>Ga0073908_1001055_pt1 | contig 41755 bp, 39 predicted proteins | sample MucameincwithD2O_FD_65484 | JGI IMG/M metagenome (GOLD analysis project Ga0073908, IMG submission 65484) | Mouse cecum microbial communities from Vienna, Austria - Mucus amended microcosms incubated with D2O | ecosystem: Host-associated > Mammals > Digestive system > Large intestine > Cecum... | reverse complement strand
CGACATGTCGGAATGGTACAGGCCGCTGTTGTGTGCACGACCGCGATTTAGCATATATACGATTGGGCGCAAAACCATAGCCATCGCCGCACCATTAGAGTTTTTGGTGTGTTCATATGTGGTGTTGTGAATTTCAAAACATTTATTATTTATAGGCTGTTTTGCTGGCATTTGAATATTGCCCATATACACAAACTGGGTCAGCATATTTTCAAACGCCAGGCGTACCGCCGGTTCGGGCATGCCGCTGCGAATGCGTTCAAATAATGTTTTGCCGGAAATCATCGGGTATGTCTCTATCCATTGGCCGTTGTATTCCGCGGTGGACACATCGGGCACGGATATTCCGTGCCGGCCCGCCAGGCGTGCCGCAATACAATTCTTTAACACCATATCACGACAGCCGAATTTTGCGACAAAATCGCCGGTGTTGGTTTTTACAAAATATACGGTGTTTTGAGTGCCCGCGTTGTTGGGTGTTGTTATGTTTATTACCCCGCGAAAACAACTTAACAGTACTTTTTTACGAAAATCAGGTATCTTTTTGTCCATTATGTCTAACCTTATTATTTTTCAGTTTATAAATGCTATACAAAAATCACAAAAAGTCAAGTTTTTAGGTTTTTTATAGTAAATTACCGCGTTGTAACAGGCTTAGCATAAATTCATCCAAATCGCCGTCCAGAACAGCATCAGAATCGGTATTTTCGACCCCGGTTCGTACATCTTTTACCAACTGATACGGGTACAGGACATAGTTGCGGATTTGGCTGCCCCATTCAATTTTCTTTTGGGCGGCTTTGGTGGCATCCTGTTCGGCGGCACGTTTTTGCATTTCCAGCTCGTACAGTTTACTGCGCAACATTTTCATCGCCATTTCCTTGTTCTGTATCTGGCTGCGTTCATTCTGGCATGTAACGACTGTATTTGTGGGAATGTGTGTTATGCGTACCGCGCTGTCGGTTTTGTTAACGTGCTGGCCGCCGGCACCCGATGCGCGGTATGTGTCAATGCGTAAATCTTTGTCATTTATCTCGATTTCAATTGTATCATCAACATCGGGCCATACATCCACAGATGCAAAACTGGTCTGGCGCTTGCCGTTGGCATTAAATGGCGATATTCGGACCAGGCGATGGACGCCGATTTCATTTTTCAGCCATCCGTACGCGCGCATTCCGGATATGCGGTATGTTATGTTTTTTATTCCGGCGGTATCGCCTTCATGTTCCTCTATTATATCCAACGTAAATCCGTGGCGTTCCGCCCAGCGTGCATACATCCGGGCCAGCATCTGAGCCCAGTCTTGGGCCTCGGTTCCGCCGGCGCCGGCCTGAATAAACAAAAAGGCGCCGTTACTGTCTGCAGGGTCACGGAACAGGGTAATGAATTTGGCGCGGTGTGCGTCCGAGCCCAAACGTTCTATATCGGCAATAACATCTGCATCATCCGGCGCGATTTGGTACAGTTCAGCCAGTGTCTGATAATCAGATTCCAGCTTGCTTAATTCGCTTAAAGATTTTTCCAGCCCCGCTTTCTTTTGCAATATGGCGCGTGCGGCGTCCTGGTCAGACCACAGGTCCGGTGCGGATGCGGCCTTGTTCAGTTCTTCTATTTCGGATTGCAGTTTGTCGGGGTCAAAGAAACCCCCTTACGGCGGCGATGTCGTCGTGTATTTGTGATAAGACTTCGTTTGGTATAATCATGTGCAGAATAATAACAATTATAAAATGCAAATCAACCTAAAATGAATGTTTGCCTTTTTAGCGCCGATATGTTAAAATTTCATGGAAAGAGAGGGGATTTTAATGAAAAATTTGACGCTGGCGTTTTGTTTGACCGTGCTGTTTTCCTGGGGGACGGCGGCCATGGCTGTATCGGCCGGGACGGTATCTGCATCTGATGCCACGGGTGGGATATATACCCCGTCGACTGGTGGTGCCCGCGGGAAACAGGGGCTGGCAAATGCGTACAAGGCAAATCAGCGCAATACATATTACATGGTAACCCAGCCTGATGTTGATACGGCATGCCGTGAAAAAATTTACAAATGCCTGTCGGATTATTGTGGCGATGTGACGGCGGTCCCGGGACAGCGTTCTGGTCGCTGTCAGTACAGCTCTGAAAGCGAACTGTATAATTATGCAATGCTGTGCCTGCAAAAAGATACATCGATATTGTTGCCGCAATATGGGGTAAATACGCTGGGTGGGGCCGGTGGTATGAACACTGCGGCGCGCCTGTGCCCGTCATATGTTCAGCAAGAGGTTATGTCATATCTGGCGATGGCGAACATGGCGGACCAGCTGTCAAAATCTCATTCAGATCTGTGTCTGTTGCGCCGCCAGGAACTAGAGGCGGCAATGGCATGCCATTCTGTGGCCATGACATATGGAAACGAAACGTCAAGCATGCTTAGTTCTCAGCTGACCGGGGCATGTGGCGCCGGCGTCCCGGGTGGCAGTGCGGAAATGGTAACTCGTTTTTCCAATGCCGGAAATGTTGGTGCGAACATATGGGGCTGGGCAGAAAAAATCGTCAGTCTGGATATGAATAACAAGGGGGCCGATTGGCAGGCCGCGGTTGATTCCGTATTGGCGGGTTATGCGAATAGAATGAATTTGGCATGCGGCGACAATCTGCAGATAAATACCGCCGATTATTCTGCCGGCAATTCGGACCAGCCAACCGCATTACAGACGGCGGCGGCGCTGATAACCGGGGTGGCGTTCCCAACGCAGAACGGTGCCCAGCCCGATAATCCGTATCAGGCCCAAAGCCTGTACATGCAGGTACAGACATTGTCGCGCTTGGATAATTATAATATGGCAAAACAGGTTGTGAATGCGGCGCTGACAAATTCTGCACTGACCCAGAATGCGTTTTTGACATCCGCCCAAATGGACAGCATGCAGACGGCCTATAAACGTGGAACCAAGGTTTTTGTAATAGAGGATGGCTCGCGCTGTTATACAATACCGGTCCAGCCGATGACCTCCCAGGAAACATCACTGATGGCCCAGACGTTTGCCAGCTGTCGTGCACAGTAAACGCATATAGAAAAAAACGCCCGTCGGGCGTTTTTTTTAATCACGAATAATGCGTCTTGTCCCTATGTTCAATCCCATAAAATAATAGCGGATTTTATTGTGAAATATTACGCGACGCGTAATGGGCATGTTAAATATGCGCAACTCTTGTGTTTCCAGTGGGGCCTCTGGCATTGATATTATTTCCGTCGCATTGTGTTTCGCCAAAAATTCACAATATCGCGCATGCGCGGCCCGGGCCCCCGGGCATTCAGCGGCCCTGCGTAGCTTTTTATGGGCCTTGCCCAATGCTGTGTCGGTATTTACAACATTGTAAACCGCGCCCGGAACCAGTGCCACACTGTCGGCCAGTATAATTGCCGGCTTGGTAAAATATACATCTTGGGCGCCGAATATATCTGGTTCGTATTTCAGGCCTGTTTTATCCAGAAAACTCTTTTTATACAGATAGCGCCACGCAGGGTTAAATTTGTTTGCCGCTGTTTTCAGCACCTTGTCGCGCAAGCTTATACATATCTCTAACGACCGAAACCGCGGAAAGTTATATTCGTGCTGGTTTACCTCTCCGCACATAATGTCGGCACCTGTTTGTTCCGCCGCGCGTGCCATAACTTCAAAATAGTCCAGATTTACATAATCGTCGTGATCGTGAAAGTGGACATACATGCCGCTTGCCGCATCCAGGCCCGTATTCAATGCAACCGATGGTCCGCCGTTTTTCTGGGATATTATCTTTATTCGGGCGTCGGCGGCTGCATAGCGGCGGCATATCTCGACAGATTTATCCGTGCTGCCGTCGTCCACGATAATTATTTCCAGATTTTTGTATGTCTGATGAATCAGATGTTCCAGACATTTGGAAATAAACCGTTCGGCGTTATACATCGGGATTACGACTGATATTAAAAAATTTGGCTGCATGCCATACTCCTGTCCTTAATGGACATATATGCTATATCAGTATTGTTATAAAATCAAGCGGCGATTGGCTTAAGCGTTGTTTATCGCTTGAACGTGGGGTGTTAATTTGATATAATTTTTATCATGAAAATATCCAGAAGAAATCTTTTGAAAATAACCGGCATTGGTGCAATGGCGGTTATGGTCATGCCGCGTCGTGCGATGGCGGCACGGAATTCATTGCGTTCGTTGCGCACGGGGGTACAGCCTGGGAACAAAACGCGCCTTGTTATAGAAACGGCCCAGCGTCCATCCTATACAATAAGTTATCCTGAGAACCAGTTGGTTATACGTCTGGCAAATACGGCGGCGAATGCATCGCTGGCGCCGACATTGGCGGCCGGTACGCTGGTCTCTTCCATATCACAGGCCCAAAGTGGCGACACATTGGAAATACGTGCAATGTTGCGCCGTCCTGTTTCGGATATTCCAAAGTCCCAGATTATGGTGTTGTCGCCAAATGGCGATACTGATTACCGCCTGGTGCTGGATTTTGCAGCCGGCACTGCCGCATCGCAATCCAACCAGGCGGCGGCACAACAGATTGCCGCGGCAACCCCGTCGAAAAAATACACTATTGTAATAGATGCCGGCCACGGTGGCAAAGATCCCGGCTGTATAGGTAAGGGCGGAACCAAGGAAAAAGTGGTCGTTCTGGCGGTTGCTAAAAAACTGAAGGCAAAACTGGATGCGGCGGGTTTCAAGACGTATCTGACGCGCAGTGACGACACATATTTAAAACTGGCGGAGCGCGCATCCATTGCGGAACGTCGCAAGGGCGACCTGTTTATATCGTTGCATGCAAACGCGAACCCCAGCCGCGCAATGAAAGGATTTTCGATATACACACTATCTGAAAAGGCGTCCGACGAAGAGGCGCAAAAGCTGGCGGATGCGGAAAACGCGGCCGATAAAATAGACGTCAGTGGATTCTCTGAGTTTTCCAAGGATATTCGTATCGCATTATCCGCGTTGCAACAGCACGCCGTGGCAGAGCTTAGCGAGGAATACGCAATGGGCTGTGCCAAGACATTCCGTGGCAGCGGCATAGAACAACAGCCCGGTGCCAATGTGCGGCATGCGCCGTTCGCAGTATTGCGTTCAACTGTGCCGGGGGCGCTGGTTGAGTTGGGACACCTGTCAAACGCGGCCGAAGAAAAATTATTAAAATCGGATTCGCATCAGAATAAACTGGCTAATGCGATTGTGAAATCGATAAAGAAATATAATTTTGACGTATAAAAAATATCCCGCAACGCGGGATATTTTTTTAATCATTTATGGAATTATTCCCCATAACGCAGTTTTTGTATTCATCTGGCTCTGTATATGTCCAACACTGGTTTTTTAATGCCGTACTGCCGGATGTTTGCCCGATACCGTATTGTAAATCTGTATGTGTGTATGGCCGTGCGGTAACACATTGGTTGCTGGTGCTGTCAAAAGCTTGCCCGCTGTTGCATTTTATGCAGACGCCGCTTGCCGGATCTATTCCATTTCGGCCCTCTGCCGGGCATGGCTGGCATTCGTATTGTCCCGGTTGCGCAAATGCGGTGCCCACTTCGGAACAAAAGAATTTTGCGCATCCGCCATCATCCACCAGATAGTGTATTTTGCTGTTGTAATCCGATTTGGAAAATCCGTAACACATGCTCAGATTTGCCATTGAGGTATTACAAATCTCGGCATTTATTGGTACGCATTTTGTGCCGTTGTTGTCCGGTTTATATCCCGTGGCGCATAATGTTTTGGTGGTTCCGTTGCCGCCGTATACATGTATGCCGTGTATATGTTTGCCATATCTCAGTCGTACGGGGGCCGCTATTATTCCATGATCAATGAATTGTGTTGCGCCCAAAACCAGTGTATTAAAATCCCAGCTGGCAAACCGGCTGATTTCTATTGTCTTGCCCACCGACGCATTTATTGTCTGAGGGTCGCCGAATTTTCCGGTACTGGTTGCGGTATATGGTTTTGTGTCGCAATAGGATGGTGTGCCGGTCTGCACTGCGCAACCCGTGCCGGAATATCCGGCCTCACACAGCCACGCGCACCGTGTGCTCCATGTGGGGTCGTTGGCGGGGTAATAATATTTAAAACGCGACAATCCCAGGGCAATGCGATATGGACAAAAGTATCCGCCATGCTCTACAATTTTGTCGGCCACCAGGCCAACGATTGATTTACATCCTGATTTGCCAACGCATCCCGCCAGTACGAAGGCCCCGGCGGTACCAGATGTCGCTTTGTAATCATATACCCCCCACATTTGCATCAATGATTTGTATTCTATTCCGTGGCATTGTGCTGATATTATACAGCCCAGCAGTACAAACATTGTGCCATAAGTAACTCTCTTCATCATACAACGCTTTTTTTATAAAAACCGCCACTAAGGAATGGCGGTCGGGGTGTTAGCAAATCATAGTAATGAAATGATTCCACAGATCTTTGGGATGTTCCCTGTTGTATAACCCGCGGCACCCCGACCTGTGCCGGGGGCAATAATTTACGCAAATGCGTCATATTATGGATACGGTCTGCAATAAGCATGCCGTCATTACTAAGGACCTGCTAAAGTCCCGAAAGCACTTCCCAGTGATTTCGCTATAAATTCTATCAGATTTTTATACGCCTTGACAACAATAAAGATTATAAAAGCCTTGCAAAAAGAAAGAAAGCCTGTATAATACACGGCACGGAGAAGTGGCAGAGTGGTCGAATGCGCGCGACTCGAAATCGTGTATACGGGCAACCGTATCAAGGGTTCGAATCCCTTCTTCTCCGCCAAAATAGAAATCGCCCGAATGGGTGGCTTGAAATATTTTATATTATTCCGGTTTTATCATGAAAACGTTTAACGAACAAGTTTATGACATTGTTGCGCGTATTCCGGCCGGCCGCGTTGCAACATTTGGGCAAATCGCACGCATGATTGGGCGGCAACGGATGGCCCGCTTTGTGGGATACGCATCAAACAACAAGGCATCATGGCATCTGCCGTGGCATCGCGTTGTTTTTAAAGACGGCAGTTTGTGCGGCGCCGGTTTTTTTGAACAGCAATACAAGGCACTGCGTGCCGAAGGCGTAAAGTTTACAAAAGAAAAAACAGTTATAATGGAACAGTTTCAATGGGACCCGGAACGTGATGCCGTTCCGATGGACGTGCGTGATTTGCCGTTGGTATTTTAAATAAAAACGGGGCTTTGCCCCGTTTTTACGAAATATTTTTAGGTTTCTTTTTTGCGGCAGGCTTCCTGCGCAGTTTGGCCTCTATTTCATCAGCCGGCAACTTCTTAAATGTCAGGAACCATGCCTTTACGTCGCGGTTTCTGTCCGGATTCGCCATAGCCTGCATTGTGCGGCGCATGTCGCCCGCGGTCGCGGGGGCCGAAACCAGTATTTCTTCGCCCGGCACCCAGTCCGCCGGCGTTGCAACCTTAAACGCATCTGCGGTCTGCAATGCGACAACCATGCGTTTTATTTCATCCAAATTACGGCCTGTTGATGCGGGATAATACAGTATTGCACGTATAATTCCGGCAGGATCTATTATAAAAACGGCACGAACCGCATGCGTGTCCGATGCGTTGGGATGAATCATTCCATATTTTTTTGCAACCTTCATACCCGCGTCGTCTATAACAGGGAATGTAATTTCCATGTTCTCCCAGTCGCGATATTTTATATGCTTTATTGCGTCAATCCACGCCAAATGCGATGATATACTGCCCACGGACAACCCGATTAGGGCCGTATTGATTTCTGCCAGTTCTTCCTGCAGGGCCTGGAATGCCATAAATTCTGAGGTGCAGACCGGTGTAAAGTCGGCCGGATGCGAAAATAGAACCACCCAGCGCCCGGCATAATCCGTCGGAAAGTTTATGGGGCCGTTTGTTGTTTGGGCGGTAAATTCTGGTGCCGGGTCGCCGATTAACGGCATTGTTGGTTCGGTATCGGCACCATCATCGCATGGACATATATCAAATAAGTCGTGCATGTTTTTCTCCTTTGTTTTATATAGCCTGTGTTCAGGCTATCACGCCCGGGGATGGCAGACCTTAGGAACGTCTTCTTTAAAGAAAAAACTTTACTCTTGATAAAATATGCTAAGATATAAATAATAGGTGGCACTAAATAGGGGAAAAAAGATGAAACGTTCGGATATTGTTCGCTCTATACAGGTTCAGTTTAAACACATGCGCGTTGCTGATGCATCGGCGATACTGGATACTGTGGCAGAGCATATGATTGAGGCCGTCGCCGCCGGCGACAGGATAGAGGTTCGCGGTTTCGGTACTTTTCAGCCGCGTGCCCGTGCGACCAAGATAGGATACAACCCATGCACCGGCCAACCGATGCATCTTGAGGCGGGAACAACAATATTGTTTAAACCCAGTCGCGAGCTGACAAAAAAAATGAATGGATAAGAAATGTTGTTTGGTAAAAAGTCTGGAATAAAAAACCGCAATCGCGAACGCTATGACCGCGTGCGTCGCCTGATGTGGATTAAGTGTGAATCATGCGGCAAACTGGTATATTACAAAGATTACAAGGATAATCATTATATCTGTCCAATGTGCGGGCGTGCATTTATCATGACCCCGAAACAGCGTTTTGACCTGCTGTTTGATGACATGACATGGGAAAAAATTTCACTGCCAACGGTTACTGATGACCCGTTACAGTTTACCGACCGTGTTCCGTACGGTCAGCGCCTGGCCGATGCCCGTGCAGATACGGGATGTAATGATGCAATAACAACCGCCGATGGCACTATTGGCGGCATTCCGTCAACCGTTTGCGTTTTAAACGGTGACTTTATGATGGGGTCTATGGGTCGCGCGGCCGGTGATGGAATAATCGCCAGCATAGAGCATGCAATATCAGAGCGGCGGCCGTTTATCATGGTAACCAGCAGTGGCGGCGCCAGAATGCAGGAAAATATTTTATCACTGATGCAGATGGCGCGTACGACCGTTGCGGTTAATCGCCTTCATGAGCAGGGCATACCGTATATAGTATTGCTGACCGACCCGACGTATGGCGGTGTGACGGCATCGTTTGCAATGCTGGGCGATGTTCATATCGCTGAAAAGGGCGCCCGTATTGGTTTTGCGGGCCGGCGCGTTATCGAGCAAAATATTCGTGAAAAACTGCCGTCAAACTTTCAGACAGCGGAATACTTGTACGAGCACGGAATGGTGGACATGGTCGTTCCGCGTCCCGAGTTGCATGATACAATTGCAAAAATATTGGCTGTTTTGACAAAACAGCCGCGTGATGCAAAAGAAATAAACATTGCCACGCCGTCATCCGACGGCAAGCCTGCGCGCGGCATGGGCGAAACAGATGCCTATGATAAAGTTCTGCTGGCGCGTAATGAAAACCGTCCGCATTTCCTGGACTATATAAATGGCATTGTTGACGAGTGGACATACCTGGCCGGCGACCGCACATTTGCCGAAGACGCCGCCATGGGCAGTGGTATTGGTTATTGGCGCGGCATTCCGGCTGTCATAATAGGTCAAGAGCAGGGTCGCACAATCGAGACGCGTCAAAAGCATCGTTTTGGTATGGCCAACCCCGACGGTTATCGCAAGGCCCAGCGAATGATGCGTTTGGCTGAAAAATTCAAACTGCCCGTCATTTCTTTATTTGATACCGCCGGTGCATTTGCCGGCCGCGAAGGCGAAGAGCGCGGCCAATCACAGGCGGTGGCATCATCGATTGCGACAGGACTTTCCATCAAGACGCCATATGTCGCCGTGAATGTAGGCCAGGGCGGCTCTGGCGGGGCAATTGCCATTGGAACCGGCGACCGTGTCTTAATGCTGGAAAATGCGATTTATTCGGTTATTGCGCCGGAATCATGCGCCAGTATTTTATGGAAGGATAACAAGTTTAAGGCAACCGCCGCCCAGGCGATGAAACTGACGGCGCGCGACATGGCGGACCTAAACGTTATTGACCAGATAGTTAATGAGCCGGCCGGCGGTGCACATACCGATTGGCAGACAACCATGGAACTGCTAAGTTCCGCGGTTGCGGACCAGATTAAGGATTTGCAAAAAGTCGATCCGGAAACATTGCCGGCATCGCGTACGGCAAAATTCTTGTCTATGACGCGTGATGTAGAAATATATCAGCCGGAACACAAATCGGAAGAGCATTAATAAAAATCCCCCGAATGGGGGATTTTTTAACGCTGTCTATCAATGGTTATATTTTGTATTTTGCTTAACGCCCGTACGTAACAAGGATTATTAGTACTATAATTTTGAAAAATATAAAGAACTGTTTATTTGTGCTTGATTTCCCCAAGGTGTTTCTATATAATTCATCCCGCAGCGGAGCGTTGGCAGAGTGGTAATGCAGCAGATTGCTAATCTGTGACCGTGAATTAGCGGTCCATAGGTTCGAGTCCTATACGCTCCGCCATTTATATTTGTTATTACACCACTGATAAAAACGCCGATTGGCGGTTTTTTTGTTGCGTTTAACACGATGTTTTATTACAGTTTTTACAACGCAAGGATTTTCTCATGACTATCAAACTTTTTAACACAATGTCACGTAAAATGGAAGATTTTCAACCCCTGGTTCCCGGCAAGGTTGGCTTTTATTCATGTGGCCCAACCGTTTATCATTATACGCATATTGGAAACCTGCGCAGTTTTGTGTTGGCGGATTTGTTAAAGCGTATGTTTATAGAGAATGGTTACGATGTTTACAATGTCATGAATATAACAGACGTAGGGCACCTGACCAGCGATGACGACGATTCCGGCGAAGACAAAATGGAAAAAGGCGCGGCCCGGGAAAACAAGTCTGTTTGGGATGTTGCCAAATTTTATACGGATGAATTTTTACGCGACAGTGCCGATTTGAACCTGTTGCCGCCATCCGCCCGTCCGCGTGCAACCGAGTATATAAACGAGCAAATAGATTTGGTTCAAAAACTGGTGGATTTGGGCTATACGTATCAGATTCCGGGCGACGGGATTTATTACGATACATCCAAATTTGCGTCATATGGCGCATTGACCGGTGGCGCAATGGCGGGCAATCGTGCCGGCGCGCGCGTAGAATTTAATGATGCAAAACGCAACCCTACGGATTTTGCGCTATGGAAATTTTCGCCGACCGACAAAAAGCGTCAAATGGAATGGGACAGTCCCTGGGGTGTCGGATTTCCCGGCTGGCATATAGAATGCAGTGCGATGTCAATGGCGCTGTTGGGGCCGCACTTTGATATTCATACGGGGGGCGTAGACCTGTCGCGTATTCATCATGCAAACGAAATCGCCCAGTCAGAACCTATAACGGGCGCACCATGGGTAAAATATTGGGTTCATTCCGAGTTTTTGGTGGACAAAAGCGGCGAAAAAATGTCGAAATCCAGTGGCGAGTTTCTGACGCTGTCCGTATTAAAAAACAAGGGTTACGACCCGATGGCGTACCGCTATATGTTGCTGATGGGGCATTATCAGTCTCAGCTGGCGTTTTCTTGGGATGGATTGGACGCGGCCGCAAACGGATATAAAAACATGGTTCGTCGTGTCGCCGATATTATTAGCGACAAGCAGCCCGGCGCCATTGACAGCGAAGTGTTTGACGCATGGCATAACAAAATATTGGGGGCGGTATCAGATAATCTGAAAACAGCCGAGGCATTGGTTGCTGTACAAGAGCTGTTGAAAAATTCTGACGTGAATGCTGCGACCAAGATATCATTGATAGATTTTATAGACCGTCTGTTGGGGTTGCGGCTGGTTGAAAGCGCAAAAAAACAGCTGACGCTGGAAAATATTGCAGTCCCAGCAGAGATTCAGGCACTGGCGGACCAGCGTGCCGCCGCAAAAGCGGCACGTGACTGGGCGGCGGCGGATGCACTGCGTGCGCAAATTGATGCCGCCGGCTGGAACGTTATAGATACCAAGGACGGGGCAAAAATTATTAAAAAGGGATAATTTATTCTTGAAATCAGGGCTGTTTTAGGGTATATTGCCCCCAGCAATAAGAGGAACATCCATGAATTATCCATATATGCCTAAATCCACCGCCCTTTGGTTGATTGAAAATACAGCCCTGACTTTTGAGCAAATCGCAGACTTCTGCGGCATGCACGAGCTGGAGGTAAAAAATATCGCCGATGCCGAAACAAACAAGGTTCAAGGGTTGAACCCGATACTGAACGGCCAGTTGACACGCGAAGATATCGAGCGGTGTGAGGCGGACCCCAACGCACGTTTGAGCCTGCGCGATGAAATTGTAGTTGCACAAAAGACCCAGAACAAGCGTGGCGTCGGCTATACCCCAAAACTGCACCGCCAGAATCGTCTGGGCGGCATCTTGTGGATTGTAAAGAATTACCCTGAGCTGTCAGACGGCCAGGTTGCCCGCCTGATGCGCAGTACCAATCCTACGGTTGCATCTGTTCGCAACAAAACACACAAATCGTATTCATTGATTCAGATTCAGAGCCCGATTGTACTGGGGCTGGTATCGGAATCCGCGCTACACGAAGCAGTGGCAAAAGCAAAAAAATAACTCTTTTTTAACCTAGAAATTCAGGGGTTCGCTCATGGCGAAAAAATTAGACGACGCAACAAGATTGCTGATAGAGTCATTGCCGGAAAATTTACAGAAACTGGCTATATCTGCCGCCGAGGTTGGCTATATGTCCCAAATGGACTTTGATGCCGCAACCGAGGCGGATGAAATCCCGGCAGAGGAACAGGACGAAGTGCTGGATTTCTTTCAGCAGGATTTGGGGCTCGAGATTTTGGAGTCTGATAATTTTGCCCAGGATATGGGAAAATATTATGACGATGATTCCGATGAGCCACGCGACAAGACACGCAACTTGTTGAATGCCGATGCCGAACAGGTTGATGTCAACGACGACGATTACGAGCATTTTGCAAAACAGCTAGAGCGCAGTCAAACAGGCAGCTTGGTTCTGGGTGTTCAAGATTCTGTTCAGTCATATTTGAAACAGATTGGCACAGTACAGCTGTTGACCGCCGCCGGCGAAGTTGCCATCGCCCAGCGTATAGAGGCCGCATCTCGTTTGATGGTATACGGTTTGTGCGAAAGCCCAATGACCATTCAGGCCATGCTGGACTGGTATCAGCAGTTGCTGAACGAAGACATACGTCTGCGCTATATTGTAAATCTGGAAGTTATGTATTCCAGCGAATCCGAACAAAAATCTCTGGCGGCGTTGTCAGAGGCGTTAAAATCCAAAGGCGTAGAACATGTAGACGAATTGGATGACGACGAACTGGATGACTTGGAAGAGTCCGCCGCATCCGACGAAGAGGATGAAGAAGAAGACACAGAAGATGACGGCATAAAGAAAGAAGAAACGCCGCGTGGAACATCCGGTGTTCCGATTCCCGTTATGGAAGAGGCGTTGATGCCGATGGTTGTGGATTTGTTCGGCAAAATAAAAAAGACGTTTAACAGCATGCAAAAGCTGCAGGCAAAGCGTCTGGAAAATTTGTTGACGTCAAATACACCCGACGAGGCGCTGGAAAAGAAATATGCAAAAATGCGCCTGGAGCTGTTTGAACATGTCAGCAAAATACGCCTTAACGATGACAGAAATGCAGAAATTTTAGAGCGTTTGACCCAACGCGACCAGCTGTTAATGGGGCTGGAGGGAAAACTGTTGCGTCTGGCACTGGCCAATAAAATAAAGCGCGAGGATTTCCTGGCGGAATACACCGGAAATGAATTAAACCGTAACTGGGTAAAGAAACTGGCCAAATCCAAAAATGCATTGTGGGCGAATTTTGCAAAAAAACACGAAAAAGACATCCTGAAAATTCAGGAGGACATAACCGCCATCGCAACCGAAACCGGCCAGCCAACGGCCGAATATAAAAAGGTTGTTGAACTGGTTCGACGCGGCCAGACAGAGGCGGCGCGTGCAAAACGCGAAATGATAGAGGCGAACCTGCGTCTGGTTATCAAATTTGCAAAAAAATCCAGCAATCGCGGTCTGGGATTAGATTTTTCCGACCTGGTCCAGGACGGCAATATCGGTCTGATGAAGGCTGTGGACAAATTCGACTATCGTTTGGGCAACAAGTTTTCAACATATGCCACCAACTGGATTCAGCAGGGAATCTCGCGCAGTATCGCAGACCAGGCACGAACAATCAGAATCCCGGTTCATATGATTGACAACATTCACAAGATTCAGCGCGCCTCTCGTCAGTTTATGCATAAGTACGGGCGCAATCCCACGGCGGAAGAGCTGTCAAAAATCATCTATTTGCCTGTCGACAAGATACATAAGGCAATGAAGGTTAATCTGAAACCCATATCGTTGGAGGCGCCGGTTGGAACCGAAGATGATAGCAGCCGTATAGAAATTATTGCAGACGAAACCGCCAAGAATCCATTTACGTCGGCGGCTCAGAAAAACCTGCGCAAAATTGTTACCCAGATTTTATCGGAACTGGATCCAAAAGAAGAAACTGTTCTGCGCCAGCGTTTCGGTATGAGCACAAATAAAACCAGCACCCTGGAAGAGGTTGGCGAATATATCGGCGTAACACGTGAACGTATCCGCCAGATAGAACAAAAGGCGCTTAATAAGCTAAAGCATCCGACCCGCGCCAGAAAACTGCGCAGTTTCTTGGAGGATTAATTTACACCCCCGTTAAATAAACGGGGGCGAACTATATAGTTATTAGGTATGAAAAAGACATTATTACTCTGCGTGGGCGTATCGGGCAGCGGGAAATCTTATTTTATACAAAATTATCTGCCAAAAAAAATGTTTCATAAGCTGGTTTCGGCAACAACGCGGCCCATGCGCCCGGGCGAGGCAGATGGGCGAGACTACTATTTTCGCAGCGAGGCTGATTTTGATTCAATGAAGCTGGCAACGCGTCTTTGGGTAAACGAGACATTATGGATGCCGGGAAAACCGAAATGGCTTTATGGTGCGCCAGAATTTGAAGTTCGCGCCAACCTGGACAAAAACCTGGTATATGACGTTATTCAGCCCAGATATGCATATCAGCTGAAGTATTGGTTTTTTGAGCATAATCTGCACAACGAATATGACATAAAAACATTGTACTTTATTCCGCCCCATAATAGCATGGACATAGCTCGAAAACGCGCAAATATGCCCGACGATGACGCAGTTCGAACAAACAATACGTGTGAACCGTCCGATATACTGAATGCAGGGCTTGATATTGATTTTATGGCGAAATGCAACACACAAGAAGTTGTGTTGTCGCCGCGCCTTAAATGTTTTTTGCTGCGATATCAGATGATACGTTAATTTTTACTTTATGAAAAATATCCTATATGCTAATCTTGTCCCCAAATGGGGATGAGGAGAGAGCGTTGTGAGGCTATATCACTTTACGCTGTATGTCGTAATTGTTTCCGGCTCTGCAAATGCCGCGTATATCAACAGCGACATATATGGCGATTATTTCAATTTTGAAGATAATATTACTATTGCGCCAGAGATACTGTTCAGCGCAAAGAATATAAATATTATTCAATCGGTGTACTTGAACAATCATGGCATTATATCCTCGGATATATCAATTGGCAGTGGCTGTGACGTATACATCCGAAACAATGGCACAATAAACGGCGACATCAATCTGGAACCTGACGCCGTTGTGACACAGGTAATACAAAATTCCAACGACATAAAAGAACTAAACATTAACGGGCCTTATAATATACTGGTCTATCGCGGAACGGACATAACATGGTCCGACATCAGCAATATCGCCAGCAATGCAGACAAAATAACACTGGCAGATTCCAAAATACAAATATCTCATAACTTTTTGCCGAAACTAAAAAGCGTGCCACCGCTAATCGAACTAATCGGCGAAAATGAAATAAATATAAATATGGCTGATATTGTTCCCGATGTGCCCGTCCTGTCAAACATATCCGGGGACGGCGCCGTAAATATAAATGCGCAAAATCTGGATATACTTTATGCCGTCACTGGGTTTATTGAAAATGGAAATTTGTATGTTCGCACGGTGCGTGAAACAGACTATTACAAAATACTGGGCAGTCCAACTGGCCGCTTTTTAAATACCGTGCGCCGCAACAATGCAAACGAGAATTTGATACGAATGCTGGACCAGGCGCAAAACATTACAGAACTAAATGCAATTATGCGCCGTTCCATGCGACTGCATCCGCGTAAATTTAACAACGCGCTAAGAACATTTGACAATCATATTCAATACAGCCTGTCGAACACGGATGCAGGCTTGCCGGTGTCTGTATCACCATTGTTGATTACAGGAAATGACATATCTGTATATGGAACGGGGCTGTCTCTAAATCTGTCGGTATCAGACGTTACAAGCATATCCGCATCGGGATATGTTGGCGGTATAAAACTAACCGATGGCATAGATGATTATGCCGGAATACTATACGGCACGATGGCGACATTTCGCCACAACAGTAAAAATATTTTTGTTCAAACACAGGCGGGCGCCACTATGGGACGACTGAATACGCCATCCCTGTTTGATAACGATATAATTTTAAGCAACCCGTCCGCGGCATCCGTGTATGTAAATATGGACGTCGGGCCAAATTTATATATTGGTGGCGCGGTTGCTGTAACACCGACAATCGGTGTTGGGGCCGACTATGCAAAAGTTGTTACGCATGATACACACATAACAGGCCGCGGCGGCGTTGCCATAGAGTATGCCAATCGCACGGCAGACATAACATATAAATACGGCATCCAGATATCCGCCCATACAAACTCGTTATTAGGCGCGGCTTTAAAGTTAGACATTGTAACGCCATATGACGACGCAACGTACAGTCTTGCCGTTCGCGGATTACGCGACGACATGGGAACATCATACGGTCTGGCGGCAAACATTTCTCTGGGTTTCTGATTTATTTTAGTACGGTAAAAAAGCCTGATACCTACAGGCGTAAAAAGAAAAACGCCCGCTGGGGGCGTTTGTTTTATAAGTGTGTCTTAAGTACTGTATATATTTGTCCCAAATCTGTTTTAAGCAGTGTCGCGGCCAGCTTGTCTGCATTGTCGGCCTGGCGCGCCGCCGCCAGCACTTTGTCAAAACTGCGTACAAACTGTGACGCCTGGGATTTAAATACCGCGTCCGATTTCAGCAAATCACGCACGCGTTTCTTGTCGGCCGCCGCCATCATCTTAGCCAGCCATTTGGAAAAGATGGTTTTATCGCCGGCATGATACTTTTTCCATACAACATCCGGAATATCCGCCCCGGCCGCACGCGTCAAATCCAGTGACTGCTCATGCATTTTATCAAACATGCGTTCGCTCTGTTGCAGAAAATCCTGACTGCTGACGCGGGCAAAAGATTCTGTCGGCGCAGATTTAATCGCATCCATGGGGGCTGACGCGCGGGCAACCATCATTTGTTTGTTCAGCGTCTGCATCGTGTTTACGGCCTTTGCGTAATCAGCCATCAAATCAATCATTTGCTGGCGCGACTGGCCTGCCAAATCCTCCAGCTTTACCGAAGAGTCTGATATAGTATCCATCGACTGGGCGACGGTGTCGCGCATCAGATTTATTTTTTCATTTAACGACGCAACTATCTTTTCCAAGTTCTGGGTTGTTTCCGCCGAGCCGCGCGACAGGTCGGGCAGGGCGGCATAATACTTCTCTATCAGTTCCGACAGCGGTTGCAGTTGCGCGGTGGTTTCGGCCGACATTTTTATCAGACTGGCCGACTGGCCCGACAGCTGGGTGTGCGCAGTATTCATTTCTATCAGCGTTTCACGCACGCCTGTTGCCATCGCCCGAACAGATTCAGAGAAGGCGCCGGCCGCGGTCTTTGTATTTTCCAATGTAACATTTGCAACGCCAGAAACAGTTTTCAGTTCTGAGACCACGCCGGTTGCGAATTCCTTTATCTCGCCGTTAAACCTGTTGGTAAGCGTCGCCAGCTCTGTTGATATGCCGCGAACTGAATTTTCCGTTGTTGTTGCGGACGCCATCAGCGTTTCGACCGCATCCGTTAGTTTGCGCACCTGTTTGTCTATCGAGGATTCCGCCAGACGCACCTGGCCGCCGACAACGTTTGCCGTATTTGTAATCGTATTCATCTGTGCAGTCAGCTGTTTTTTTGACTGCTTGCTATAGTTTTCCATTTTTGCAATATGTTCGCCCAGCAACTTGTCATTTGCGTTCATGGTGGCCTCATAATCGCCGGCGGATGACTTTACATTGTTAAATCCGTCGGTCACCGATTGGGCCAGGGCGCTTAAACCATCACGCATTGTTTCCGCACGGCCCGATATGTCGGTCATTTGTGCGCCGTTCTTTTCAAATTCTGACGCCAGACGCTCAGATAGCTGGTTGCCAGATTCCACCCATCCATCGATTTGAGATTGTATGTTTGCAATGCGTGTTGTCGCATCCTGGGATGTGGCGTCTATCCGCGCCAATAATTCATTAACTGTTGCGGCAAAACGATCTGTTGCGCTTTCAACGTCGTGCCATGTTTCCGATTCTACAACATTCTTCAGGCCGCCCACGGTGTTGTCCAGACGTTGCGACATCACCGCCAGCTTTTTCGTTGCCGCATCGGCCGTCGCCACCAGTTTTTCATTTTGCACCCCCAGCTCTTCTTGCAACTTGTTTGTGGCCGCAATCTGGGCCTCCATCGTGTCGCACATGGTTTTAAAACCGGCCTCTATCTTTGCGATTTCGTCGGCCAACAGACTGCGCAAAACCCGGGCGGCATCGTGTATTTTTACGCGTTCTGGCTGTAACATTATCCCCAACAGGGATTCCATAACCTTTTGCGATTTTCTCGACACGAAAAACAGCGTTCCTATCGCCGCCAGCATCAGCGCCGTCATGCCGCCAAATGCAATCAATATTGTTTTATTACCCAGTAAAACAGAAATGCCTGCTTCCATTTTCGCCCCTCCGCGACAAAATATATCATTCTTGAAGTTCTATGAAATTTATACTAGAATCTTAAAAGTAAAGCAAGGGTATAAATGGCAAAAAAAACGACTCTTTCACCAGAGCAAAACACTGCGGCAGAGCCATCAGAAAACGTATGGGTTCAGGCCAATGCCGGCACCGGCAAGACCAGCGTTCTGGTCCAGCGTTTGTTGCGAATTCTGTTTCGCACCGATGCATCCGGGGGCGTTTTGTGTTTGACGTATACAAATGCTGGTGCCGGCGAAATGCGCAACAGAATATTGTCAATGTTGCGCGGCTGGGCAATGGCATCAGATGACGATTTGCGCGATATGCTGGCTGGCGTTGCGTTTAATGGCACACCCAATGCGACAGATTTGCAAAATGCCCGAAATATCTTTTTTAAATATATAGACAACCCCGACATATTAAAAATTAAAACTATTCATGGTTTCTGTGAGGAAATTCTGCATCGTTTCCCAATAGAGGCGGGGCTGTCGCCGGCATGGTCTCTTGTCTCTGATGCCAGCCAAAAGGTATTATTACAGGATGCGTTTGATAAAATGATTCTGTTTTCCGGAACAGATGTCCGGACGGCAGATGCGTTTGCGCATATAATAGGGCGTGTATCAGAATACTATATGCCTGATTTATTAAAAGAACTGACCGCACAGTACAAGACCTTTTTTCAGGTTGAAAACATTGATAAGTATCGCAAATACTTTATTGATACGATTAAAGAATTTTTATTTTCTAATTTATCGCCACAGCCGGAAATATCACATGATTTATTGCAAAAAATCATAGAAAACGCTGAATTAGATCAAAAAACACGAAAAACACCGGCCGTCTACCTGACAGATATAATTAACAAAACAAAACAGTTTATTGATAAAACTACAGATTTTGAAGAATATAAGTTTGCCTACTTAACATTGGGTTTGGATAAAAAGAAAGACGTTTCAAAAAAGGATTATCTGCGACAAGAACAAGACCGTGTTTACGAATTGGCGCAGTATAATTTAAATCGTCAAATTATGGACGATACAATCGCTCTATTTGATTTGTCGGCTGCCTTTTCCAAATCATATATGAAGCAAAAAAAGATGCGCAACGTATTGGATTTTGACGACCTGATTTTATACACCCGTCGTCTGTTTGCGCGCCCCGAAACAATGGGGTGGGTGCTGTCACAACTGGACCTGTCGCTGAACCATATTCTGGTAGACGAGGCACAAGACACCAGCCCCCAACAGTGGGATATTCTGCGCATGATGGCGGGCGACTTTTTTACAGACGGCGACACCGGCAAAACGCCGCATTCAATATTCGTTGTTGGCGACAGCAAACAGTCTATTTATGGGTTCCAGGGCGCAGACCCGGCCGCATTCGCCGCCAGTCGGCATGATATCGCGGCACAAATACAGCATAACTTTCGCGAGATACGCGAAATACCGCTGGCTCAAAGTTTCCGGTCTACCGCGCCAATTTTGGAAACCGTCGACAGATTTTTCAGCAACCGTGAAATAATAGAGCTTAGCGGTTTTGCAAATAATGCGCACAAATGTTTTCGCGAGAACGCACCCGGCCTGGTCGAGTTGCATCCGTTTGTTTCAAAAAAAGAAGACGGGCGTGATGTCCGTGAATACGTACGCACAATAGCCGATAAAATCCAACACATGATTAATGGAAACGAATGCTGTGCCGACGACATCATGATTCTTGTCCAAAAACGAAAGCCGCTGGTTGCGCCACTGGTAACAGAACTTAAACGGCGCAATATAGATGTCGCGGGCAGCGATCGAATTGTTCTGCCGGATTTTCCTGCAATCAGAGATTTACTGAATCTTGTCCGTTTTTGCATTTTACCCACAGACGACTATTCTTTATGTTGCGTATTAAAAAGTCCTATTTTCAGATTGACAGAAGGCGATATTTTAAATTTATGTACCGCACGTGTGAACGCAATAAAATCCAATCCAAACACGGATGCCGCAACATCAGTATTTGATATCATAAAGAATGCACACCCCGATATTTTCCAGCGTTTAAATGCAATGATTGAGCATGCCGCCATCGATGGCCCACATACCTTTTTCTCTGGCGTATTAAATTCAAATAATGTTCGCGGTGAAATGATTGCGGCATTGGGCGCCCAGATAATAGATCCGTTGGAAGAGTTTTTAACAATTTGTCTGGCGTATGAACGAACCCAGCCAGGCACAATGCGTCACTTTTTAAAATGGTTCATTACCGGCGGCAGTGAAATAAAACGCGACATGGACGAAAGCAGTGGCGTCAGAATAGTTACAGTTCACGGCAGCAAGGGACTGGAGGCGCCGATAGTATTTCTGATAGACACAACCAACATGCCCGACGGCGACAAATTTATTCCCGTACCCGCAATACGCCGCAACGACGATATGCCGGTGCCATGGATTTGGGTGCCCCGGGCGGCGGCATCGGCCCGGCGCGCGGATGCCGCCGCGGCCGCAATGCGCGACAAAATCGCGGAATACTATCGTCTGCTGTATGTTGCAATGACGCGTGCACGCGACCGTCTGTACATATATGGATACACCTCAAACAAGGCGCCCAATCCGGATTCTTGGCATGCGCGTCTGTGGGATGTTTTTGGCGACACATCATCGACCCCGATAAGGATTACAAATGTCTGAAACATTATGCGACTTAATTGCGGCACAACAGGCAAAACAATTTGCAACGCAATGCGGAACACGCATGCATGACAGCCTGCAAAAAATAACCATCGATGGCGAAAATATATGTGGCGATGCGGCCTTGGCGGAAAAGATATCGGGCATTGATGGCGCCGCAGATTATTTTTCGCCCCGCGCCCGTACAGAGGTGCCTGTGGCGGGAACTATAAACGGTGTATTTGTCAGCCGACGTATTGACCGCATGATTATCAACGATGCGCAAAAAATCATTCGCATACTTGATTACAAAACAGACATAGACAAATCGGCCCGGCGAACAAAATACCAGGCCCAGCTGCGCGAATACTGCGATTTACTACGGATAATTTATCCGGGATATAAAATATGCGCCTCTATTTTGTGGACACATGATTGGCAACTGGAAAATCTATAAAAAATCTTGAAATACGGTGTATGACAACGCTATAATTCCCACATGCTTACAAGATTATCAATATCCAATATCGTATTGATTGAGCGCCTGAATTTAGATTTTGGCGCGGGGTTGAATATATTAACCGGTGAAACTGGCGCCGGAAAGAGTATATTATTGGACGCTTTGGCGCTGGCGCTGGGTGCGCGGGGCGATGCGGGTCTGGTACGCGGCGGCAAGGATAGCGCATCCGTAACGGCGGAATTCGATACAACGCCGGCCGCGGTTCGTGAAATATTAACAGATGTCGGCATAGAATGTGACGACGACATGCTGGTTTTGCGGCGCACAATTTCCGCCGACGGAAAAGGACGCGCATGGATAAACGACTGTGCGGCGTCTGTAAAAACGCTAAAAGCGGTTGGGGATATACTGGTGGAAATTCATGGCCAGTTTGCAAATCATGCATTACTGGACGGCACGACGCACCGCGGGGCGCTGGATGAATTTGCGGCCAGAAACGACAGTGGTTTTTATGAAATTGCCGCCGCCACACGCCGGGCGTATGGCGAATACAATGCCGCCCGCAAGCGGATGAACGAGCTGACTGAAATGTTGGCGCGCGCGGCGTCAGAGCGCGATTTTTTAGAACACAATGTCGCAGAGCTTGAAGCGCTCGGTGTTGTTGTGGGCGAAGAAGAAGAACTGGCAACACGCCGCAGTGCGATGATGAATGCAGAAAAAGACACCGCGGTACTAAATGATGCGGTTGCGGCACTGGCACCGCGTGGCAACTCGCTGGATGCGACGGTTTATTCTGTGGCGCATATCTTGGAACACATAAAAACGTCGCCAAATCCATACCAGGAACAGATAGACAAACTGTATGACATCGCCCAGACTTTATCCGATATCGCGGGCAGTCTGGCGCCGGCAGACATTGATACCGCTGATTTAGAATCCATAGAAGAGCGCCTGTTCGCCATACGCGCCGCCGCCCGCAAGCATCGCATCCCTGCGGATGAATTGCCTGAAAAACTGGCAACGATGGCCCACCAGCTGGCAACCATTGACAATTCTGATGCGGAACTGAAAAAAGTAACATTGGAAATGTCAAAAAAGCGGGCCGAATTTGAAAGACATGCCGCCACACTGCACCAGGCCCGCATCATGGCGGCGGACGTATTGCGTAAAAGCATACTGGCAGAACTGCCCGATTTAAAACTGGGGCATGCGGATTTTGTTGCGGAAATATCTAATGCACCGGCCTGTGGCGCGGGAACGGATAATGTTACATTTATGATAAAGACCAATCCAGGCATGCCTTTTGGGCCAATCCACAAAACGGCATCCGGTGGCGAACTGGCCCGATTTATGCTGGCGTTACGCGTGGTTCTGGCCGGCACACAAGGCGCCCAGACATTTATATTCGATGAAATTGACACCGGCATCAGCGGCGCCACCGCCAGTGCGGTTGGTGCACGCCTGGGGCGCCTGGCGGCGGCCGGCCAGGCGCTGGTCATAACGCATTCCGCCCAGGTGGCAGGATATGCCGACCGTCATTTTAAAATCAGCAAACAGGTTTCAAACGACGTAACCACAACCAGTGTATGCGAAATAACCGCGGCCGAACGTTTGAATGAAATCGCGCGAATAATCAGCGGCGCCGAAATAACACCGGAATCACTGGCAACGGCAAAAACACTGATGAAAAAATAAAATCCGCAATCGCGGATTTTATTTTTTTACATATTTAAATCGGAATTTATTTGCATATTTCCAAAACACCGTCAGCAAACTCTATTGTGGCGGGCTGTGTGCTGGTTGCGGAACTGCTGATAATGTTTTCATCCGCGTCGCGAACAATTGCATATCCGCGCGCCAAAACATTTTTATAACTCAACGAATTCAGCATCTGGCCCAAATGCATAACGGATTGATTCAGGGCCGCCATTCTGGCCGTTAAAATATTCGGGAATGTAGAGGCCATCTGTATTTTTTGATGTCCTTGCTGCATTTTTGCGCTGATTATTATATCCATGCTGTGACCGATGTCATCCAGGCGCTGGGCCCGTTCCATCAACATCTGGCGCGGGCTTTTTATCACGATTGCATCCATTCGACTGTGCGCATGGGCAAGCCGCGTTGTAAAATTCCCCGACAATCGGTGCCACATATTATCCAAATCCTGAATCAGCGACAACTTTGTCGGCACAACCGTTTCGGCCGCACCGGTTGGGGTGGGGGCGCGAAAATCGGCTGCGAAATCAATCAGCATCCAGTCAGGCTCATGCCCGACACCCGATATCAGCGGTATCTGGCTGGCCGCGGCGGCACGCACGACAATTTCTTCGGAAAAGGGCAGTAAATCTTCCAGTGCACCACCCCCGCGCGCAACAATTATTACATCAACATTTTTCTCACGATTAAAATATTCTATGCCGGCGGCAACCTCGGCCGCGGCGGTTGTGCCCTGAACCGTTGCAGGGTATAAAATTACATGTACAGGGAAACGTTCGCGCAGACGGTTTTGAATATCTTGGAACGCGGCGCCGGTTGGACTGGTTACAACACCAACGCGTCGCGGCAACCGCGGCAGCGGCTTTTTGCGGGCGGCGTCAAACAAGCCCTCTGCCGCCAGCTTTTGTTTTCGCGCCTCTAACATCTTTAAAATTGCGCCAACACCGGCCATTTCAATTTCGTTTACAATAATTTGATAATTACTGCGTGCCGGATATGTGGTCAAACGCCCGCTTATTATAACCTCCAGGCCATCTTCCAGCTTAAAATTTACCGGTGTTCCGCGCCAAATTATTGCAGATATTGCCGCACCGGAATCTTTTATGGTCATATACATATGACCCGATGATGCACGCGTAATCTGCGACAGTTCACCGCGAATTTTTATACACGGGAAAGCTGTTTCAACAACACCTTTTAGCAATGCGGCCGCATCGGTAACGCTGAACACGGTATCTGGTTTCACAAACGGTTCTGGTTTTTGCATAGATTGTTAATCCCTGTTCAGATTTTTTAGCGCCAGCGAAAAATCAAATTCTGCCGCATGCAAAAATCTTGTAATTACGTTTTTGCCGTCTTTATCAATTTTAGCCGGCCGGCCTAAGTAATACGGAATTTCTATCCCGTCATACAGATATTGGTCAAATGTCAAATCAAATGGCTTGCGACTGGGCATGTGCATTACAAAAAAGTGGGGGCCATATGCCCAAATATCATCAATGTACATCAACTGCCAGTCAGGGTTGTTCATCAATGCAACAAAAGAAAAGCTGGATGCACGACAAAATCCGTAAGAATCATACGGAAAAAACTTGTAATCATATTTAGCGTCGATATAAAAAGTTGCATGCTTTACAGTTTCCAGCTTAAAGCTATCACGAAACAGCAGTGTCAAATTCTTAGCGCGCAACCGCTGGTCCCGTGGCAGATTCATATCCTCCAGCTGTTTTACAAGGCTTTTGGTAACGCTCTCATATATTTCATGTTTCTTTTTGTTCATAATCAAAAATTATATCATATATCCGCCACATTTACAATTCAGTAAGTGGCCATCGCGGCCGCGGCGCAACCGGGCCATCTACGACACGCCCAACCCGATAGTTTTCAAGCCCCGCCCATGCAATCATTGCGCCATTATCCGTACACAGCGACAATGGCGGCGCCGCAAACACCATGTTGTTCGCCGCCGCCAGTTTACCCATCGCGGCGCGAATTGCGCTGTTTTTTGCCACGCCGCCGGCCACGACCAATGTTTTTGGCGCCGCCGCGCGAACGCGTTTATCATCCATCGCATGCCCCAGACGGTTAACAATACAATCAACAACCGCGGACTGAAACGATGCACAGAAATCATTTACAAACTCTTCAGTGTATGGTGTGGGCGCCTTGTCCAGCATAACACGGGCGGCCGTTTTTATGCCACTGAATGAAAAATCACATCCTGGCTTATCACATAACGGGCGCGGAAATTTAAACCGCTCTGGATTGCCGGCACGTGCACGCGAATCAACAATCGGCCCACCCGGATACCCCAGCCCCAGCATCTTTGCAACTTTATCAAATGCCTCGCCGGCGCTGTCGTCCAGTGTTTGGCCTATTTGTTCATACTGGCCGACACCGCGCACCAGCAAAATTTGACAATGTCCGCCCGATGCCAGCATTAAAAGATACGGAAAATCAACCGCGCACGCCGCATCACCCCCGGCGGCATCCGCCGCATGCAAACGCGGGACCAGGGCGTGTCCTTCCAGATGGTTTACCGCAACCAGCGGTTTCCCCGTCGCATGGGCAATGCCCGTGGCCGCCATCCAGCCGATAAGAACACCGCCAATCAAGCCCGGTCCCGCAGTGGCGGCTATTACATCAATGTCGTCTATTTTTTTTCCGCACGCATCCAGTGTCTGGCGGACAACGGTGTCTATGGCCAATATATGCGCACGCGCGGCCAGTTCCGGCACAACACCGCCATATTTTTGATGTTCTGGTATTTGGGAATAAATTATATGCGCCAAAATATTGCGATTTGAATCAACAATTGCGGCAGACGTTTCATCACACGACGATTCAATCCCCAGACACAGCGTCGCACGATCATCATTACTGCCGCCATACAGTGTGCCCATGTTCAGTTTAATTATCTTTTCTTCTGTCATTTTATTTTTACCAATGCAACACCAATATTGCCTTTCATTTTGCGGCGCATTTCAACATACTCTGCAAAATCATCGTCTACGACGCCGCGACCGGTGGATGCATGCCGTAAAACCTTGCCACCCGGCAATACAAAACCCATATGCACAACCGCGATATCGGTTCCAATCTTAGCATGTTTTTCAGAATTACCAACGATAAATAAAGCAATCAACACATCTTGGGTGTTTATTTTTTCAAGATGTTCATACGGTATGTATTCTATGTCCGTCGCAACCGGCGCGGCCTGTATTTCTATTCCGTGTACCACACGCGCCCATGCGCTTTTATCGATTAGCACGCGGCGTATGTCGGCCCGGCCATATTGTCCACTGACGTTTTCAAGCATCGCCGCATTGTTAACCAGCCAGTCTGTTTCAATAAAGTGATTCCGCCGCTCGAATGCGACAATACCGTCCGCATATCTTATTTTGTTCAACCGCCCCACATCGCCATTCGCCAGAACTGTTTCAACAAAAGTGGTACAGTCAAACGCATCTGTTCGTATCAGCGGATCAGGGTCGTATCCATAGCCTTCGCCCAGCGGATCCAATTCATAGGCCGCGCCCAGATACTGCGCCCCCAGCTGACAATCGCGGGGCACGCCACAAACGCACCCCGCAGTAATTAATATGACAAAGAGCAGGCGCAACACTTTTATAAGTTATCCTTTAACTGAATTCCGGTATAGCACAAAGACGCGGCATCACGCACAGCCATTTCGGCAGAATCGGGCAGGGTGGCAATCTTGTCTATGCATTGAACAATCAGTTCCGCGTTGTCATCCGTACCGGCCAGTATCTTAGCGGCGGCAATTCTGCGCTCCAGCGATGCCGCCGGCCATTTCTTCAGCGGGGCCGTTTCCAGATTTTCGGAGCGCTGGCTCATTATAAAAATCATAAAAACAAGTATCAGCGCGGCAACACCGATTAAAATTTTAAAATATTTTTTTATAAAATTCACTCTCAGTCTCCTTTATCTATTAATTACTCCGCCATACTGCGACATTCAACCAACCACAAATCATAATCCGGATGCTGTAACGGATTGTTTCCCGGCTCGTTTCGACTCATCCAGCCGCTGAAAATTTTACTGTCCTGGGATACTTCTATAAAAGCAAAAAAGTCTTCGGCCTGGAAAGGGTCTGTCTGCTTGCATGTTCGCACCATTATCCCCAGCTTTTCAAACGAAGAACGTGCCCCCACCGGAACATAAATAGTGTGAGCCTTGCCCGCGGCCTTGTTCATTACGCGCAAAACCGCCGTTTCACGGTCGATATATGCATCAGCCGACGGCCCAATTAGCAGGGCACACGCCATCAAAAATGCAGAAATATATTTTTTCATACCGGCTTATATATTAGCGCTGTCGTCTGATAAAGTCAAATTCTTAAATCATCAAAACTTGACAAAAGCGACAAAACGTACTATAAAATATATATGTCTGTAAAAAGCCCTGGGGCACAAAAAATTATTAAAAATATGCCAAACCCTCTCGCGGCGGAGCAAGATTATATGGAATGCGAAATTCTGAGCACGCTGTTTGAGGACGCATCGGCATTCGAGACATTGGTATTTGCGGGTGGCGCAACACTACGAAAATCATACAATATTTGTCAGCGCATCAGTCACGATATTGACCTGGTAACGAATGAATTTGAAGAACTGCCCCTGGCGCGCACCAGATGCAGACTAAAAAAACATGTCGCATGTTTCAAAGAATTTATATTTGACGTACTGATGCCTCGCATCAACTATGCAATAAATCAGGACAGGCGCTTTATGCTATCAACCGACCGTGAATGGCGGGCGCTGCACAATCCAGAACAACAGACATCGTACCCGACACTGCATATTTTGTTTCAATCGGACATAAACAAAATGTTTCAGCATATATGCATTGAAATCATTCCGCGAAAATATGACAGCAAAACGATAAAATATCGTGCGGTACAACCATATTCTACAAAAGAGCCAATGCGCGTCATACCAACCGTTGCATACGAGCAGACGTTTTGGGATAAAATGTTTGCATTGAACTCTTTCTCTGCGATTGGAATGCCAAAAAGCAATTTTTTTATATCGCGTCATTACTACGACATTGCAACCATGATGCCGTTTGTAAATCTGGCCGATACGAAACACATGTTGCAAAACACTGTTCTATATCAGCAGATTTATACAACAAAAAACATTACCAACATCCATTCAGCAAAAGACCTGTCTTTACTGCCGTCGCCGGCAGTCCTGCGCGACCTGCAGCAGGATTATGAATCGATGAAAGACGAATTTTTGACCACGCCGCCCCTGTGGTCAGATATTATGGATAAACTGGCGCGCTTGCAAATGCAGTGCCGCCAAATCAATACATTAGGGAGATAGACGCATGGCTACATTTGTGTACTCGGATCCTCATTTTTATTCCGAGCGAATTATTCATTTTGGCAAACGTCCATTCGAGAACGCCGCAGAAATGAACACGGCCCTAATTGTAAACTATAACTCTGTCGTTGGCAAAAACGATATTTGCTATTGGCTGGGGGATGTTATGTTTGGCGCCACAAAAGAGCGCGTTCGCAATATTTTATCACACATGCACGGGCGCAAGCACCTTATTTTAGGCAACCACGACCGCTGTCATAGCGTCAGCTGGTGGCTGGATGCAGGATTTGACCGCGTATTCGACCAGCCCGTATACAACGCAGAACTTTTTATAATTCTGTCGCATGAGCCATTGCCAGAATTTGGAAACATTTTACCAATAATAAACTATCACGGCCATCTGCACATCCAGGACTACACTTTCCAGAATCATCAAAATTGCATAAATGTAAGCGTGGAAAAAACAAACTATCGCCCGGTACCATTAATAAACCCAAACATTACAAATCCACGCGTTTTCCAGCGATAAAAAAAAATCCCGCCGTTTGGCGGGATTTTTCTAGCAATATATCTTTACTTGCCTGCGTTCTTTTCCGCAGAGGCCGCCGCCAAATCTTCGACGATACGAGCCTTTTTGCCGGACAATCCGCGCAGGAAGAACAGCTTTGCACGACGTACGCGACCAATACGAATCTTTTCGATTTTTTCAATCGCAGGGCTGTACAGCGGGAACTTACGTTCTACACCAACACCGTATGATTCACGACGAACAGTGAACGATGCGTTGTTGCCTTCGCCACCGTCACGTGCGATAACAACACCTTCAAAAATCTGAATACGGAATTTGTCGCCGTCCTTGATTTTTACGTGTACCTTCAGCGTGTCGCCCGCCTTAAATGCAGGGATTTTCTTGTCGCCGCGCAGTTTTGCAACCTGTTGTTCTTCGATTTTTTTAATAATGCTCATCTTTTACTTTTCCTTTATTAAATCCGGACGTCTTTGTTTGGTTATCTCGTCCGATTGTTGTTTCCGCCACCGTTCTATATTGCCGTGGTGACCAGACAGCAGGACTTCTGGGACATTTCGTCCGCGCCATGCCGACGGGCGGGTGTATAACGGCCATTCCAGCCCCCCGATTTCAAAACTTTCATTCGCAGTGGCGTCTTGGCCGCCACCAACCACATTATCTATCAAGCGAACCGCACTGTCAACAAAAACCTGTGCGGCAATTTCACCCCCGGACAGGATATAATCGCCAATAGACAATTCCATTATATCATATTCTTCAATGATTCGTTCATCAATTCCTTCATAGCGTCCACAGAGCAGGGTGTATGTCGCATCCGGACGCCTGGCAAAATCGCGAACCATATGTTGGTCCAGGCGCGGGCCACGGGGCGAAAAATATATAACACGGCCGCGGTCCTTAATAGAATCCAGCGCCGCCCCCAGAACATCCGGCCGCATAACCATACCCTTGCCGCCGCCAAACTGTTCATCATCGACACTGCCATAACTGTTATAGGCAAAATCACGAATATTTACTACATTATACGACCAAATGCCCTTGTCCAGTGCACGCCCGACAACCCCAGCCCCCAGCGTCCCCGGAAACATTTCTGGAAAAATGGTAAGTATATTAAAATGCATTTTATTTTACCGTAATAGTCCTGTGTTCCAAATCAACGGCCGCCCCGGCAAACAACACCATGTCACCCGTATCCAGTTCCATTATATCACCGGCGCCGAAATTTTGAAAGCCGTCCAGTATGCCTATTGTTTTCCCATTGCGAATAACATGAAAACCTATCAAATCAGCCTGATAATATTCATCATCCCCAACCGCGGGCAGGGCATCACGTGCAACAAACAGTTCCGTACCGCGCAGTTCTTCGGCCGCATTACGGTCGCCCACACCGTCGATGCGCGCAATTATCACATCAGACGTCGGATTCAGACGACGTACAAACTTAAACGCACCATCGGGAAAACGCGCACTCTGTACCGGGATATGCTGAAAATCCATAGGACTGGCGGTATATGCCTGGACACGCACCTCGCCGCGGACACCCTGGGGGGCTACAATTTTTCCGATTAAGATTTTTGTGCTATCATTCATCTCTGGTGACCATGGGCATTAAGATACTGTTGCGGATCAATACCCGTTTCTTTACAAATGAGACCATTGGCTTGTTGCCGCATCGATTCACCACATGCACCCGGGCACCAATGAATTCCGCCATTGGAAAATAACATTGTGCTTTTACTTTCGGCTAACTTTTCAAGCCATGCGGCATATTCCCGTAATTCTTTTGTAGACGGCTTGCATACGGATCCGTCAATTGGGCATATGCTGATAAATGTTTCAGAAACCTTTGTCATGGCTTATTTTTATCGTTGTTTTTGTTGGGTTTCGGCAAACGCCGCTAAGCGCTGACAGAAATGCGGCTGGGCCTTGCACTGTTTCGGCTTGGACGACATTAACCAAAATGCGCCACTGATACCGGCAACAAACAGTTGACGATTAAGTTCCAGTTGTTGATGTTCTGCAGAACATTCCAATTTATCATTATATGAACACTTAGACATAAATTACCCCATTACGTTTTATGCCCGGACGAAACCGGGCATAATTAATCACGAGCTTATTCCGCGCTTGCCTCTTGTGCAGGCGCTTCGGCGGCCGCTTTTGCCGCAGCCTCTGCGGCGGCTTTTTCTTCCGCTGCTTTTGCCAGCTTGTCAGCCTTGTCTTTTATTTTCATCTGGGTCTTTTCAGACTGCAGGTGTTTTTTCGTCTGATTGGGAACCGGCTTTTTTGCAACCAATCCCGCATTCGCCAAGAACTTGTATACGCGGTCCGACGGTTTGGCACCTTTTTCTATCCAGGCCTTTACCTGGTCAATGTTCAGAATAACGCGCTTTTCGCTGTCGCGCGGCTGCATCGGGTCATACTTTCCAACAACATCCAAAACATTACCCGAATTGCGGGCATTGCGGGAATCCGTTACAACCACATGATAATACGGACGCTTTTTCGCACCGTAACGCGCCAATCTGATAACTGTTGCCATTTTTTTACTCCTTGTTTTTTTGTTTTATTTTACACGTTGTACAGTCTGGAACAACATTTCCAAACCAAAGAACTTTTGCGCCGCACTCATATCCATTTTAACCGCCCCAGGCAATTCCTTTTTAGCCTGATTTTTCAGTTTAGATGTCGGCTGAAAAAAAGATTCATAATCTAAGTTCAAAATATTCTTCGACATTTTATAAATTCCTTATGTTTCTAAATCACAACAGCCATCATCAAGAGCGAACACTCGCCGGTTGATGTACCACACGCATACCGCGTACTGGATAAACAAAAATGGCAATCATTGGGATTTGCTCGCCCATTATGTATCCAAAATAGTCAAAAGTCAAATCTTTTTATGTTTTATACTGGACTTTTAATGCGCGGGGTTATATTATATCCATCACTGCGGGCGTGGTATAATGGTAGCACGTCAGCTTCCCAAGCTGAAGACGAGGGTTCGATTCCCTTCGCCCGCACCAAAATAAAAATCGCCACGAACGGCGATTTTTTTAATTATTTGTCCTCTTCAACAGGTATCTGCAACAACTGCTTTGGGTATATCAGGTCAGGATTTTCAATATTGTTGCGTTCGGCAATCATGCTGAACAGTATTCCGCGGCGCAGAAAATTACGCGCAATTATCCACAGACAATCCCCGCGGCGTACCGTATAAAAAGTATCATCGTCACCTGTCATCTCTGGCATTTTGAAATTATGACGAACAGTCGCGACGGTCCGCCCATCGCCATCATGCAGACGCACCGCCAAACTGTATTCATTACCCGGCGTCAGTTCGCCTACATCTGCCCCCATGCCAAAATGACGATGATCTGACACACGGGCAAATCCGATGTATTTGCCATCCAGTGTCATTGAAACGCGCAGGCGGGGCAGTGCATCGCCCGTCACAACAATACGGCCCGTGCTCAGATAATCTATTTTTGACACCGTCAAATCGCCATCCGCCAGCATTGTCGGCGCCTGTAACAGAGTACTGCCGTCGGCGGTCATTAACAGTGAAACAGAATTTTTATATCCATGTTCTGAAACATATACAAAAACCTTGTCCTCTGATTTCACATCGGGATTTACCCCCAACAATGACAATGTATAATTTCCGGCCGCCAGCGGGTGTGTCGGCGCATACACAAATTCACCGCGGGAATCGGTGCGTTCTGTTGCAACGATTTTCCCGTTTATTAAAATGGATATGTTTTGATGCGGCAGCCAGCGTCCTGCAACGACGATTGTTCCGCCGCGTTCTATGCGCACAATGTCAAACGAAGGCGCGGTTTCAGTATCAACCTCACGCACAACAGGATCCGGAACCGCCGGAACCACAATAACGCGATGCGTGGTATTGTGAAAAAACGCAACCCACACCGCAACGAAAATAACAATCAGTGCACACAAAATAGGGAACCAATACGCTTTTAATCCACCGGCACGCCGTGACGGTTTATCGGCGTCCGCGGCCATCCGGTTGGGCGCCGGGCGGGCGAAAATATTAAGCGTATGCAAAAATCGCCGCGCAAACGCACGTCTGTTTTCCATCCATGAATTCTGCTGAGCAATGGCGCTATCAATCAAATCATCAGTTGAGGGTTTGGTCTTTATTTTTGTATTTTTCTTTGCCATTTTATATCTCCGGAAATAAATAATTAAGAGTAGACAAATTATTGCAAAAGATATTTGTTTGTCAACTTAATTGTGTTATAATTTATCGGCAAAAAAAGAGGAATTAGATATGAGCGAGAAAAAAAGAATTGGAATCATGACCACCGGCGGTGACTGCAGTGGTCTGAACACAGTGATTCAGCGCATTGTAAATGCAGCCGCCATGCGCGACTGGCAGGTGGTTGGCATTCGCGGCGGCACCGATGGATTGTATGCCACGCCTCTTGACGCGGTTGAGCTGAACCCTGATAACATGCCGCTGGAATATGCGCGCCTCTCTGGCAGTATTCTGCGCAACGGCCGCGACGGCACTATGAATTTTGAAGAGGCCGCACGCCAAGGCATATTAAAAGAATTTAACGCAAAGCTTAACAGTGCACTAAAAGAACTGCGGCTTGACACACTGGTTCTAGTTGGCGGCAACGGCAGCTTGTCATTGGCCTGGGGATTCAAGGAAATTTACGCAGGTGTAAAACTGGTATGCGTTCCGAAAACTATTGATATGGACGTGCCTATGACCGATGCAACAATCGGATTTAACACGGCCGTTCAACAGTTAACAACATTCTGCGACCAAATATTATTATCCGCACGCAGCCACCGCAGATGGTTTGTCGTACAGGCGATGGGGCGCGACTGTGGCAAACTGTCGCTGGAGGCCGGCGTAGCCGCAGGCGCCGCCGCAATACTGATACCCGAAATAAAATTTGATGTGGACAGCCTGATAAATCACATAAAAAATGCACCCACAGATTATGGTGTAATCGTTGTATCCGAAGGAATATCCCTGCGCGGTCATTCGGGCAAGGCCGCTGAAATGATTGCACGACAATTGTCGGCGGCGGGCATTTATTGCCGCGCGGAATTCCCCCAACATTTCCAGCGCGCGGGCGACACCACGGCCACCGACCGTATTATTGCCGCATCCATGGCAGATTGTGCGGTACGCGCGATTGAAAACAATGAAACATACGTCATGACCGCCATGCAAAACGGCGAATGCAAGACTATCGCGTTGTCGGAATTCTTTAATACTGGCGACCTGGTTCCCGACCCGCATATCCCGGGCATCCAGACATCCAATGCATATGTCGAGCCCAATGACCCGCTGTTGCGTGTGGCGACAGACCTGGGCGCATATATTGGTGAGGTAAAATAAAAAACCATAACAAACAGCCCGCCATTTGGCGGGCTGTTTGTTTCATTTGAATAATGTAAAAAAAATCCCCCCGGATTGAGGGAGGATTTTTGATACATGCCAATTATTTCTTTTCAGAGAAATCTGCATCACGGGTGCCGTCATCGGCCGGTTTGTCACCGCTGTTTTCAGACTGCGCCGCGTTTTGTTCGGCCTGGGCCGCCTTGTATACAGCTTCGCCCAGTTTCATTGCCTTTTCCGTCAGGGCATCAGTCTTTTCTTTCAGGCTTTCCGCAGTGGCATCAGCTTTTGCAATTTCATCCGCCAGTGCCTGCTTTGCCTCTTCAATAGCCTTCTTTTCATCTTCGGATATTTTATCGCCATGCTCTTTCAGCGATTTTTCAATACCGAATACCGCGGCCTCCGCATTGTTCTTGGCCTCAGCCAGGGCACGCTTTTTCTTGTCCGCCTCTGCATTTGCCGCCGCCTCATCAACCATTTTCTTTATGTCTTCTTCGGACAGGCCACCATCAGACTTAATAGATATGGTCTGTTCTTTGCCTGTGCCCTTATCCTTGGCCGACACGTGTACGATACCGTTTGCATCAATATCAAACGAAACCTCTATCTGGGGCATGCCGCGCGGAGCAGGGGCAATACCTTCCAGATTAAACTGCCCCAGCAGTTTGTTATCCGCCGCCATGTCGCGTTCGCCTTGGAATACACGGATGGTCACAGCCGACTGGTTGTCTTCGGCGGTCGAGAACACCTGGGACTTTTTCGTAGGAATAGTGGTATTACGGTCAATCAGACGCGTAAACACACCGCCCAGTGTTTCAATCCCCAGCGACAACGGCGTAACATCCAACAACAGAACATCTTTTACATCGCCTTTCAGAACACCGCCCTGAATCGCGGCACCGTCTGCAACCACTTCGTCCGGGTTAACGCCCTTGTGCGGGTCACGGCCGAAAAATTCTTTAACCGTCTCGGCCACTTTTGGCATGCGCGTCTGACCGCCAACCAATATAACCTCATTAATCTGAGATTTATCAATTCCCGCATCAGCCAGTGCTTTCTTGCACGGCTCAATCGTTTTTTGAATCAAATCGTCAACCAGCGATTCCAGCTTTGCACGGGTCAATGTCGTGTTAAAATGTTTCGGGCCGGTCGCATCAGCCGTCAAATACGGCAGGTTGATGTCGGTTGATGTCTTTGAAGACAATTCGATTTTCGCTTTTTCGGCGGCTTCCTTCAGACGCTGTAACGCCAGTTTGTCATTCTTTAAATCAATACCTGTCTGGCCTTTGAATTCGGATATCAGATATTCCAAAATGCGGGCATCAAAATCGGAACCGCCCAACTGAGTGTCGCCGTTCGTAGATTTTACCTCAAACACGCCGTCAACAATTTCCAGAATTGATACGTCAAAAGTACCACCACCCAAGTCGTACACGGCAACAATACCATTCTTGTCTTTTTCCAGACCATACGCCAATGCCGCGGCAGTCGGTTCATTAACAATACGCAACACGTTCAGGCCTGCGATACGACCGGCGTCTTTTGTCGCCTGGCGCTGGGAATCATTAAAATATGCCGGAACTGTAATAACGGCATCCGTAATTGGCTCGCCCAGATAGTTTTCAGCATCCTTTTTCAATTTTGCCAAAATCATGGCTGAAATTTGTGACGGGGCATATTTTTTACCCTCCATCTCAACCCAGGCATCGCCGTTGTCGCCACGCACAATTTTATATGGAACGCGTGCGGCAATTTCTTTTACCACCGGACTGTCATAACGCAGCCCCATCAGGCGCTTAATTTCATAAATTGTATTTTCCGGATTTGTAACAGCCTGGTTCTTGGCGGTAATGCCCACCAACTGTTCTCCATTTGACGTCAGTGCAACAACAGACGGTGTCGTGCGCTGTCCCTCCGCGTTTTCAATAATCTTAGGATCGCTGCCGTCCATGAACGCCATGGCGGAATTGGTCGTACCTAAGTCAATACCCAATACTTTTCCCATTTTTCACTCCTTAAATAGACTCTGTTTGCCTCTGATATAGTGAACACGAAAAAGCATTTCAAGACCACAGGAAAAAAATAACAAGAAAAAAACGTCCCGAAACGGGACGTTTTAATTTCCATACGAAAATATTATTTTTTAGCAGGTGCCGCCGCGGCCGCCGGCGCAGATTTTGCATCAGCTTCTTCTGGCATTTTACCACCGATTGTGGCAAACGCCAATTCTGCCTGGTGCAGGCCCAATTCAACACCCGCCGGCAACGCCAGGTCGGAACCATGAACGCTGTCGCCAATCGTCAGAGTCTGCAAATCAATTGTGATTTTTTCCGGAATCGCATCAATCAATCCGCGCAGTGCAACCTTACGTACGGCAAAGTTCAATACGCCGCCCAGTTTCAGGCCCTTGGATGTTTCGGCATTAATAACCTCAACCGGAACAACAACATTTACCGGATTTTTAACATCGATACGCTTAAAGTCAGCGTGAACAACCGCATCTGTTACCGGATGATACTGAATATCCATCAACATTGCGTCTTCTGTGCCGTTTGATGTTTTAATCTGGAACAGTTTTGTCCGCAAACCCGGTGTTCTGATAAGCATTTCAAAATCGCGACCGTTCAATTCTATTGCAACAGGCGCCTTTTTTTCACCATAGATAACAGCGGGGATATTTTTGTTATTGCGGATGCTGCGCGCGGCCCCCTTGCCGGCAACAGTACGAATTTCTGCATTTAAATTTATTGCCATTTTTAATCCTTTTATAGCATGTTTTAATGTTTCACGCGACCTCCAAGGGTGCCGCGCGAAGGCAATTATTCATTAAAAACATGCAAAAATCAAGGTTTTTATTTAATTTTTCGCAAAATTATAAAGCGTGCACGCCCATATTGCTTATCCCGCAATATTTCCCATATGTCAGCCGTTGGCATTATTGCGGCCGATGCTTCTTGCTCCCAAACGACAATTGTTCCATAACGTGCCGCGCCCCCCAGCTTTTTTATAAACGCCACACCTGTTTCTGCCGCACAATAGGGCGGGTCCACAAAAATCAAATCACACAGCGGACCGTATTTGCCCACGGCCGACAGTGCATCACCCGCCACAACAGACGCCCGCGAATCAATATTCAATCCCCCCAAATTCATTCTAACCGTGGCCGGCGCAATATCTGTGAACACCGCACGACACTGTGCCCAGCGAGACAAACATTCTATACCGAACGCGCCGCTGCCGGCAAATGCATCCCATACGCACGCCGGCACAACATCCAACGACGCCAGCATGTTAAACAGCGCAATTCTGGCACGGTTCTGGGTCGGGCGGCCGCCCGGCGGCAGACGCAGTTTACGTCCGCGATATTCACCTGAAATGATTTGCAATTTAGAATCCATGCCTTATACTTTACCGTATGGATTTTATGAAACAAGCTTTAATTTTAGCCCGCCGTGCATCCGCTCATGGCGACGTGCCAATCGGCGCTGTAATTGTGCATGACGGAAAAATTATCGCACGCGGGGAAAACCGGGTCCAACAACGGCGCAACCCAACACTGCATGCGGAAATCGTCGCAATAAATAGAGCGTGTAAAAAACTGGGGCAAAAATTTCTGGACGAATGCGACATCTATGTATCACTGGAACCGTGCGCGATGTGCGCCACGGCAATATCATTTGCACGCATACGCCATATTTATTTTGCCGCCACGGATGAAAAGGGCGGCGGCATTACCGCCAATGCGCGCATATTTGAAACAGACCGCCATCTATGGCGTCCAATGATTACGCAAATACCACAGTACGCTGCAGAATCGGCCCAAATGTTGCGTGATTTTTTCAAGGCCCGCCGAAACAAATAAAAAACACCCCAAACGGGGCGTTTTGTTTAATCAACCAGCGATTTTCCTGTCATATCCGGCGGAACCGGCACCCCGGCCAGCTTTAACACCGTCGGGGCGATATCGGCCAATCCCCCGTCATGCGCCGTATGCGCATCATTTGATACGACTATAAAGTTAACCGGGTTTGTCGTATGCGCCGTCCAGGGCAGGTTATTCTCCTCGTCCCACAGTTTCTCTGCGTTGCCATGGTCGGCTGTAATCAAAACAGTCCCCCCCAGTTCCAGTACCGCCGGCACCAATCGCGCCAGCTGTTCATCCAGCGTCTCCATCGCACGAATTGCGGCGGCCTCAACCCCGGTGTGCCCAACCATGTCGCCATTGGCATAATTTAATATAACAACATCGAATTGCGCCAGGCGCGGCAACAATGCATCTGTTATTTCCACTGCGGACATTTCCGGCTTTAAATCAAATGTTGCAACATCAGGCGATGCAATTAAAACCTTGTCAGAATGCGGAAAATCTATATTACGCTCTGCATCAAAGAAATAGGTTACATGATTATATTTTTCTGTTTCCGCAATGCGCAGCTGACTTTTTCCCGCCGCCGCCAGCACATCCCCCAGCGTATTGTTTACCGCCACATCCGGCAACAGGGCGGGGCATTGTTCGTTTAATCCTTCGCCATACTGGGAAAAGCACAGCATCGCCGCACCCGTTTTCAGCATTGCACGCACAATCTGGCGTGCGCGGTCACTGCGGTAATTTCCAAATAAAAATCCATCATTTGGCGTAATTGCCACATCCCCGTCAATAACAACCGGCTTAATAAATTCATCTGTTTCGCCGCGCTGGTATGCCGCCGCCAATGCGGCATCAATGGTTGCCGCATGCAAATCGGACTTCGCACATGCAATCGCATTAAACGCCAGTTCGGTACGATCCATATTCTGATTTCTGTCCATTGCATAATACCGCCCGGACAGTGTTCCAAAAAACGCACGCCCATCGGCCATATATGGCGCCAGTTCACGTTGCAGAGCCTCCACATATTCCGGCGCGGACTGGGGCAGTGTATCACGCCCGTCTGCGATAAAATGTATGCAAACACGCAATCCGGCATCCAAAACGCGGCGCATAATCAAAATCATGTCGGCCAGATTTGAATGAACGCGCCCGTCAGACATCATGCCGGCAAAATGAACGATACCGCCACGCCCACGCACATCGGCGATAAAATCGCCCAGCGCCGCATTCTCGTCCCAGTTTTCAATCTGAAAACGGCGCAAGAACTGGTTAACAACACGACCGGCGCCCATTGTTATATGTCCAACCTCTGAATTTCCCATTGTTCCAGTCGGCAACCCCACCGCAGGCCCACTGGCATCCAGCACAGAATGCGGATACTGTTTTAACAGTTTGTCAAAAAAAGGCATATTTGCCAACGCCACGGCATTATGCGATGTGTTTGGATTAATTCCGACGCCGTCCATAATGCATAAAACAACTGGTTTTGTCATACTTTTCCCCTGTTTTTAAATTCCAGAGCGAACAGTAGCACAACCCTTTTTTGATTGCAAAAGAAAAAGAAAACATGTATAAATAGGATAAATATCATATGTTGCATTTGTATCGGAGAGGAAAATATGAGCGGCAGAGCATTTACCCCAACAGCAGTGGATGAACACATTGGTCAGCGACTGCAGTTGCGTCGTACCATGATGGGCCTGTCCCAGAAAGACCTGGCTAAGAAATGCGGTGTAACATTTCAGCAAATTCAAAAGTATGAAACGGCCGGAAACCGTGTATCTGCGGCCAGACTGTTTGAGCTTAGCACACTGCTGGAAACACCGGTTTCATTCTTTTTTACAGGTCTGCCGGGAAACATGCCCGAAGAAACGCGCGCATCACGCTCTTTACATGTAGCAGAGCAGACGGCGAACGACCCGTTGGGAAAAAACGAATCTCTGCAATTAATAAACCTGTATTGGAAACTGCCCAATGATGAAACCCGCCAAACAATTATGAAACTGTTAAAAACATTAAACGGCACCGCATAATTAATATTTAAGCCAAACAAAAAATCCCCGATATTCGGGGATTTTTTATAGAATATATCGCTATTTAATAGAGGCCTGAACGCGCGCCGCACGGGCCGAATTGCCCCCCGATGCCGATCCGGAAGCCCCCGCACCACCTTTACGCACACAAACAGTATATTCTTCAGGCGGCGCAACAATCGTCCAGCACTGCGCCTCCAGCTTTGTATTGTCCTTGGTTCTGCCTTTGCCATACTGCATGTCGAGCTTGCTATACGCATCCGCATCATCACATGCCCCGGTTTCACTGTTAAATATTTTGCCGATATCGCACTTTATGCACAAACCGCTAACCGGATGCGCGCCATCGCGCAAGCTATTTGAACACTCGACACACTTTCTTTCGGCGGCGGATTGAAATGCATACCCCTGCTGGGCACATCTAAACTCATAGCATGATTGGCCGGCGGGCTGCATCATTACATGCACCTGCTCATCAAAGCCGGCATTAGACCAGCCGGAACACGCCTGAGCTTGGGCACAAATGTTCATGTTTATTTCCTCACAGTCGGTAGAGCCCGCATTTGGCTTATATCCGTTTTTGCAGACCAGAATCTCTGGCGCACCACCGGCAGGATATATTGCCGCCCATGAATCCATATGTTTCCAGCCGGACCGCTCGGCACGAACAACCAACTGCTGAACAAAGGCGCCATGCCCACTGGGTGTCCAACGCGTAACCCCCAGAATAATATCATGCTCCTGCTTCTTGTGCACACCGCAAGAGTTATTATTATTAAAGCC
>Ga0073908_1001052_pt1 | contig 41899 bp, 33 predicted proteins | sample MucameincwithD2O_FD_65484 | JGI IMG/M metagenome (GOLD analysis project Ga0073908, IMG submission 65484) | Mouse cecum microbial communities from Vienna, Austria - Mucus amended microcosms incubated with D2O | ecosystem: Host-associated > Mammals > Digestive system > Large intestine > Cecum... | reverse complement strand
ACGGGCGCCATCCGCCTCGTCGGCATGGAGCCCCTGCCCAAGGAGCCCAAGGCCCCGGCGGCCGCCAAGCCCGCCGCAGCACCTGCTGCCAAGCCCGCCGCTCCCGCCGCTCCCGCCGCTCCGGCCGCACCGAAGCCCGAAGTGAAGTAACCAATCCGTAAAATCCTTTTCCGAGATATGAAGACATTTCCAATGGGCGGAGTCCATCCGTCGGAAAACAAGTTGAGCAGCAAGCGCCCCGTCGAGGTGCTCGCGCTGCCCGACACGGTCAATATCCCGCTCGCGCAGCATATCGGCGCCCCCGCCGCGGCGAAGGTCGCCAAGGGCGACAAGGTGCTCGCCGGGCAGCTCATCGCCGAGGCGTCGAGCTTCATGTCGGCCAACATCCACGCCCCGATTTCGGGCACGGTGACGGCCGTCGACATGCAGCCCAACGGCCAGGGCGTGCGTCAGATGATGATTACGATCCAGCGCGAGGGCGACCAGTGGGCCGAGGGCATCGACCTCTCGAAGACGCTCGTGCGCGAGTGCGCGCTCTCGTCGCAGGAGATCATCGCCAAGATCAAGGACGCCGGTATCGTCGGCATGGGCGGCGCCACGTTCCCCACCCACGTCAAGCTGTCGGTGCCTCCGGGCAAGAAGGCCGAGGTGCTCATCATCAACGGCGTGGAGTGCGAGCCCTACCTTACGTCCGACCACCGCACGATGCTCGAGCGGGGCGAGGAGCTGCTGGTCGGCGTCTCTATCCTGATGAAGGCCATCGGCGTCGACCGCGCCTCGATCGGCATCGAGAACAACAAGCCCGACGCCATCGCCCACCTGCGGCAGCTCTCCGCCGCCTACCCGGGCGTCGAGGTGGTGCCCCTCAAGGTGATGTACCCCCAGGGCGGCGAGAAGCAGCTGATCGCCGCCGTCACGGGCCGCCAGGTGCCGCCCCCGCCCGCGCTCCCGATCGACGTGGGCGCCGTGGTCTGCAACGCCTCGACGGCGGTGGCCGTCTACGAGGCCGTGCAGAAGAACAAGCCGCTCGTCGAGCGCGTGGTGACCGTCACGGGCAAGGGCATGAAGGAGCCCAAGAACCTGCTCACGCGCATGGGCACGCCCGTCTCGGCGCTGATCGAGGCCGCGGGCGGTCTTCCGGAAGATGCGGGTAAGGTCATCAACGGCGGTCCGATGATGGGCCGCGCGATGATCAACCTCGCGTCGCCCGTCACGAAGGGCTGCTCGGGCATCACCGTCATGAGCGGCCGCGACGCCGTGCGCCGCGAGCCCTCGCAGTGCATCAAGTGCGCCAAGTGCGTGGCCGCCTGCCCGATGGGTCTGGAGCCCTACTACCTCTCGAAGATGGCCCGCAAGAAGGGCTGGGACGAGCTGGAGGCGCAGATGATCACCTCGTGCATCGAGTGCGGCTGCTGCCAGTCGTCGTGCCCCTCCTACCTGCCGCTGCTCGACTGGGTGCGCCTGGGCAAGCAGACCGTCATGGGCATCATCCGCGCCCGCAGCGCGGCCGCCGCTCCCAAAAAGTAATCGAAAAAACGTTTAGGATAACTATGGCAAATCAACTCTTTGTTGCTCCCGCACCCCACGTGCAGTCGGGCCAGTCGACGGCCTCGATCATGCGCGACGTGGTGATCGCCCTCCTGCCGGCGCTGGTCGTCTCGACCATCGTCTTCGGTGCGGGCGTGCTCGCCGTCACGGCGCTGTCGGTCGCGGCGTGCGTCGGCTTCGAGTACCTCATCCAGCGCTTCGTCGTGCGCGGGCCGCTGACCGTGTGCAACTGGTCGGCCGTCGTCACGGGCGTGCTGCTGGCCTTCAACCTCCCGGCCTCGATTCCCTGGTGGATCGTCCTGGTCGGCGCCTTCGTCTCGATCGGCGTGGCGAAGATGACCTTCGGCGGTCTGGGCAAGAACCCCTTCAACCCCGCGCTGGTGGGTCGCGTCTTCCTGCTGATCGCCTACCCGGTGCAGATGACCTCGTTCCCCATGCCCGAGGGCGCGGCCTTCGACGCGCTGTCGGGCGCCACGCCCCTGGCGGCCGTCAAGCAGGGCGCCGCGGCCGACGTGCTGGGCATGCAGGAGCTGCTCCTGGGCAACATGCCCGGATCGCTGGGCGAGGTGGCCGCGCTGGCGCTGCTCGCAGGCTTCGTCTACCTCATCTGGCGCCGCGTCATCACGTGGCACATCCCGGTGACGATCCTCGCCACCATGGCGCTCTTCGCCTTCCTTGTGGCCCTGGGCCGCGGTGCCGAGGGCGCCGCGCTGTGGCAGTTCCCCGTCTTCCACCTGCTGGCGGGCGGTGCGCTGCTCGGCTCGATCTTCATGGCCACCGACTACTCGACCTCGCCCATGACCGTGCGCGGCGGCGTCATCTTCGCCGTGGGCATCGGTCTGGTGACGATGTGCATCCGTCTGTGGGGCGCCTATCCCGAGGGCATGTCGTTCGCGATCCTGCTGATGAACTCGATGGTGCCGCTCATCAACAAATATGTCAAACCCAAGCGCTTCGGCGTGAAATAAGGAGGAGCGAAGTATGAAAAGCACTCTTTTGAACATGACGGCCGTGCTCTTCGGCATCACGCTCGTGGCGTCGGCCGGCGTGGGTGCGGTCAACCTCATCACCGCCGAGCCCATCGCCCAGGCCGAGCTGGCCGCCAAGAATGCGGCGCTCGAGCAGGTGCTGCCCGCCTTCGAGGCCACGGCGTCGGAGACCCTGACCATCGACGAGCTGCCGATCACCGTCTATACGGCCACTTCGGGCGACGCTACCGTCGGCTATGCCGTCGAGACCAAGTCGAAGCAGGGCTTCGGCGGCGTCGTCTCGCTCATGGTGGGCTTCACGCCCGAGGGCGAGGTCGTCAACGTCAACGTCCTCAAGCAGGCCGAGACCCCGGGCCTCGGCACCAAGATGGCCGACGAGGGCAACCCGCTGCTGGCGAGCATCCGAGGGCAGCGCCTCGAGGATAAGAAGCTCGTCGACGGCCGTCTGGCCGTCGCCAAGGACGGCGGCGACGTCGATGCGCTGACCGCTGCGACGATCTCGTCGCGCGCCTATGTCGACGCCGTGAACCGTGCGTGGATGGCCTACAAGAGCGTGGCTACGGGTGCCGGCGTCGCCGACACGGCTTCGGGCGCCACGCAGCAAACCGCTAACGAGCCCCAGGCTCAGGAAGGAGGAGAAAATGAATAAGCTGAATATCGTCTTGAGCGGCATACTCAAGAACAACCCCACGTTCGTGCTCATCCTGGGCATGTGCCCCACGCTGGGCACCACCACCTCGGCCGCGAACGGCATGGGCATGGGCCTGGCGACGATGGCCGTGCTCATCATGTCCAACCTGGTGATCTCGCTCATCAAGAACATCATCCCCGACAAGGTGCGCATCCCGGCCTTCATCGTCGTCATCGCCTCGTTCGTGACCATCATCGAGATGCTCATGAAGGCCTACGTGCCGGCGTTGTACGCCTCGCTGGGCGTCTTCATCCCGCTGATCGTGGTCAACTGCATCATCCTGGGCCGCGCCGAGGCCTTCGCTTCGAAGAACTCGGCCTTCGACTCGGTGCTCGACGGCGTGGGCATCGGCCTGGGCTTCACCGCGTCGCTCACGGTGATCGGCGCCGTGCGCGAGGTGCTGGGCAGCGGCGCCATCTTCGGGCTGCCGCTCGGCATCGCCGACTATGCGCCCCTGGTCTTCGTGCTGGCTCCCGGCGGCTTCCTGACGCTCGGCTACCTCATGGTGTTGTTTAACAAATTAGCCAAGAAATAGCTATGGAAATCACCTATTTCGCAATCATCATCGGCGCCATCTTCGTCAACAACGTGGTTCTGGCGCAGTTCCTCGGCATCTGTCCTTTCCTGGGCGTCTCGTCGAAAGTCGAGACCTCGATGGGCATGGGCGCCGCCGTGACCTTCGTCATGGCCCTCACGGCCGTCGTGGCGTGGCCCCTCCAGCAGCTGCTCGTGGCCTGGCACATCGAATACATGCAGACGATCGTCTTCATCCTCGTCATCGCGGCGCTGGTCCAGATGGTCGAGATCATCCTCAAGAAGATGTCGCCCTCGCTCTACCAGGCGCTGGGTATCTTCCTGCCGCTCATCACGACCAACTGCGCCGTGCTGGGTGTGGCGATCCTCATGATCCAGAAGGAGTTCTCGCTGCTGCAGAGCGTCGTCTACTCGATCTCCACGGCCCTGGGCTTCGCCCTGGCGCTGGTGATCTTCGCCGGCATCCGCGAGCGCCTCGACTTCGAGGACGTGCCGAAGGCGTTCCGCGGCGTGCCCATCGCGCTGGTCTCGGCCGGTATTCTGGCCATGGCCTTCATGGGCTTCTCGGGGCTGGTGTAGCGCCGGTGTCCGCCAATGAAAAACCCCGCTCTCCGCAAAGGAGGGCGGGGTTTTCCGTGTGTGTCGTGCGGGGCTGAGGGGCGGTTGCGCAGGGATCGTTTTGCGGGAGAGGTCCCGCGGGGCGGGGCGACCTGCCGGCCCCCGGCTAATCCTCCTCGATGAGGAAGACCTCCTCGTCGCGGCGCTGCATGTGGTAGCGCTCGCGGGCATACTCCTCGAGGTAGTCGTCGTAGCGCAGCCGCTCGATGAGGACGCTGTCGTCGCGGATCCGATCCAGATACTGCCGCCGTTCGCGCTCCAGGGCCCCGATCTGCCGCTTGATCTTCACGGCATGCACGGTGTTGCGCGCCACGACGAAGCCCGTGACCACGACCACGGCCGTCGTCGCGGCGATCCAGAATCTGCGGCCTAATCGGAGCGTCATTTAGGGAATGCGCATGTATTTGTGGGTCTGTATCGAGACGTTCCACTCGGGGTGGGCCTTCGCATACTCGACGATCGCGGGCATCATCTGCTCCGAGCGGCTCCACTCGGGCTGGAGATAGAGGCGGCAGGCCTCGCCCACGCGCGCGGCGTTGCGCTCGGCCCAGGCGAAGTCATCCTCCGTCTCGACGATCACCTTCAGCTCGTCGGCGCGCGCATAGGCCTCGTCGAGGGGCGGATGCTGCCGCTTGGGCGAGAGGCACACCCAGTCGAACGCGCCGCTGAAGGGGTGCGTGCCCGAAGTCTCGAGAAAGATCTCCAGCCCTTCGTCGCGCAGGCGGCCGGTGAGCGCGTCGAGCGGGTAGAGCAGCGGCTCGCCGCCCGTGATGACGATCGCCTGCGCGGGGCAGGAGAGCGCCCGCGCGACCACCGTCTCGATCGCGGTCGGGGGGTAGAGCCGCGGGTTCCACGTGTACTTGGCGTCGCACCAGCGGCACCCCACGTCGCACCCGCCCAGGCGGATGAAGTAGGCGGGCTTGCCCGCGTGGTAGCCCTCGCCCTGGATGGTGTAGAAATCCTCGACGAGCGGCAGCCGCCGTCCGCCGTCGAGCAGCGCGGTATCGGTCGTCTGCGCCATTACTCGGTCACCACGTAAATGTCCTTGAGCGAGCGGCCCAGCTGGTCGTAGTCGAGGCCGTAGCCGACGATGAACTCGTTGCCGATCTCCATCGCGCGGTAGCGGATCGGATGCTGCTTGCGGTACGATGCGGGCTTGAAGAAGAGCGTGCACACGGCGATCGAGGCCGGGCGGCGCGCCTCCAGGTCGCGGATCATGTGCTCGATCGACTCGCCCGTGTCGACGATGTCCTCCACCACGATCACGTGGCGCCCCTCGATCGAGCCGTTGAGGCCCAGCAGGCTCTTCACCTGGCCCGTCGACTCGGTGCCGGCGTAGGAGGCGAGCTTGACGAACGAGAGTTCGTTCTGGAACTCGATCTTCTTGATCAGGTCGCTCATGAACATGAACGAGCCGTTGAGCACCCCCACGAACAGGGGCGTCTCCTTGTCGGCGTAGTCGGCGTTGATACGTGCGGCGACGGCCGAGACCGCCTCGTCGATACGCTCCGCGGGAATCATCACGCGGAAGGTCCGGTCGTGGAGTTTTATCGTGTCGGACATGGGATATTACGGTTATTTCGTTATTTTTGCAAAAGTAGTGATTTGTCCCGACGTGTGAAAAAAATCAACCCATAAAAAACAGATGAAACGAACCCTCCTCCTTCCGGCGCTGTTGCTCTGCGGCGTCCTCCTGTCGGCCTGCACCGTCCGCCCGCCCGCCGAGCCGGTCCACGTGCGGCTCTTCGCCTCGGGCGACCACGGCTCGAAGTACTACCGCATTCCGGCCATCGTGACGGCCGCCGACGGCACGCTGCTGGCCGTGGCCGACCGCCGCGGCGACTCGCAGGGCGACCTGCCCAACCTGATCGACGTGGTGCTGCGCCGAAGCACCGACCGCGGCACGACGTGGAGCGAGCCGATCACCATCGCGCAGCACACCGAGACGTGCGGCTACGGCGATGCGGCCCTCGTGGTCGACCCCCGCTCGGGCGACGTGGTGTGCATCTTCGCCGCCGGCTGCGGCCTCTGGGCCTCGACGGCCGAGGCGCCCACGCGCGTTTGCGTCTCGCGCAGCGCCGACAACGGCCTGACGTGGAGCCCCGCCGAGGACATCACGCCCCAGCTCTACGGCCCCGGGTGCGGCAACCCCGCCTCGGCGCCCATCTCGGCGATGTTCGCCGCCTCGGGTCGCGCCCTGGCCCTCGAGGACGGCACGCTGCTCTTCGCCGTGGCCGCAGCCCACACGGGCGAGCGGTGGCCGCCCCTCTACAACTACGTCTGCCGCTCCGACGACGGGGGCCGCACCTGGTGCCTGCTCCCCACGCCCACGGCCGTGCCCCCCGTGGGCGACGAGTCGAAGCTCGTGGAGCTCTCCGACGGGCGGTGGCTCATCAGCATGCGCAACCCCCGCAAGGGCGGCCGCCGCTACGCCGTTTCGGCCGACCGCGGCGCCACGTGGGGCGAGCCGGGCACGTGGCACGACCTGCCCGATCCGGCCTGCGACGGCGACATCATCCGCTACCCGAAGCGGTGGTCCGGCGGGCGCGACATCCTGCTGCACTCCATCCCCGCCGATTCGGCCTCGCGCTGCAACGTCTCGATCGCCGTAAGCTACGACGAGGGCCTCACGTGGCCCGTGCGCCGCACCGTGTGGAACTGCCCGGCGGGCTACTCGTCCCTGACGGTGCTCGACAACGGCGAGATAGGCCTGCTCACCGAGGTGGGCGACTGGGACCCCGGCTACGAGATCTGGTTTACGCGTCTGGAGCTCTCCTGGCTGGAGGCCGAGCCCGAGAGCCGCAGCGGTTGTCGCGCCGACTGCTGAGGCGGTCTCCGTATACATGAAAAGGGGCCCCGGAATCGTCCGGGGCCCCTTTTCGTTGTGTCGGAGAGGGCGCTACTCGTTGCCGCCCTGCTTGACGTACTGGTCGAGCCAGCCGAAAAATTCGCGGTTCCACACCAGCGAGTTCTGCGGCCCGAAGACCTGGTGCGCCTCGTTCTCGAACTCCACCAGACGCGCCGGCAGGCCCCGCAGGCGGGCGGCCGTGAAGGCCTGCAGCGACTGCGTGTAGGGGATGCGGAAGTCGTATTCGCCCGTGATGATCATGATGGGCGTGTCCCACTTGGCCACGAACTTGTGGGGCGAGTGGGCGTAGGAGCGCTGCGCCACGGCGTTCTTCGTGTCCCAGTAGGAGCCTCCGTAGTCGTTGTTGACGAAGAAGAGCTCCTCCGTCTCGCCGTACATCGACTCGAAGTTGAAGATGCCGCAGTGGGCGATGAAGGCCTTGAAGCGCTTCTCGTGGCAGCCGGCCAGATAGTAGACCGAGTAGCCGCCGTAGGAGGCGCCCACGCAGCCCATGCGCTCGCGGTCGACCCACGGCTCGCGCGCCACGTCGTCGATGGCCGAGAGGTAGTCGCGGATGTTCTGCCCCGAGTAGTCGCCCGAGATCTGGTCGAGCCACTCCTGGCCGAACGAGGGCAGGCCGCGGCGGTTGGGCGCCACGACGACGTAGCCCTGCGCGGCCATCAGCTGGAAGTTCCAGCGGTAGCTCCACGACTGCGAGACGACGCTCTGCGGGCCGCCTTGGCAGTAGAGCAGCGTGGGGTACTTCTTCGCCGGGTCGAAGTCGGGGGGCAGGATGACCCATACGAGCATCTGCTTGCCGTCGGTGGTCGTCACCCAGCGCTTCTGCACCTGGCCCAGCCCGACGGCGTCGTAGACCCGCCGGTTGATCGCGGAGAGCTGCTCCATCGCGCCGTCGGCGGGGTCGACTGTGAAGAACTCGGTGGCCATCGAGATGCGCGTCACCTCGGCGGCGATGCGCCCCTCGGCCATCGTGAAGGCGTTGATGTCGTGGTCGCCCTCGGTGACGACCTCCACCTCGCCGTCGTGAAGCGCCACGCGGCAGATCTGGTGCGTGGCCTCGATCGGCGCCACGAACCACAGCCGCTCGTTGCCCTCCCAGACGACGTTGTGGGCGTTGTAGTCGAAATCCTCCGTCAGATCGCGCATCTCGGCCGTGCGGCAGTCGTAGACGAACAGCCGCGACTTGTCGGCCTCGTTGCCCGGGCGGCGCTGCGAGAGGAAGGCGATATGGCTGTCGTCGGGCGACCAGACGGGGTACTTGTCGTAGCCGACCATCTCGGCCAGATCCACCGCGGCTTCGCCCTTCTGCGCCTGCCGGCCCGTGAGCGGCTTGCAGATGTTCTGCGTGCGGCCCGAGGCGACGTCGTAGACGAAGATGTCCGAGTCGGTCGACACGGCGTAGGCCGCGCCCGTGAGCGGCTTGCAGGTGTAGGCCAGCATCGTGCCGGCGTGGTTCCAGGCGATCTCGGCCATGTCGAAATAGGGGGCCAGGGGCGCGTCGTAGGGGGCGCCCTCCAGGATGTCCGTGCCGCCCGTCACCAGGCCGTCGCCCAGCTCGGCGACGAAGATGTGGCGGTAGTCGCCCTCGTCCCAGTAGTCCCAGTGGCGGGCCATCAGGTCGTCGTAGATGCGCGCCTTCGACTTGGGAAGGTCGGGATGCACGTCGCGCGAGCGGCGGTCGGCGGCGTGGACCTTCTGCACCCACCAGATGCGCCCTCCGTCGGGGCTCACGCCGAAGCCTTCGACCTCGCCCGTACCCTCGCCGTCGCTGGCCCCGGTGATCTGCCGCGCGTTCGCGCCGTCGGCATCCATGCGCCATACCTGCGACGAGCCGCTGCGGTTCGAGAGGAACCAGATCGACGCGCCGTCGGCGCTCCAGCGCGGGGCGCTGCTGTTCGACGTCTGGTCGGTCAGGCGCCGTGCGGCCTTCGTCTCGAGGTCCTGCACCCAGAGGGTCGTCGCGCCGCGGTTCTCCGCCATGTCGTAGTCGGTCTGCTGGTAGACGAGCGTGCGCCCGTCGGGCGAGAGCGACGACGAGCCCGCGCGGCTCATCTTCCACATCACCTCGGGCGTAAGCCGCCCGGCGGCGATCTCTTCGGCCGTGAGCGCATTGTCGATTTCGCGGGGCGCCGGCTGCCTGTCGCACGCCGCGATCCCCACAGCTGCGATAGCCATAAACAGGATGATTTTTTTCATATTCGTTGAGGTTTCCTTGAATTATTCGTAATTTCGACGATTCAAAACAATGTCCGCCGATGAATCGTACCGTCTATTTCGCCACCCGCTCCGTGACTTTCGCCGCGGAGCCGCTCCCCGCCGACCTCCTTCTCCGGGCCGGCTGCGAGGAGGTATCCCGAGCAAAAATAACCAAAATTCTCGAAACCGCCAACACGGTCTGCGTCGTCGCGGCCGATCCCGACGCGGCGTTCGAGGCCTTCGCCGCCGGCTTCGCGCGCGTCACGGCGGCCGGTGGGGTGGTGGTCGACGACCGCGGCTATTGGCTCATGATGCGCCGGGGCGGCCGCTGGGACCTCCCGAAGGGGCATCTGGAGCCGGGCGAGACGCTCGCCGAGTGCGCCGCGCGTGAGATATGCGAGGAGACGGGCGTCGTCGCGCGCGTCGAGCGTCCGCTGTGCGAGACGCTGCACGCCTACTGGTTTCCGCCCACGCAACGCTGGGAGCTCAAGCGCACGCACTGGTTCCGCCTGAGCTGCGGCGCGGCGGCCCCCACGGCGCCTCAGACCGAGGAGGGGATCACCGAGGTCGTCTGGTGCGCCCCCTCCGGGCTCGGCGACCGCCTGCGCGACGCCTTCCCCACCATCCGTTGCGTGGCGGAGGCGATGGAGGAGGTTAAGTGATAAAGTAAAAAGTGAGGGGTTGAGGGGTGAGGGCGCTCGGGCGGCAGCCGGCGCCTGCAGGTCTTCGACCGTCATGCTGCATTTTCGGTCCGCAGCCAGCGGAGAGGCCTGCGAGCGAAGAGAGCAGCCCTCCGCGCCGGGTGGCTGCGGGCTGCCGGCCTTCGGCCGAGGTCTCGCCGCGTTCTTCTGTCGTTGTCCGACGCAGCGTCAGCTGCGCGGGCCGCAGCCTCCGGCGGCGGAGGCCCGCACTTCGCTCTCGCTCGTTCGCCCCTCCGCAGGCTGCGGCTCGCCCGGCCCTGCGGTCCGCAGGGGCCGGTGGAAAGTAAAAATGCGGGGTGTCTCAGCCCGTAGCCGGCGAAGCGGCGGCGTGTGAAACAAGCAGCCCTTCGCCTGGGGGCGGCTACGGGCTGCCGGCTCTGCGGGCCGGGCAAGTCGAAAGTAATAAGTAATAAGTGAGAAGTGGGGCTGCGCTGCCACGAATAATGGTCCGGCAGCCACCTTTCGCTTCCAATTTTACATTCTCAGCTTAAAAATTCGGCATCGCGCCGTTCATCGCCCCGGCGATCCCCTCGGCGATGCGGTCCACGGCCTCCTGCAGCTTCGAGCCGATCATCATCTTCATCATCATGTTGAGCTCGACGTGGAGCACCACGCGCAGCCGCGTGTCCGCCTCGTCGACCTTGTGGAGCTGGATCCAGAGCGCGAAGTCGATCGGCACGCCGCCTTCGTCGCCCGTGATCTTCACGTGCCTGGGCTCCACGCGCTCCTCCATGCGGAGCTTCACGGTGAACCCCTTGGCCTTGAACGAGCAGCGCTCTTCGGTAGCCTGCCACTCCTCGACCTTGTCGGCCAGCGCGGGCGTGAGGTGGTCGAAGCGGCTGATCGCCGCGTAGATCTGCTCCGCGGGGCGGAGCACCTGGTGCTGTTTGGAGATGTATTCCTTCATGTCGGTATGTTGTTCGGTTGTTGCGATCCGGCGGCTTCGGGCGGGAGCCTGCGTCCGGGCGTGCGGATCGCGAAAAATCAGTCGATTTCGAACGTGCGGGCCGAGTCTCCGTCGACCCGTATGCGCACGTGCATCGTCTCGTCGGGCAGCAGCCCCTCGATCTTCTCGGGCCACTCCACCAGGCAGAGCGCTCCCGAATAGAAGTACTCCTCGTAGCCCAGGTCGAAAGCCTCTCTCTGATCGTCGATGCGGTAGAAGTCGAAGTGGAAGATGCGCTGCCCGTCGCCCCCCTCGTACTGGTTGACGATGGCGAAGGTGGGGCTGGTCACCGCGTCGCGGCAGCCCAGCTCGGCGGCGATCTCGCGCACGAGGGTCGTCTTGCCGGCTCCCATGCCGCCGTCGAGGGCCACCACCGTGCGGCCGTCGAGCGCCCCGACCACGGCGCGCGCGACCTCGCGCAGCTGCTCCTGCGATTCTATATGTATGGTTTTCATACTATTGTTTGGGTTTGAGTACGATATAGGGCACGATCATCTCCTCCATCGAGATGCCGCCGTGCTGGAACGTGTTGCGGTAGTAGCGGATGTGGCGGTTGGCGTCGTTGTTGTAGACCAGAAAGTCGGTGTTGTAGGCGAAGATGTAGCTCGACGAGAGGTTGCCCGACGGCAGCTGTATGTCCTCCGGGCGCTGCACCTCGTAGACCTCGCGCGAGTTGTAGGCCAGGTTTCGGCCCGTCTTGTAGCGCAGGTTGGCCGACGTCTCGCGGTCGCCCGTCACCTTCACGGGGTTGTCCACGCGGATGGTGCCGTGGTCGGAGGTGATGACCACCGTGTGGCCCCGCTCCGAGAGGAGTTTGAGGATGGTGTAGAGGTCCGAGTGCTCGAACCACGAGCGCGTGAGCGAGCGGAAGGCCGCCTCGTCCTCCGTGAGCTCGCGGATGATGTCGGTCTCGGTGCGGGCGTGGGAGAGGATGTCGAGGAAGTTATAGACGATCACCGAGAAGTCGGCGTCGTAGACCTTGCGGATGTTGTCGACCAGGCGCCGCCCCTGTTCGGGCCGCACGAGCTTGTCGAAGGTGCACTTCCACGTCTTGCCGTTCTGCGCCATCAGGCGGCGCAGGAACTCCTCCTCGTACTGGTTCTTGCCGCCGTCCTCGTTGTCGTTGAGCCACTTCTGGGGCATGAGCTTGTCGATGGCCAGCGGCATGAGTCCGGCGAATATGGCGTTGCGCGCATACTGCGTCGCCGTGGGCAGGATCGCGCAGTAGAAGTCGTCCTGCGCCACGTCGTAGTAGCCGCGCAGCAGCGACGAGATGGCCCGCCACTGGTCGTAGCGGAAGTTGTCGATCAGCAGCAGGGTGGTCTTCTCGTTCTCCTCCGCCACGGGGAAGATGCGGTTGCGCATAAGCGTGTGCGACATCACGGGGGTCTCGGCCGAGCGGCGGTTGATCCAGTGGTAGTAGTTGCGGCGCACGAACTTCGAGAAGGCCTGGTTGGCCTCGCTCTTCTGGTAGGCGAGCACCTCGCGGATGCTCGTGTCGCTCGAGGTCTCGAGCTCGATCTCCCACCCCGTCAGCCGGCGGTAGAGCGTGCACCAGTCGGCGAAGGTCTCGGCCATCTGCAACGACGAGGCCAGCCGCCCGAACTCCGAGCGGTAGTCGGCCGTGGTCTGCTCCGTGACCAACTGCTGCTGGTGTACGTTCTTCTTGATCGACAGCAGCACCTGGTTGGGGTTGACCGGCTTGATGAGGTAGTCGGCGATCTTCGACCCCACGGCCTTGTCCATGATGTTCTCCTCCTCGCTCTTGGTGACCATGATGACGGGCGTCGTCGGGCGCGCCTCCTTGATGCGGGGCAGCGTCTCGAGCCCCGTCATGCCGGGCATCATCTCGTCGAGGATGATCAGGTCGTAGGAGCCCTCGGAGGCCATGTCGATGGCGTCGTAGCCGTTGTTGCAGGTGTCCACCTCGTAGCCTTTGCCTTCGAGAAAGAGCACGTGGGGCTTGAGCAGCTCCACTTCGTCGTCGACCCAGAGTATCTTGACCATAAGCGTTCGTCGTAATTGGTTTACAAAATTAGCCGTTTTTTCGTTAAACGCAAAAAGCCGCCGATTATTACGGCGAAGGGCCGCGGCGTGCCGTGCGGCGGCTCTTCGGAGCGCCGCGCAGGGCCCCTCGGGCGGCGTCGCGGGGCGGGGGCGCGGACCGCCGGCGGGTCTGTCTTTCACTTTTTTGCGCCGCGCGGAGCGTTTTGCCCGATATTTGTTATTCGACTGTCAGCGTGCGGGATCGGGGACCGCCGAAAAAACGTGAAAAAAAAGTGCGGTTTGTTGGCGGATATGCGAATTAACTGTATATTTGCATCCCGATTGTTCGCATGAACTTAATTTTTAATACAATATAAACTATGACCAAGGCTGATATCGTAAGCGAAATCGCTAAGAGCACCGGAGTCGAAAAGGTGCAGGTGCAGGCTATCGTCGAGGCTTTCATGGAGAGCATCAAGACGTCGCTGACCCACAACAACAACGTTTACCTGCGTGGTTTCGGCAGCTTCGTCGTGAAGAAGCGCGCCCAGAAGGTTGCCCGCAACATCTCGAAGAATACCACCATCACCATCCCCGAGCACAACATCCCCGCGTTCAAGCCCGCCAAGAGCTTCGCGGCCAAGGTGAAATAATTTCCCAGACAACAGAATAAAGAACCCTTAAAATCTTACGACCATGCCCAACGGAAAGAAGCATAAGCGTCACAAGATGGCTACCCACAAGCGTAAAAAGCGTCTTCGCAAGAACCGCCACAAGAAAAAGTAGGGTAGTGCACCTCGTGCAATGATTGTAAAGCTAAAGGAGCTTCGGGCTCTTTTAGCTTTACCTATTTAAAATCCTACGGTCGCCCGGCGGGCCTCCGCGGCCCCCGATCCGCCCTCCCGCCGCCCTTCGCCGACCGCCCCGGCCGCCCTTCGGACGCCGCTCCGAAGCCCCGGCACAGCCATTGGAGCCGCCGTCGCTCCACACTCAGTCCGACGGCCCGTATAACCTCAATTCCAACCGCACCCGGGCCGCCCGGCGTGCGTCGCATGATAATGAACAAAGAGTTAATCGTAAACGTCAACCCCACCGAGATCTCCATCGCCCTGTGCGAGGACAAGGTGCTCGTCGAGCTCAACAAGGAGCAGAGCCGCTCGGGATTCGCCGTGGGGGACATCTACCTGGGGAAGGTGCGCAAGATCATGCCCGGTCTGAACGCCGCCTTCGTCAACATCGGCCACGAGAAGGACGCCTTCATCCACTACCTCGACCTGGGACCCCAGTTCCCTTCGCTGCAGAAGGTCATGGCCTCGCAGCAGCCCGGCAAGCGGGGCCTGCGCGTCGAGGGCATGAAGCTCGAGGCCCCCATCGACAAGAACGGCAAGATCGGCGACTTCCTCCAGGTGGGCCAGACCGTCATGGTCCAGATCGCCAAGGAGGCGATCTCCACCAAGGGGCCGCGCCTGACGGCCGACATCTCGCTGGCGGGCCGCAACGTGGTGCTGGTGCCCTTCACCTCCAAGGTCTTCCTTTCGCAGAAGATCCGCTCGGCCGACGAGAAGAAGCGCCTGAAGCGCATCGCCGCGGCCGTGCTGCCCAAGAATTTCGGCGTCATCATCCGCACGGCGGCCATGGAGGCCAAGGACGAGGATATCGAGAACGACATCCAGACCCAGATCGACCGCTGGCGCAAGACCATGGCGGCCGTCCGCAAGCACACGGCCCCCGCGCAGATCATGAGCGAGATGAGCCGCGCCAACACCATCATCCGCGACACGCTCAGCGACTCCTTCTCGCAGATCGTCGTCGACGACGAGGCGATGTACAACGAGATCCGCACCTACATCAAGCAGATCGAGCCCGGCCGCGAGAAGATCGTCAAGCTCTACAGGGGCACGGTGCCCATCTTCGACAACTTCGACATCTCGAAGCAGATCAAGTCGCTGTTCGCCAAGTACGTGTCGCTGCGCCGGGGCGCATACCTCATCATCGAGCGCACGGAGGCGATGAACGTCATCGACGTCAACTCGGGCAACCGCACCAAGGCCGAGGACAACCAGGAGCAGACGGCCCTCGACGTCAACCTCGCCGCCGCGGCCGAGATCGCGCGCCAGCTGCGCCTGCGCGACCTGGGGGGCATCGTCATCATCGACTTCATCGACCTGCACAAGGCGCAGAACAAGCAGGCGCTCTACGACGAGATGGTGCGCCTGATGTCCACCGACAAGGCCAAGCACACGGTCCTTCCGCTCACCAAGTTCGGCCTGATGCAGATCACGCGCCAGCGGGTGCGCCCCGTGGCCGTGGAGAGCGTGTCGGACGTCTGTCCCACGTGCCACGGCTCGGGCAAGATCGAGCCCACGGTGCTGCTCGACAAGAAGATCGAGAACCAGATCTCGCTGCTCACGCAGGACCGCGGCCACAAGTTCATCAAGCTGGTCGTGAGCCCCTACGTCGCCGCATTCCTGCGCCGGGGATTCATCTCGCTGCGCCGCCGCTGGGAGTGGAAATACAAGGTGCGCCTGCAGATCGCCGAGGACCAGAGCGTCGGCATCATCGAGGTCCACTACCACGACCGCAAGGACAACGACCTGATAAAGAAGAGCTGACCGGGGCTGCCCGCCGGCCTTTGGCCGTCATTCGGCAGAAAAGCTCCCTTTGCCGGCAGGGGCGGTCGCACCGGAGGCTGCACCCGCCCGGCTAAGAGCCGGGGTTTATCAGTCGCTTTTGCGGATTTTCGCCCGGCGCCGTGAACCTATGATACGAACCGTTTAACCCTTCCGACCTACCGTCGAAACATGTCCACCGTCCGAGAACAACTGGCGCAGCTGGTCGCCGGATCGCAGCCCCTCGAGGCGCTGTGCAGCGCCTACCGCGAGCGCCTTTCGGCCGTCCGGCTCCAGGATCTGGTCGGCGGCGCGCTGTCGTTCTACGCCGCCGCCGCCATCGCCCGCACGGGAGGCGTCCACCTGTTCGTGGCCGAGGACCGCGACGCCGCGGCCTACCTGGTCAACGACTTCTACGACCTGCTGGACGAGGAGCGCGTGCTCTTCTTCCCGTCGGCCTACAAGCGCTCGCCCGCCTACGGGGCCGAGGATGCGCAGGGGGTGGTGCGGCGCACGGCCGCGATGAACGCCCTCCGCAGCTTCGCCGCCCGGAGTGCCGGAGCCGCCCGCAACGCCGGAGCCGCCCGCCCCGCCCCGGACAGCCCCGCCGCACAGCCCCCCTCCGGGAGCAAGGGCGAACCCGCGGCCGCCAGCTCCGCCCCCGCTCCCGACTATCTGGTCGTCTGCACCTATCCCGAGGCGCTGGCCGAGCGGGTCGCCGACGCCGAGGCGCTGGGCCGCGACACGCTCGCGGTCTCGGTCGGCGACCGCATCTCGGTGGAGGTGCTCGTCGGAGCGCTCGCCGACGCCGGCTTCGAGCGCGTCGACTTCGTCTACGAGCCCGGCCAGTATGCGCTGCGCGGCGGCATCGTCGACGTCTTCTCCTACTCCGAGAGCAAACCCTTCCGCATCGATCTGTTCGGCGACGAGGTCGACTCGATCCGCCGCTTCGAGATCTCCAGCCAGCTCTCCACCGACCGCCCCGCGCGCGTGGAGATCATCCCCGACCTCAACCGCGGCGGCGCGGCCTCGTCGCGCGTCTCGCTGGCCCGCTTCGCCGGCGCGGAGGCCGCCTGGTGGTTTTTCGACGCCGACCATGTGCTGCGCCGCGTCAACGACCTGCGCCGCCGCACGATCGCCGATCTCGACGACCCGGCCTCGATCGATGCGCTCATGACCTCGCGCAACGGCCTGGTGGCCGACCTGGCCGACTGCCGCCTCTTCCTCCTGCGCGACAACCTCACGGAGCGCCCCTCGGTCGCCACGGTGCGCTTCGCCACGGCGCCCCAGCCCAGCTTCAACAAGAACTTCGAGCTGCTGGCCGACGACATGATCCGCAACCGCCTGCGCGGCTACGAGACCTTCATCCTCTCGCGCAACAAGGTGCAGACCGAGCGTCTGGAGAACATCTTCCACCAGATCGGCCGCGGTCAGGCCGCGGTGCGCACGCTGCCGCTCACGCTGCACGAGGGCTTCGTCGACGACGACCGCAAGCTCTGCCTCTACACCGACCACCAGATCTTCGACCGCTACCAGCGCTACCGCCTCAACGGCGAGATCCGGCGCGACGAGCAGATGACCGTCGCCGAGCTGAACCAGCTGCGCCCGGGCGACTACGTGACCCACATCGACCACGGCGTGGGGCGCTTCGACGGGCTGGTCCGCATCTCGGAGGGGGGGCGTACCCACGAGGCGATCAAGCTGGTATATAAGGACGGCGACGTGCTCTTCGTCAACGTACACTCGCTGCACCGCATCGCCCGCTACAAGTCGGGCGACGGCGCCCCGCCCAAGGTCTACAAGCTGGGCAGCGGCGCCTGGCAGAAGCTCAAGACGGCGGCCAAGAAGGCCGTCAAGGACATCTCGCGCGAGCTGGTCGCCCTCTACGCCCGCCGCAAGGCGTCGAAGGGCTTCGCCTTCTCGGCCGACAGCTACCTGCAGCACGAGTTCGAAGCGTCGTTCCGCTGGGAGGACACCCCCGACCAGCAGGCCGCCGTGGCCGCCATCAAGAAGGACATGGAGTCGGACCAGCCCATGGACCGCCTCGTCTGCGGCGACGTGGGCTTCGGCAAGACCGAGGTGGCCATCCGCGCGGCGTTCAAGGCGGCGACCGACGGCAAGCAGGTGGCGGTGCTGGTCCCCACGACCATCCTCGCCCTGCAGCACTACCGCTCCTTCTCGGAGCGCCTGCGCGACTTCCCCGTACGCATCGAGTACCTCAACCGCACCAAGAGCGCGAAGGAGACCCACCGCATCTGCGACGAGCTGGCCGCCGGACGCATCGACATCCTGATCGGCACCCACAAGATTCTGGGCAAGCAGGTCGTGTTCCGCGACCTGGGGCTTTTGATTATCGACGAGGAGCAGAAGTTCGGCGTCGCGGCCAAGGAGAAGCTCACGCAGATGAGCGTCTCGGTCGACACGCTCACGCTCACGGCCACCCCCATCCCGCGCACGCTCCAGTTCTCGCTCATGGGCTCGCGCGACCTGTCGATCATCTCCACGCCGCCGCCCAACCGTCAGCCCATCCTCACCGAGACGCACGCCTTCTCGGAGGAGGTCGTGCGCGACGCCGTCGAGGCCGAGCTCGCGCGCGGCGGCCAGGTCTACTTCGTCCACAACCGCGTCGAGGAGCTGCCGGCGCTGCAGGGGATGATCGCGCGCCTCTGCCCCCGGGCCCGCGTGGCCGCGGGCCACGGCAAGATGCCCGCCGAGGAGCTCGAGCGGCTGGTCATGGACTTCATCTACGGCGAGTTCGACGTGCTGGTCTCGACCACCATCGTCGAGAGCGGCATCGACATCCCCAACGCCAACACGATCATCGTCAACAACGCCCACTGCTTCGGCCTGAGCGACCTGCACCAGCTGCGCGGCCGCGTGGGGCGCTCCGACCGCAAGGCCTACTGCTACCTGCTCTCGCCGCCCGACGAGCTGCTCTCGTCCGACGCGCGGAGGCGCCTGCGCGCCATCGAGGAGTTCTCGGACCTGGGCTCGGGCTTCAACATCGCCATGCAGGACCTCGACATCCGCGGCGCGGGCAACCTGCTGGGGGCCGAGCAGAGCGGCTTCATCGCCGACATCGGCTTCGAGACCTACCAGAAGATCCTTGCCGAGGCGATCGCCGAGCTGCGCGCCGAGGGGCTCGACTGCCCGTCGCTCGAGGCCGGGGCCGAGGCCGTGGGCGGCCGTGCGGGCTATGTCGACGACGCCCACATCGACATCGAGGTCGAGGCGGGGCTTCCCGACACCTACGTCAGCCAGCAGGCCGAGCGCCTGAAGCTCTACCGCGAGCTCGACTCCACGCGCGACGAGGAGGCGCTCACGGCTTTCGCCGCGCGCCTCGAGGACCGCTTCGGCCCGCTGCCCAAGGCCGCGCGCGAGCTGCTCGACGTGGTGCGCCTGCGCTGGGAGGCGATTCGCCTGGGCATGGAGCGCGTCAAGGTCAAGAACGGGCTGATGATCGTCCACTTCGTGGGCGAGGAGAACTCGCCCTTCTACAAGACCGACACCTTCATGGAGCTGCTGCGCCGCGTCACGCAGCATCCCGATCGATTCGTGCTCAAGCAGCACAATAATCGGCTGGCCATGACCGTTAGGAAAATTGCGGACATCGAGCAGGCCTACAAAACCCTTCGCGAACTTTGAATCTGGTCGTAGACATCGGCAACACGCGCTGCAAGGCGGCCGTCATGGAGCGGGGCTCCGCGGTGGCCTCGTGCTGTGCGGAACACCCCGACGCGGAGGCGCTCGCCGCCTTCGCCGCGCCGTGGCGGGTCGGGCAGGCGATCGTCTCGTCGACGCGCGGGGAGCTGCCCGGGCTGGTCGGGGCGCTGCGCCGCCGCTTCGACCGCGTGGTGGAGTTCACCCCCGCCACCCCCGTGCCGCTGAAGAACGACTATCTCACCCCCGCGACGCTCGGGCGCGACCGTCTGGCCGCAGCCGTGGGGGCCGCGGCGCTCTATCCGGGGCGCAACGTGCTGGTGGTCGACTTCGGCACGGCCGTGACGTTCGATCTGGTGACCGCCGACGCCACTTTCCGCGGCGGCTGCATCTCGCCGGGTCTGTCGCTGCGCTTCAAGGCGTTGCACGACTACACGGCGCGCCTGCCGCTCTCGGAGCCCTGCGAGGGGGAGTGCCTCGTGGGCCGCACCACCGACGAGGCCGTGCGCCACGGCGTGATGAACTCGCTCGCCTTCGAAACGGAGGGCTACATCGACCGCGTGAGGGGGCAGTGGGGCGACGTGTGCGTAATTTTTACGGGCGGAGACGCGAAATACTTTGCGAAAAGAATTAAAAATACGATATTTGCAGATTGTAATCTGGTCCTGGTCGGGCTGGATCGAATTTTAGAAGCGTACTCAACGTGAAGAAAACCCTCATCGAACTCCTCCTCGCGGCGGCCGTGCTGCTCCCCGCGGCGTCGCTGGCCCAGACGAGCAGCATCAACGCCTTCTCGCCCTACACCCTCTACGGCATCGGCGAGCTCAACACCCCCGGAACGCTCCCTATGCGTTCGATGGGCGGCGTGGGCGTGGCCATGCGCAGCGGCGGGACGGTCAACCTGCTCAATCCGGCCGCCTACAGCGTGGCCCCGCAGAAGACCTTTCTCTTCAACTTCGGTCTCGAAGGGCAGAACTACTACAACGCCCAGCGCCTGGACGGGGTCAACCGCACCACGGCCTACAACACTTTCAACTTCCACGACGTGGCTTTCCAGCTGCCCCTGGCCAAGCGTCTGGGCCTGGGCTTCAGCCTCACCCCCTACAGCTCCACGGGCTACCGCATCAAGGGCGAGCACGCTTTCGACGCCTCCGACCCCGTGTGGGGCAACGTGGGCCGCGTGGGCTATGTCTACGAGGGCGAGGGCGACGTGACGGAGGTCAAGCTGGGCGTGGGCTGGGAGCTCTTCAAGAACTTCTCGCTGGGCGTGGCCGTGCAGTACTACTGGGGCGACATCGACCGCCACTACACCATGACCCCCACGCCGACGGTCGGCGACGGCACCTATCTCTCGATGATCGGCCGCGACAACTACTCCGTCTCCTCGTTCAAGGGGCAGGTGGGCATCCAGTGGAATCTCGTCAAGAATACGCGCCGTATCCTCACCTTCGGCGCCGCCTACGACTTCGGCGGCGACCTGCGCCCCGAGGCCACGCGCACGATCACCGGCAACGACAACTTCTCGACGCTGGTCAAGGGCGACACGACCCACCTCCGGCTCCGCCTCCCGCGCCAGTTGCAGGCCGGCTTCTTCTACCAGACCCCCAAGTGGACCGTGGGCGTCGACTACGTATATCAGGACTGGGGCGGCCGCAACGACCACTCCGAGCTCACGGGCGTCTCGCGCCCCGATGCAGAGCCCTTCCGCGTGGCCTACACCGACACGCACACCGTCAAGGCGGGCGTCGAATTCGTCCCCAACCGCTCCGACGTGCGCCACTTCTTCCGTCGCCTCTCCTACCGCGCGGGCGTGCGCTACGGCGACTACCACCAGACCTTCGGCGACCACCGGCTCGCGCAGTACGCCGTCACGCTGGGCGTGGGCGTGCCCGTCAAGCTGTGGGCCGTCTCGGCCATCGACATCGGCTTCGAATACGGCCGCCGCGGCTACAACGTCGCCGAGCGCATCGGGCTGGTGCGCCAGCAGTATTTCAAGTTCTCGGTGGGCTTCTCCCTGTTCGCCGGCAGCGAGAACCTCGAGTACTGGTTCGTGCGTCCCAAGTACGATTAGCGGTCCGAAATTTGCGAATCCGGGAAATTGGTGGTAATTTTGAAGGTCGGAACGACACCTGATCTCAGTCGGAAAACAACTAAAACTGAATAAATGAAAAACGTAAAGTCGTTGCTCAGTGCAACATTCGCGCTTTTCGCATTCGCAGCGATCGCGCAGGATTTCAGCGACCCGAAGTTCGCCGTGTGGGGCGAGACGGTCGAGGAGCGTCGTCAGAACATGCTCACCAGCAGCTTCCTCAAGGAGGCCTGCGACAACAAGAACTACAACCAAGGTTCGGCCTACTTCAAGGAGCTGATCGAGAAGTGCCCCGCCGCCACCATGAACACCTACGTCAACGGCACCAAGCTCTTCAAGAGCAAGATCGCCCGCGCCAAGTCGGTGGCCGAGAAGGAGGCGCTGGTCGACTCGCTGCTGCTCTGCTACGACCTGCGCAACCAGTACTTCGGCAACCACAGCAAGTACGGCAGCGCCTACATCCTCGACCGCAAGGCGCGCGAGGTGCTCAACTACCTGCCCTCGGACCGTGCGGCCATCCGCAAGGCCTTCCGCGAGGCGATCGAGGCGGGCGGCGACAACACCGATCCGGAGACCGTCGTAGCCTACTTCTCCAACCTGTGCGACGACTATAAGAACACCGACGAGGTGGTCGCCGACGAGGTGATCGCCGAGTACGACCGCCTGACCCCCTTCTTCACGCAGAACCCCGAGGGCGCCGAGTTCAAGAAGCAGTTCGACGCATCGTTCGGTCTGAGCGGCGTGGCCAGCTGCGAGAACCTCGAGAAGCTCTTCAGCGAGCGTCTGGCCGCTGCTCCCGACGACGAGTCGGTGCTCTCCCAGGCCGTGGCCCTCATGTCGCGCGCCGGCTGCGACTCGGAGTTCTACTTCGAGGTCGCCGAGAAATACTACGTGGTGAAGCCCCAGACCGAGACGGCCCTCTTCCTGGCCAAGGCGTTCCAGGGCAAGGGCGACTTCGCCAAGGCGTCGAAGTACCTCAACGAGGCCATGGAGGCCGAGCAGGATCCCGCCGAGCAGCAGAAGCTGCTGGTGCGCATCGCGCTGGTCAACCTGGCGTCGAACAATGCGTCGGCCGCTGCCGCCGCTGCGCGTCAGGCCCGCGACCTGAACCCCGAGGACGGCGTGCCCTACTTCGTTCTGGCCCAGTGCTACGGCATCTCGGCCGGCAACTGCGGCGGCTTCGCCGGTCAGGCAGCCTTCTGGGTGGCCTACGACACCATGACCAAGGCCGTGGAGCTGCTCCCCGAGGATTCGGAGTACATGCCCCACGCTCGCACGGCCCTCGGCCAGTTCCGCAGCCGCTTCCCCTCCAACGAGGAGTGCTTCTTCAACGAGCTGCAGGAGGGTGCCCGCTACACGGTGACGTGCGGCCTGGCCGCCGGCATCGCCACCACGGTGCGTCCGCGTTAACTCTTCAGGCAGGCGAACCGACGGCATGATGCGATCGATCGCTGCTGGATACATCCGGGTAGCACTCCCCGTCCTGGGGAGTGCTATCTTGCTATTCTCCTGCGCGGAGCGCGAGGCCGTGCCCGACCGCCCGGCCGACGAGGCGGTGATGACCGAGTACAGCGAGCGTCTGTCGGTGGTCGTCTCGCAGAACGGTCGCCGCTCCTACCGCTTCGAGGCGCCGCTGCTCGAGGGCTACACGCTCGGCGGCGAGCCCTACCGCGAGTTCCGCCGCGGCGTGGAGGTCTTCACCTACCTCGACGACTCTCTCTCGACCGTCGACGCCACGCTGCGAGCCAACTACGCCATCTTCTATCCCGACCGGCAGCTGTGGGAGGCGCGCGGCGACGTGGCCGTCGAGAAGCACGACGGAAAGCGGCTCTACACGCAGCAGCTCTTCTGGAACGCCCGCACGCGCAAGATCTATTCGAACGTCGACTCGAAGTTCGTGCATCCGCGCGGTGTCTCCTACGGCGAGGGCTTCGAGGCCGACGAGGATTTCAAGGACTGGCGTTTCCGCCGCCAGCGCAGCCGCCTCGAGGTCGAGGCGCCGCGGCGCGACAGCACGGCCGCGCGCAACGCCGCCGACCGCCGCTCCGACCGCGGGCGTGACGGGGCGGGGCGCGGTGCCGATGCCGATGCCGATGCCGATGCCGATGCCGACGCCGACGCCGACGCCGAGGGCTCCGATAAACTGCCGGCTCCGCGCTCGGGGCTGCGCCGCCTGCCCGACGATGCTGCCCGGCCGTTGCGCCCGCTGCGGCCCGAGCGCCTCGACGCGGCGCCTGGGCGCTCCGATGCGACGCCCGAGCGGCGCTCCCCGACAGAACGGCTTTCGACCGACGGGGAGTCCCGGCCGGCCGAACCTGCGGAGGCTGACGGCGGGCGCACTGCCTCCAGCGGGCGTTTCGGTGCGGACGCTGCGACGGGCGCCGATGCGCATTCCCGCGCCGGCGGACGCACAGCCTCCGATGGGCGCACTGCCTCCGATGGGCGCACAGCCTCCGATGGGCGCACTGCCTTCGGCGGGCGCTTCGTCCCCGGCGGGCCTGCGGGCCCGGTCGGGCGCCGGTCGTCCGACCTCGTGTCGCGCCGCGATGCCGCCGTGCCTTGCGTGACATCCGTGGCACTCGCCGCTCCAGCGATTCGTGCGGCTTCCGCGGTACGTGTTGCCGCCGCCCCAACTGCGCCGGGGACCGGCTCTCCGGCCGTCGCCGCGACCCCCGCAATCCCGGCCGACCGCTGCTGTCCGGCCGTCGCCGCGACCTTCGCGGCCGCCGACATCCCCGCCGCGTCCGTTGCGCTTGCGGCTACGACTGCGGCAGCCGCTGGCCCCGCAATCCCGGCCGTGACCCTCGCAACCTCGGCCGGCCCTGCCGCCCCCGCCCGCTCCGCGGCCCGTGCGGTGCGGCGCACACCCCTCGAAATCATGACCCAACCCTTCGCTGAACGATGCTGACCTCTCTCATACTGATCGTCGTCATGCTGCTGCTCTCGGCTTTCTTCTCGGGCATGGAGATCGCCTTCACGAGCAAGAACCGCCTCAAACTGGAGATCGACCGCAAGCAGAGCCGCATGTTCGACCGCATCGCCGACATCTTCGCCCGCCGCCCGGGCCAGTACATCACCACCATCCTGGTGGGCAACAACATCGCGCTGGTCGTCTACTCGCTCTACATGTCGCTCGTGCTGCGCTCGCTCTTCTACCTGGCCGGGTGGGAGCGCGTTGCCGCCGAGGGCTCGGTGGCCGTCGAGACGGCAGTCTCGACGCTCATCATCATCTTCTGCGCCGAGTTCCTGCCCAAGTCGATCGTGCGCAACAACCCCAACTTCTACTACCGCGCCTTCGCGCCGGTCATCTGGTTCTTCTACGTGCTGCTCTACCCCCTGGCGCGCTTCACCACGCTGCTCTCGCAGGGGATCCTGCGTCTGGTGGGCCGCCGCGTCGAGGAGCGCCCGGCCCCTGCGAGCTTCAACCGCGAGGATCTGGCCGCGCTGCTCGACGGCAACGCCGCCGAGCAGGGTCCCGAGCCCGACAACGAGCTGAAGCTCTTCCAGAACGCGCTCGACTTCGCCGACCTGCGTGTGCGCGACTGCATGGTCCCGCGCGTCGACGTCGAGGCGGTCGACCTCGACGATACGACGGTCGAGCAGCTCACCGCGCGCTTCGTCGAGTCGAAATATTCGCGCATCTTCGTCTGGCGCAAGAGCATCGACAACATCGTCGGCTACGTCAACTCGAAGAGCCTCTTCATGTGCCCGGCCTCCATCTCGGAGGTGGTCATGGAGGTCAACTTCGTGCCCGAGACCATGCCCCTGCAGCTGCTGCTGGAGAACTTCACGCGCCACCGCAGCAACATCGCCGTGGTGATCGACGAGTTCGGCGGCACGGCGGGCGTCATCTCGCTCGAGGACGTGCTGGAGCAGATCTTCGGCGAGATCGAGGACGAGCACGACGCCTCGGACCTCACCGAGAAGCAGGTGGGGCCCGACGAGTGGGTCCTCTCGTGCCGCCACGAGGTCAAGTACCTCAACGAGCGCTACGACCTGGGGATCGAGGAGAGCCGCGACTACGACACGCTGGCCGGCTTCATCATCTCGCGCTACGAGGGCATCCCGCAGGCGGGCGAGACGCTGGTCCTCGACGGGCTGCAGCTGCGCATCCTGCGCACGACGCGCTCGCGCATCGAGCTGGCGCGCGTGAAAAAGTTGTGATAAATAGAGGTGTTTACCGAATATTTTCTTATCTTTGGGGCCGCCGAAGATACGTGCGCGCGGCAAAGCCTGCTTTCGCCCCTGCTTGCCCGTATCCCGGTCCAGGTATCCGCAACAAACGATAATTAACAGATTCATATGGCAAGTTTAAACACGTTACGCACCAGGTTCGGCATCGTGCTGTCGGTCATCATCGCGCTGGCCCTCCTGGCATTCATCCTCTCGCTGAAGACCGAGATGGGCTTCTCGGGCCAGGACCCCAAGGTGGGCGTCATCGCCGGCGAGAAGATCAACTATTCGGAGTACTACGAGGAGTACGAGCGCGTCAAGGCGCAGAGCGGCGCTCAGGAGAGCGACGAGCAGCAGTCGGCCATGCTGGCCAATGCCACGTGGCAGTCGCTCTTCAACCGCTACGTCGTCGCCCCCGGTCTGGAGCAGCTGGGCCTCGAGGTGAGCGACGCCGAGCGTCTGGCGATCATCGGCGGCGAGCACCTCTCGCAGACCCTCTACAACGCTTTCGCCGACCCCCGCACGGGGCGCTACGACGTGGAGGCCGTGCGTCAGTTCCTCCTGCAGGCCGAGACCGATCCCCAGGCGCAGCAGGCCTGGGCCCAGCTCAACGAGCAGATCTGCGCGGAGCGCGCCCTGCAGAAGTACTTCGGTCTGGTGCGCGGCGGCGCCTACGTCAACTCGCTGGAGGTGGCGCGCGGCGTCGAGGCGGCCAACGAGACCTTCTCGGGCAAGTGGGCCGGCAAGCGATACCTGTCGGTTCCCGACTCGCTCTTCGACGTCTCCTCGTCGGAGATCCGCTCCTACTACAAGGCGCATAAGAACCGCTTCCGCCAGCAGCCCGCGCGCACGCTGTCGTACGTGGTCTTCGAGGTCGCTCCGACCGACGACGACATGCTCGCGCTCGAGCGCAAGGTCGCGGAGGTGGGCGCCGAGTTCGCCGAGACTGCGGAGCTGCGCTCGTTCGTGCGCGCCAACCGCAACGGCCGCATCGCCGACCGCTACGTCACGGCGGCCCAGCTGGCCGACGACGAGGCCGAGGCGTTGATGAACGGCCGCACCTACGGCCCCGTGCTGAAGAACAACCAGTGGACCATGGCCCGCGTGCTCGACACCAAGACGGTCGCCGACTCGCTGGGTATCCGCCACATCGTCCTTCCCTATACGCAGGAGTCGCTGGCCGACAGCCTCATGGGCGCGCTCAAGGCCGGTGCCGACTTCGCGCAGACGGCCGCTGCCTACTCGGCCTACGAGGCTACGGCCGCCAACGGCGGCGAGGTGGGCGTGCTGCCCTTCTCCTCCTTCTCGGGCGAGTTCGCCGAGGCGCTGGCCGGTGCCAAGCAGGGCGACGTGGTGAAGATCGCGTCGGGCGACATGATCCAGCTCGTGCAGGTCTACCGCGCCGACAAGCCCGTGAAGCACGTGCTGGTGGCTTCGATCACCTACCCGGTCGAGGCGTCGGAGGCTACGCGCCGCGACGTGCACAACCATGCCGGTACCTTCACCGTGCTGGCCAAGAACGGCTTCGCCGCCGCTGCCGACTCGGCTGCCGTGACGCCCCGCGTGGCCATGATGGCCCAGGGCGACCGCACGATCAACGGCCTGGAGGATTCGCGCGAGGTGGCCCGCTGGGCCTACGGCGCCGAGGTGGGCGACGTTTCGGAGATCTTCAACGTGGGCAAGGACTACGTGATCGCCACCCTCACGGACGTGAACGACGACCGCTATGCGCCCGTCGAGCAGGTAGCGCAGCAGATCCGCGCGCAGCTGCTCCGCGACAAGAAATACGACTATATCGTAGGGCAGCTCTCGGGCACGACGCTCGAGGAGCAGGCCGCCTCGCTGGGCAGCGAGCCCGAGGCGTTCGAGGGCGTAAGCTACGGTTCCTACTACGTCAACGGCGCGGGTCTGGAGCCCCGTCTGGTAGGTGCGATCTCCGCGGCGCAGCCCGGTGAGGTGTCGGCACCCGTCAAGGGTCTCGGGAGCGTGCTCGTCTTCCGCGTCGACGACGCCGACAACGCCGCCAAGCAGACCCCCGAGGCCGAGCGCGTGCGCGCCCAGGCGATGGCCGAGAGCCTCGCGCAGCAGTTCTCGCTGCAGGCCGTTCAGGAGATGGCCCGGATCGAGGATCTGCGCGGCAAGTACTTCTAACGGCGGGGCGGGGGAGCCCCCGGGGCCCGGGCGGTTGTCCGACCGATCCGAAGGCTGCCTGCCGGGTGGGTTGTTCGCCCGACCGGGGCGGTTGCCGAGGCGGCTGCTTCTCCGGGAATGGCCGCCCGATGAATCGCCGACGCGCGGACCCTCCGGCTCGCGACCCGACGATACGAAACGCACCGAACGAATTTTTCGTTCGGTGCGCTTTGTTTTCTCGGCCGGCGTCGCTATCTTTATCCTCGTCTCTCGGCGCGTGCGGCCGCATGCCGCGGGGCCATCTGACACGCAACACCAATAACAGTTCGAACCATGAATAATTTTACCTACTGCAACCCCACCCGGCTGGTCTTCGGGCGGGGAACGATCGCCCGCCTCGCGGAGTTCATACCGGCCGACCGGCGGCTGATGATTACCTTCGGCGGGGGCAGCGTCCGGCGCAACGGCGTCTACGACCAGGTGGCGCGGGCGCTCGAGGGGCGCGACTGGGTGGAGTTCTGGGGCATCGAGCCCAATCCCTCGGTCGAGACCGTGCGTGAGGCCGTGGCGCTGGGACGCGAGCACGGCGTCGACTTCCTGCTCGCGGTGGGCGGCGGCTCGGTCATCGACGGTACGAAGCTCATCGCCGCGGGGCTCCGCTACGAGGGCGACCCGTGGGAGATCGTCGAGCGGGGCAGCGCCACCGATACCGTGCCGCTGGCGACGGTGCTGACGATGGCCGCCACGGGTTCGGAGATGAATTCGGGGGCGGTGATCTCGCGGCAGGAGACGCGCGAGAAGCGCGCCTTCTACGGCAATTACCCCCTCTTCTCGGTGCTCGACCCCGAGACCACCATTTCGCTTCCGAAGCGGCAGATCGCCTGCGGCCTTGCCGACACCTTCGTCCACGTGCTGGAGCAGTATCTTACGCGCGCGGGGCAGTCGCGGCTGATGGACCGCTGGGCCGAGGGCATCCTCCACAGCGTGCGCGAGGTGGCGCTGCGCGTGCTGGGCGATGCGCCCGACTACGACGCCGCGGCCGACTACATGCTCTCGGCGACGCTGGCGCTTAACGATATGATCCGCATGGGCGTCGCGCAGGACTGGGCGACCCACATGATCGGCCACGAGCTCACGGCGCTGCACGGCCTCACGCACGGGGCGACGCTGGCCATCGTCATGTGCGGTACCATGCGCGTGCTGCGCGAGCAGAAGCGCTCCAAGCTCCTGCAATACGGCGAGCGCATCTGGGGCATCGCCGAGGGGACGGAGGAGGAGCGCATCGACCGCGCGATCGCCGCCACGGAGGAGTTCTTCCGCTCGCTGGGGCTCTCTACGCGCCTTGCCGAGGAGGGCATCGGTGCCGAGACCGTGGCCGAGATCGAGCGGCGCTTCACGGCGAGCGGCGTGCGTCACGGCGAGGCGCGCAACGTCGACGGCGCCGTGGCGCGGCAGATCCTCGAGGCCTGCATGTAGGGCCTTTGCCGGGGCGGGAGCGGCCTGCGGCTGTCGGATCATTCGATGGCTCTATAGTTCGATAAGGGATGAAGGCGGCCCCTGCGGGGGCCGCCTTCGTTCGGTGTGGGCGTTGCTCTTCGCTGCCGCTCGGGGCTATTCGGCTGCCTCGGCTGCCTCGGCCGCTTCTGCCGCTTCGTCGGCCGGACCCTCGATGGCGAAGGTGGCGACGATGCTCTGCTTCTCGTCGATTAGGTTGGGGTTGCTCACCGTGATGCCGAACTCGCCGGCGGGCTTGTCGAGGAGCGTGAGCAGGTAGGACCTCTCGCCGTACTTGCTGGCCTCGAAGCGCAGGCGCTCCAGCTTGTTGGTCTTCACGCTGCCGAAGGTGCTCGCCGAGGCCACCTCTGCGAGGCGGCGCTTCTTGGTGGCGTCGAAGCGGAAGACGTTGATGATCGAAATGGGGTCGGAATTATTGTCCACAGCCTTGACTATGAAGCGGATGGGCTGCTCGCCGTCGAGGCGTACGGCCGCTGCGGGCGACTCGATGACGATCTTGGTCTTGGCCTTGCCGATGCCGACGATCAGCACGCCGGCGTTGGCGCGCGTGCGCATCTGCACGGTCTCCTTTTCGAGCTTGGCGGTGCTCCCGTCGGGCAGGACGGCCACCACCTCGCCGATGAAGTCGGGTTCGGGAACCTCGGGCATCTGCGCCCGCGTCGTCGCGGCGGCGCACAGCAGGGCCGCCAGGAGAAGAAGTCGTTTCATGGTTGCAAGTGTTTGGGTTCTTGCAAATTTAGACAAAATATCCCCCCCCCGCAAATTTTCAGCGGGAAAATTGTCGTCGAAGGGCGATTTTTTGTTCGGACGCTCCGCCGGGGCAAGTAAAAAGTAATAAGTACAAAGTGAGAAGTAATTAAGTGATGAGTGGCTACGGGCTGCCAAAACCTTTGGTTTTGATTCTCTCGAAGCCTCTGGCTTCGACCATTCGTCTGAATAAGCGTGTGTTTTATCCGGGATGGTTGCGTTCAGTCGGTCTTCGACCTCATGTTTCATTTTCAGTCCGCAGCCAGCGGAGAGGCTCGCGAGCGAAGAGAGCAGCCCTCCGCGCCGGGTGGCTGCGGGCTGCCGGCTCTGCGAGCCGGAGACAGCGAAACCTTCGGCTTCGATCCTTGGCGCTTTTTGTTCCGGCAAAAAGCGCCGCAAAAAGCCGGCCCGCTGACGAAAAAGGCTGTCCGACGACGTCTAACGCTGGCTCGGGGCGCCTACTCGCGGGGTTGTGGCGCGCACCGACGTGCGCACCACTTCGGCCTTCGCCGAAGCGAGCAACCCTGCCCCCTCGCTCGCGCTTTTAGCCGCCGTCCGACGGCCGCCTTTTTCGCCGGGCGGGGTGAGGCGCCGCTTGCAGCGGCGCAATGCACAATTATTCATTCTCGGCCCGATGGGCCGGGCAGCCCGTAGCCGTCCCCGGGCGAAGGGCTGCTCGCTACTCTCGCGCCACTTCGCCGGCTACGGGCCGAAAACAGCGGTCGAACTATATAAAAAAAGAAGACCTGGCTCTTAGCCGGGCGCCGGCTACGGCCTGCCCCTCACGTCCCGCTTTTAGTTAATTACTTTTGCTCTCGACCCGCAGGGTCGTGCGGGCCGCAGCCTCCGGCGGCGGAGGCCCGCAACTCGCCCGAGGCTCGTGCGCCCTCCGCAGGCTGGCCCGAGGAGAAATTGAAAATGCCCCCGGCAACACCTATAATATAAAAAAGCCGGACACCCCTCGTGGAGCGTCCGGCGCATTGCGTATCGGAACAGGAGACTACTCCTCGTCGCGGTACATGTGCTCTACGTAGACGGCGTGCATCATCGCCTCGCGCTTCGCGATCGAAGGCTTGGTGAAGTACTGGCGGCGGCGGAGCTCCTTCAGGACGCCCGTGCGCTCGTATTTACGCTTGAACTTCTTCAGGGCGCGCTCGATGTTCTCGCCCTCCTTTACCGGCATGATAATCATAGTAGTATGCTTTTTTTGTTTGTTTTGTAATCTTCTTTTTGGAGCTTTGTCCGGTGCTCCTTCCGGTTTTCGGGGGTTGCTGTGAGGTCATTCGCCGCGTCCGCTGTCGGTGCCGAACCGCAGGTAGGGAGCCAGGCGGGCTGCCTCCTCGCGGGTCAGTATATGGTCTTCGATCATCTCTTCAGCGGTGCTCCAACCTCCTTTCAGCTGTCTGTATTTGAGTAGTCTCCGAAGCGTCGTCGGCGCCATGTAGGGATGGGATGCCAACTCGTTCGGAGCCGCAAAGTTAACATCTATTTTCCGAATTACGAAAGAATCGCAGCTAATTTGTTGCAAAATTCGCTCGTAATTGCGCTCCGTAACCCCCGGAACCTCGGCCAGCTGCTCCGCGCGGTGGAACCCGCCCAGCCGCTCGCGGTAGCGGAGTATGGCCCCTACGGTCCGCTCGCCGATCCCCGCCACGGAGCGCAGCGCCGCCGAGTCGGCCGTGTTGAGCTCCACGCGCGCGGGTGCCGACGGCGCGGGCCGCTCGGGAAAGAGGACGTAGGGTGCGAGCGCGCGTGCCACAGAGTCGCTCACCACGTAGCAGGCGGCCAGCTCCTCCATGTCGTAGATGCCGCTCGCGTCGCGCCAGCGGACGAAGGCCTCGGCCTGGCGCTTCGACAGCGCCCCGATGGCCCGCAGGTAGCGGGCGCTCACCGTGTCGATGCGGAACGGGCGGGGGCGGAGGGCGCGGCGCTCGTCGACGATCCGCCCCGGGCGATAGTCGCGCGGGGCGATGGCGTAGCGGCGCCCGATGCGGATCCAGGGGCGTAGGCGGCGAAAGAGCGAGTCGTCGATGCCGTAGCATAGGGCCACGTCCTCGGCGATGCGGAAGACCTTGCCCGAGGCGCGGAACTTGAGCAGCGATACGGCCTCCTGCGGCGTGAGCCCCAGCGCGCGCAGGGTGTCGTAGTCGACCGTGTTGGGGTCGAAGTGCCGCATCCGCACGCTGTCGGCCGGCGGCCGAAGCTCCATCTCGGCCTCGGCGCGCCGGGCTGCCGACTCATCGCCCCTGGGCCGCGCCAGCGCGAAGGCCAGCACCACCAGCGCCGCCAGCGGCACGAACAACGCAACGGTGCGTATCTCTCTGTCGGTAAATAGTTTTCCAGCCATGATCGAATGGAAAGTTGAAAATGGAAAGTTGAAAATTCAGCAGCGGCACCCGCTTTCCACGTACAAGGTACGAAATAATCCGCCGATCTCCAAACGGATTATTTTAGTTGAAAAACTATCAACAATAGTTGTAAAACGAAAAACAATAGTTATATTTGCGTCGTAAACGATCCGATGCTATGGACAAACTCGAAAAACTGACCCGCCGCGAAGAGGAGCTCATGCGCTGGTTCTGGCAGCGCGGCCCGCTGTTCGTTCGCGAGCTGGTGGAGCTCTCGCCCGAGCCCAAGCCCCATTTCAACACCCTCTCGACCATGGTCCGTTCGCTTGAAGCGAAGGGCTACCTGGGTCACAAGGCCTTCGGGGCCACCTATCAATACCATCCGCTCGTCTCGGAGGAGGAGTTCTCGCGCCGCACGTTGGGCGGGGTCATCCGCCGCTACTTCGGCAGCTCCTATCTGGGGGCCGTGTCGGCGTTGGTCGAAGAGGAGAAGATCTCCGTGGAGGAGCTGCGCGAACTGGTCGACCGCATCGAACGCCGAAACCGCGGGTAGGGATGCTCTGGGCCTTCACCATCTACTCGCTCGAGACGGGCGCATGCCTGGCGGGGTTCTACCTCTTCTTCAAGCTGCTGCTCAGCCGCGAGACTTTCCATTGGCTCAACCGCATGCTGATCCTCGCGGCCACCGCCGCCTCGTTCGCGCTCCCGGTGTGCGTCGTCACGCGTTACCGCGTGCTGCCGGCCGCGCTCGGCCCGGCGCAGGATGCCGCCGCGCTGCCTTCGGACACGGCGCTTGCCGAGGCCGCGGCGCAGGGTCCCGTCTGGTGGCAGACCGCCGCGGGGGTGCTCCTTCTGGCCGGAGCCGCGGTGACGCTCGCCGCGATGCTGCGCTCGCTCTGGTGCGTGCGGCGCGTCCTGCGCGAGGGGCGGCGCGAACGGCTCGACGACGGGGCGTGGCTCGTCGTCGCGGAGCGGGAGATCGCCCCCTTCAGCTGGGGCCGCCACATCGTCGTCTCGCGCCGCGACCTGGAGGAGAACGGCCGCGCGATCCTCACCCACGAGCGAGCCCACGTGCGGCTGCACCACTCGCACGACCTGCTGGCGACCGACCTCGCGGGGTGCTTCCAGTGGTTTAACCCCGCGATGTGGCTGCTGCGCCGCGAGCTGCGCGCGCTGCACGAATACGAAGCCGACGCGGCGGTGCTCGACAGCGGCGTCGACGCGCGGACCTATCAACTGCTACTCATAAAGAAAGCTGCCGGCGAGAGGTGGTACTCGGTCGCCAACAGCTTCAATCACAGTAAACTTAAAAGCCGTATTACCATGATGTTGCAAAAAAGATCATCGCGGTGGGCAGCAGCCAAGGCGCTGCTGGTGCTGCCGCTTGCAGGAGTCGCCCTCGGGGCATTCGCCGAGACCGTCTATGTCGTTCCCGACGACAAAGGTACGAATAAGCGAGAGCAAAAGCAAGCGGAGAGCTTGTTTTTGCCGAGCGAGAGTGCCTTCGGCGAAGCCAAAGATACGAAAAAAGGCGCACGAAACCAAGAGCAGACGACGATCGTCGTCACGGGCGGCTATTCGGACAAAGTCGCTGTCCGCGGCACCGACGCACCGACCGGGCTGAAGCCGCTCTACATCGTCGACGGCAAGGAGGTGGAGAACCTCGACGGCGTCGACATGGGGCGCGTCGCCGGCATCACCGTGCTTAAGGACGCCACGGCCACCGAGCGATACGGCGAGGGGGCCAAGGACGGCGTCATCATCATCACGACGCGCTCCGCGGGGGACACGAGCGACGGGCTGACGGTCACCACCCCCTCCGGCGGTGCGAGCGAGGTCAAGCGCACGACGAGCGGCAATATGGAGCGGATCACCGTCGTCACGTCGCCGGCCGGCTCCGACGCTGCGGCCAAGCCCGGCGACGACACGCTGCTCGTGGTCGGCCGCAAGGGCTCCGCGCAGGACAAGACCACTACCACCACCATGACCACCTCGATCGACGACAGCGGCGCGGTCGTATCGTCGGAGACGATCCGCGTCACGGGCAACGTCACGCTGACGGAGGGTTCGCAGTTCGACGATGCGCTCATCCTCATCGACGGCAAGGAGGCCACGTCGCGCCGGCTGCATAAGCTCGACTCGGAGAAGATCGAGGAGATCCGGATCCTCAAGGGCAAGGCCGCCGAGGAGGCCTACGGCGAGAAGGGTGCCCGCGGCGTGGTGGTCGTCACCACCAAGAAAAAGTAGCGCCTGCCCGGCCGCACGAATAAAAAGTTCACCGGGACCGCTTCCTCGCACGTGGGGGAGCGGTCTTTTTTTGTCGGGTGCCCGGCGCGCTCGGGTGGGGCGGGGGATTTGGTGCGTTCGGCCGGCCCGTCTGCCCGCTCTGCCGCGCCGGACGCCCGCTCTGCCGGGTGCGTTTTGCCGGGTCGCGCAACTGCCCCGCCCCGGCGGAACGTGCCGTCGGACGGGCCCCGCGGCGACGAAAAAGGGGAGCCGGCCATCCGGTTCCCCTTTCGCTGTTTCGCCCCTCGCGCGCTACCGCAGGAAGAGCAGCTCGCGGTACTTGGGCAGCGGCCACATCTGGTCGTCGACGATCTCTTCGAGCTTGTCCACGTGGTAGCGTATGGCGTCGAACGTGCAGGCCACCGTGTCGTGGTAGGCGATCGCCTTGGCGCGCATCTCTTCGATGCGGTTGGCCGCCTTGCGCGCCTCGACCATCTCGTCGGTGAGGCGCTGGATCTCGGCCGTGTGCTCCTGGATGCGGCGGATCAGCAGAATGTCGGACGAGGCGGAGAGATTCAGGTGGCGCATCTGCGACATCTTGTAGACCTTGTCGAGCAGCATCGCCTCGTAGCGCGACGCCACGGGCACGATGTGGTTCATCGTCAGGTCGCCCAGCACGCGCCCCTCGATCTGGATCTTTTTCACGTAGGTCTCCCACTTCACCTCCGTGCGCGCCTCGACCTCCACGGGCGAGAGCACCTCCGCCGTGCGGAACATCTCCAGGGCCTCCGCATCGAGGTAGCGGTCGAAGATCAGCGGCGTCGAGGTCTCGCAGTCGAGCCCGCGGCGCGCCGCCTCGGCCTTCCACTCCTCCGAGTAGCCGTTGCCGTCGAAGCGGATGGGCTGCGAGGCGTGGATCATCTCCTTGAGCACCTCGTAGATCGCCTTCTCCTTCTTGGCGCCGGCCTCGATGCGGGCGTCGACCGCCTCGCGGAAGGCCCGCAGCTCGGCCGCCACGGCCGTGTTGAGCACGATCATCGCCTCGGCGCAGTTGTCCGACGAGCCGACGGCGCGCAGCTCGAAGCGGTTGCCCGTGAAGGCGAAAGGCGAGGTGCGGTTGCGGTCGGTGTTGTCGATCAGCAGCGTGGGGATGTGCGATATGCCGCTCATCTTGAATACGTTCTTGGCGTCGAAGCGGATCGCGTCGTCGCTCTTCGAGGCGGCCAGCTTGTCCAGCACGGCCGACACCTGCTTGCCCAGGAAGGTCGAGATGATGGCCGGGGGCGCCTCGTTGGCGCCCAGGCGGTGGGCGTTGGTGGCGCTCATGATCGCCGCCTTGAGCAGGCCGTTGTGCTTGTGCACGGCCGAGATGACGTTCACGAGGAAGGTGATGAACTGCAGGTTCTCGGCCGCCGTGCGGCCCGGGCCCAGCAGGTTGACGCCCGTGTCGGTGCCGAGCGACCAGTTGTTGTGCTTGCCCGAGCCGTTGATCCCCTTGAAGGGCTTCTCGTGCAGCAGCACGCGGAACTTGTGGCGGCGGGCGATCTTGTCCATGATGGTCATCAGCAGCTGGTTGTGGTCGTTGGCCAGGTTGGCCTCCTCGTAGACGGGCGCCAGCTCGAACTGGTTGGGCGCCACCTCGTTGTGGCGCGTCTTGACGGGGATGCCCAGCTTCAGGCTCTCGTACTCGAGCTCGCGCATGAACGAGATGACGCGCGTCGGTATCGCGCCGAAGTAGTGGTCCTCCAGCTGCTGGTTCTTGGCCGACTCGTGGCCCATGAGCGTGCGGCCCGTGAGCATCAGGTCGGGGCGCGCGGCCCACAGGCTCTCGTCCACGAGGAAGTACTCCTGCTCCCAGCCCAGGTAGGCGTGCACGCGCTGCACGTTCTTGTCGAAGTAGCGGCACACCTCCGTGGCCGCCTTGTCCACGGCGTTGAGCGAGCGCAGCAGCGGCGCCTTGTAGTCGAGCGCCTCGCCCGTGTAGGCGATGAAGACGGTGGGGATGCAGAGCGTCGTGTCGACGATGAAGGCGGGCGACGCGGGGTCCCAGGCCGAGTAGCCGCGCGCCTCGAAGGTGTTGCGGATGCCGCCGTTGGGGAACGACGAGGCGTCGGGCTCCTGCTGCACGAGCAGCTTGCCCGAGAACTCTTCGAGCACGCCCCCGCAGCTGTCGGGTTCGGCGAAGGCGTCGTGCTTCTCGGCCGTGCCGCCCGTCAGGGGCTGGAACCAGTGGGTGTAGTGGTCGGCTCCGTGCTCGAGGGCCCACTGGCGCATGCCTGCGGCGATGCCGTCGGCCAGCTCGCGCGTCAGCGGCGTGCCGTTCTCCATCGTGTCGATCAGCGCGTCGTAGGTCGCGCGGTTGAGGTACTTGCGCATGGCGTCGCGGCCGAAGACCTTCTCGCCGAAATAGTCCGAGGGACGCCCTGCCGGGACCTCCACCTCGAGGGCCGTGTGGTTGATCGCCGCATCGACCATCTTGAATCTGAGTAGTGACATGTGCTGCTGTTTTTCGGTTGCTTTTACGTCGACAAAGGTAAAAATTTCTGCGGCTCGTTGTTTTTCCGAAATCGCTGTTTTTCGGAAAAACGTGCGATTTTTTCGCTGTTTTCTGATTTTTCAGGGCTTTTTTCGGTGTGTCGGTCGGTTTTTTCGCGCTGTTTTTGGAAAATCGATGTCGATTTTCGCCGATCGGCTGATTTCCGGCGATTCCGTAAAATCGGAGAAATGGGCGGCGTTTCGTGTGAATATTGTTCCATGGGTCCTTTTTCGGCGGCTGCCGTGCCCTGTCGCCGCCCGACGCAGCGCGGGAGAGGCGGAACGGGGGAGCCTGTTATTTTGTTAACAATTTATTTGTAACAATCCGCAATAATTCCTTATCTTTGACTTCGTCTTAGATACTTCCGCTCGGCAAAAGCAAGCGAACTTGCATTTGCTCTCGCTTATTCGTATCTTTACATGCAATATGCAACGACAACACTCATACTAATCTCTAAAATAGTTATGGCAAACACCAATCGTGAAAAGCTGTTCACCGAATTTCCCCCGGTTCCGACCGAGAAGTGGGAAGAGGTGATTACGGCCGATCTGAAGGGCGCGGATTACGAGCGCAAGCTCGTATGGCGCACGGGCGAGGGCTTCAACGTGCGGCCCTACTACCGCGCCGAGAACCTCGAAGGGCTCCGTTTCCTGGGCTCGCAGGCAGGCGAGTTTCCCTACGTGCGGGGCGTGCGCTCGCACAACCGCTGGCGCATCCACCAGAGCGTCGCAGTCGCCGACCCGGCGGCCGCCAACGCCGAGGCGCTCAAGCTCCTCGACGCGGGCGTCGACTCGCTGGGCTTCGTAGTCGAGCGCGAGGCCTTCACGGCCGCCGATCTCGACAGCCTGCTCGCAGGCATCCACCTGCCGGCCATCGCCGTCGCCTTCTCGGGCAAGTGCGTGGCCGACCTTGTGGAGCTCTTCCTCGCCAAGATCGGGCGCGAGGGCATCGACAAGTGCGACGTCAAGGCGTCGTTCGCCATCGACCCGCTGGTCGTCGGCCTCGCCTCGGGCAAGGGGCTCTGCGCCGACTGCATCGCACGCATCGCCGCGCTCATGGCCAAGGCGGCCGAGTACAAGCACGTGCGCCTGGTGACCGTGGCCGGTCACACCTTCGGCAACGCCGGCTCGACGATCGTCGAGGAGCTCGCTTTCGCCCTCTCGGCCGGTCAGGACTACCTGGCCCGCCTGACCGACGCGGGCGTCGACGCCGAGACCGTGGCGCGCAAGCTGCGCTTCTCGTTCTCCGTCACCTCCAACTACTTCATGGAGATCGCCAAGCTGCGCGCGGCCCGCATGCTGTGGGCCAACATCGTCAAGGCCTACGCACCCGAGAAGGACTGCCCCTGCAAGATGCAGATCCACGCCGAGACCTCGCGCTGGAACCAGACCGTCTACGACCCCTATGTCAACATGCTGCGCGGCACCACCGAGGCCATGTCGGCCGCCATCGGCGGCGTCTACTCGCTGGAGGTGACGCCGTTCGACGCTTCGTTCGAGGCCCCCACGGAGTTCTCCAAGCGCATCGCCCGCAACGTCGAGCTGCTGCTCAAGCACGAGTCGCACTTCGACCAGGTCGTCGACCCCGCCGGCGGCTCCTACTACATCGAGAACCTCACCGAGTCGATCGCCGCCGAGGCGTGGAAGCTCTTCCTCGAGATCGAGCAGAAGGGCGGCTACGCCGCGGCCTACGAGGCGGGCTTCATCCGCGAGCGTGTGGCCGCATCGGCCGCCGCCAAGGATAAGAACATCTCGACGCGCCGCCAGATCCTGCTGGGCGCCAATCAGTTCCCCAACTTCACGGAGGTCGCTCCCGCCGAGATCGGCACCGAGGCAGTCACGCGCTGCGAGGCCGAGGGCAACGCCCTGGCCGCCTACCGCGGTGCCATGGCCTTCGAGCGCATGCGCCTGGAGGTCGACCGCTCGGGCAAGCAGCCCAAGGCCTTCATGCTCACGTGCGGCAGCCTGGCGATGGCCCGCGCCCGCGCCCAGTTCTCGTGCAACTTCTTCGCCTGCGCCGGCATCCGCGTCGAGGACAACACCTTCTTCAAGTCCGTAGAGGAGGGCGTCGAGGCCGCGCTGGCTTCGAAGGCCGAGATCGTGGTGGTGTGCGCCGCCGACGACGACTACGCCGAGCTCGCACCCAAGGCCAAGGAGCTGTTGGGCGACAAGGCCATCCTGGTCGTAGCCGGCGCCCCGGCCTGCGCACCCGAGCTCGAGGCACAGGGCATCAAGAACTTCATCAACGTGAAGTCCAACGTGCTCGAGACACTGAAGTTCTACCTTAAAGAGATGGGAATCTGATTATGAGAGCGAAATTCGAAGAACTGAAATACGAAGGCGCCGGCCGCAAGAGCTGCTGCGCCTCCAAGGGCTGCGGCCAGGTCGAGCCGTGGCTGACGGCCGAGGGCATCCCCGTCAAGGGCGCCTACACGGCCGAGGACCTCGAAGGGATGGAGCACCTGAACTATGCGGCAGGCGTGGCCCCCTTCCTGCGCGGTCCCTACTCGACCATGTACGTCATGCGTCCGTGGACCATCCGCCAGTATGCCGGCTTCTCGACCGCCGAGGAGTCGAACGCCTTCTACCGCCGCAACCTCGCGGCCGGCCAGAAGGGTCTGTCGGTGGCCTTCGACCTGGCTACGCACCGCGGCTACGACGCCGACCACCCGCGCGTGGTGGGCGACGTGGGCAAGGCCGGCGTGTCGATCTGCTCGGTCGAGGACATGAAGGTCCTCTTCAACGGCATCCCCCTCGACCGCATGTCGGTGTCGATGACCATGAACGGTGCCGTGCTGCCCATTCTGGCCTTCTACATCGTCACGGGTCTGGAGCAGGGCTGCACGCTCGACCAGCTCTCGGGTACGATCCAGAACGACATCCTCAAGGAGTTCATGGTGCGCAACACCTATATCTATCCGCCCGAGTTCTCCATGCGCATCATCGCCGACATCTTCGAGTACACCTCGAAGAACATGCCCAAGTTCAACTCGATCTCCATCTCGGGCTACCACATGCAGGAGGCGGGCGCCACGGCCGACATCGAGCTGGCCTACACGCTGGCCGACGGTCTGGAGTACCTGCGTGCGGGCGTCAACGCAGGCATGTCGATCGACGCCTTCGCACCGCGTCTGTCGTTCTTCTGGGCCATCGGCATGAACCACTTCATGGAGATCGCCAAGATGCGCGCAGCCCGCATGCTGTGGGCCAAGATCGTGCGTCAGTTCGAGCCCAAGAACCCCAAGTCGCTGGCGCTGCGTACGCACTGCCAGACCTCGGGCTGGTCGCTCACGGAGCAGGATCCGTTCAACAACGTAGCCCGCACGGCCATCGAGGCCATGGGCGCCGCACTGGGTCACACCCAGTCGCTGCACACCAACGCACTGGACGAGGCCATCGCGCTGCCGACGGACTTCTCGGCGCGTATCGCCCGCAACACGCAGATCTACATCCAGGAGGAGACCAACGTATGCCGCGAGGTCGATCCGTGGGCCGGTTCCTACTATGTGGAGACGCTGACCAACGAGATCGCCCACAAGGCCTGGGAGCACATCCAGGAGATCGAGAAGTTGGGCGGCATGGCCAAGGCCATCGAGACCGGCATTCCGAAGATGCGCATCGAGGAGTCGTCGGCCCGCACGCAGGCCCGCATCGACTCGGGCGAGCAGAAGATCATCGGCGTGAACGAGTACCGTCTGGAGAAGGAGGCGCCGATCGACATCCTGGCCGTGGACAACACCGCCGTGCGCGAAAGCCAGGTGAAGCGCCTGAAGGAGCTGCGCGCGAACCGCGACGAAGCGGCCGTGAAACGTGCGCTCGACGCCATCACCGAGTGCGTGAAGACCAAGCAGGGCAACCTGCTCGCACTGGCCGTGGAGGCTGCGAAAGTGCGCGCCACGCTGGGCGAGATTTCCGACGCATGCGAGGTGGTCGTAGGTCGTTACAAAGCAGTTATCCGTTCCATTTCAGGAGTTTACAGTTCAGCCGTGAAAAACGATGAATCTTTCGAGCACGCAAAGCAGATGTGTGCCGACTTTGCCAAGAAGGAGGGTCGTCAGCCCCGTATCATGATCGCAAAACTCGGCCAGGACGGCCACGACCGCGGTGCCAAAGTCGTAGCCACGGGTTATGCCGACATTGGTTTCGACGTGGATATGGGTCCGCTGTTCCAGACGCCCGCCGAGGCCGCCAAGCAGGCCGTGGAGAACGACGTGCACGTCGTGGGCGTGTCGTCGCTGGCCGCAGGCCACCTGACGCTGGTGCCGCAGATCATCGAAGAGCTGAAGAAGCTGGGCCGCGAGGACATCATCGTCATCGTGGGCGGCGTGATCCCCGCACAGGACTATGACGAACTCTATCGCGACGGTGCTGCCGCCATCTTCGGCCCGGGTACCCCGATCGCGAAGGCAGCGATCAAGATTCTGGAGATTCTGCTTGAGGAGTAACTTGCAGCTCCCGTCAGGGAGTAATTGAAACAATCCGCCCGGCACGCATATGCATGCCGGGCGGATTGTTTTCGGAGCTGTTTCCGATCGCTCTATGTCGGACTCGCCGCCCGTTCGTTCGTTTCCTTTCCGTGCCGGGATGCGGAGTTTGGACCGGGCGGACCCGATCGTGCGTCCTGACCAGCCGGTCTGTGCAAGCCCTCCCGGCCGGTCCGTGCAAGCCCTCACGGCCGCGGGTGGTGGTGGCAGGTGTTATTCGGCGTTGCGGACGAAGCGGACGGAGACGGCGTTGGTGACGGGGTATGCGGGGATGATTTCGGGGGATGCGTCGGAGGAGCAACGGA
>Ga0073908_1001038_pt1 | contig 42257 bp, 26 predicted proteins | sample MucameincwithD2O_FD_65484 | JGI IMG/M metagenome (GOLD analysis project Ga0073908, IMG submission 65484) | Mouse cecum microbial communities from Vienna, Austria - Mucus amended microcosms incubated with D2O | ecosystem: Host-associated > Mammals > Digestive system > Large intestine > Cecum... | reverse complement strand
AGTTCTCCAAGAACTATGGTGAAAGGCATTTGTAATGATAGTGAAAAACACAATAATTATAATATATTAAAAATAATCATTATGTTAAAAATTGCAAGACCAGTCAGTCTAATGTTGATGTCTGCAGCGTTACTTGCAACAGGAACAGCTTTAGCCTCCGATGCGGAGTCGGCTACTCCTAAAGTAGGTATTTCTCAGCAGCAAACAAGTTTGAAAGGGGTCGTGAACGATTCATTCGGCCCGGTTGTCGGTGCTTCGGTTGTCGTAAAAGGTACGACCAATGGTATGGTTACGGATATGGATGGTAACTTCGTCTTGGAAAATGTAAAGAACGGAGATATCATTCAGATCTCTTACATCGGGTATATCACCCAAGAAATCAAGTACACCGGACAAGCAACTATCACGGTGAACCTGAAGGAAGATACTCAGGCATTGGATGAAGTTGTGGTTATCGGATATGGTACGGTTAAGAAAAGTGATTTAACGGGTGCCGTTTCTCAAGTGAAGATGGACGATGAACCGATTGCTACAGTTGGGTCTGTCAGCCAAGTGTTAGCAGGTAAGGCTGCCGGTTTGCAAGCAAATACAGTCAGTGCGCAACCGGGTGGTGGAACTTCTTTTCGCATTCGTGGTGCCGCTTCTCCTTCTGCAGGTAATGACCCGTTGATTATTGTGGATGGATTCCCTGTAAGTGATCCGGGAAATATGGATGTCGGTAAGTATAATGATGGAACAAAAGACAACGTGTTGGCTTCCATCAACCCCAATGACATCGAATCTATCGAAGTGCTGAAGGATGCTTCTTCTACGGCGATCTATGGTGCCCGTGCCGGTAATGGTGTGATTATCGTAACGACCAAGAAGGGTAAATCCGGTAAACCGAATGTGAAGTATTCAGGTTCTGTATCTACACAAAAACTTGCATCCAACTATGAAGTGCTTGATGCTTCCGACTGGATGTCCGTGCGCAACAGCTATTATAAGGAAAAATGGATGCGTGAGAATAAAATCGGAGTTTACGGAGGGGTAGATCCTTCTACCGTCAGCCCGTTTGTCCCGAAATATTCAGATGCTGATATTGCCAATCCGGTGAACAATACCGACTGGATGGACGGTGTGACACGGAATGGATTCCAGACTCAACACAATGTTTCGATTTCCGGTGGTTCAGAATATACCAAATATTTGGTCTCAGGAAACTATTTCAAACAGAATGGTGTGTTGGAAAACAACGGATTGACTCGTTTTACCGGACGTGTCAACTTAGAGCAGAAGTTGAGCAAATATGTTAAGACGGGTATCAATTTGACGTTGTCAACCAATAACTACGACAACGTACCTTTGGGAAATGGACATGCTGAAAATGCCAGTATGTTGGTAGCTGCTTCCCAGTTTAACCCCCTGATTGCGGTTAAAGATGCAAACGGCGATTATTGCCTGAACCCTGAAGCGGCCTTTATGCCTAACCCCATATCCATGTTGGAGATTACCGACAAGACACGTAAAAAACGTATTTTAGGAACGGCTTTCTTGGAAATCGAACCGATTAAAGATTTGATATTGAAAGCAAATGTCGGTATCGACAACAATATGCAGAAAAGACGTACTTACCTGCCGACCACAACCCTGTATGGAGCCAAAGAAGGAGGAAAGGCGGATATTGGTGAGTTCGACAAGAACGACTATTTGCTTGAATTGACGGCTGCCTACCGGAAGGATATAGGCAAGCACTCCATCAACGGCGTTGTCGGTTATTCTTTCCAATCGTTCAATTACGAAAGTTTGTATGCCGGTAATAGCCAGTTTATCACTGATGGTTTCTTGTATAACAACTTAGGGGCTGGTGCTTATCCCAAACCCAGTGTCGGATCTTCTGCCTCTAAGACAGAGATGGCTTCATTCTTTGGCCGTATCGGCTATACATATGCCGGCAAGTATTTGCTGACGGCTACATTGCGTGCGGATGGTGCTTCAAACTTTGCCGACAATAACCGTTGGGGTTATTTCCCTTCTGTTGCTTTGGGATGGCGCTTTAGTGAAGAAGCCTTTATGCAGAATCTGCAAGATGTTATTTCGAACGGTAAGTTGCGTGTCAGTGTCGGACAAACCGGTAACTCGAACATCGGTAATAAGGCTATCAGCTATTATCAGGTGGGTAACAACAATATCTTTGGTGGAACCGAGTACAAAGGGGTTTATTTGAAACAAATGGGTAACCCTGATTTGAGTTGGGAAACAACCAGTGAAGTGAACGTCGGTTTGGACTTGGGATTCATCAATAACCGGATCAATGTAACAGCTGAGTATTTCTATAAAGTCGTTTCCGATTTGTTGGACTATCGTTCTTTGCTGTCTTATCAGGAAGTGGATAAAATTGCAGCGAATATTGGTGAGACACAGAGTACAGGTTTTGAGTTGACAATCAATACCCGCAACTTCCAGCAGAAAGACTTCACATGGAACACTGACTTCACCTTCTCATTGTATCGCGACAAATGGAAAGACCGTGGTCCTTATTGGAAACCTTCGGCTTATAGCTTCTACGATGCTCCTCTTCGTGGTTGGTATGGTTACTTGTCTGACGGTTTGGTACAGCCGGGTGAAGAAATCGCCCACATGAAAGGGGCTATTCCTGGACAAGTCAAGTTGAAAGATATCGATGGATATGCTTACAATGAAGATGGAACAATGAAGGTGGACAAGTACGGCATCCCGGTGAAATCGGGTAAGCCTGACGGTATTTTGAATGATGCCGATAAAGTGTTCTACGGATGTACGGATCCAGGTTTTATGCTTGGTTTGAACAATACGTTTACTTATAAGGACTTCGATCTTAGCTTCTACTTCTACGGACAGTTCAATATGTTGAATGCCGGTTCTTATAAGGATACTTGGTTGACTGGTGACGGCCAGATGAACATTGACCGTTTGGGAACGGGATACAATATGCCGGTGAGCGTAAAAGAAGTTTGGTCTAACGACAATCCGAACGGCACACGTCCGGGTTACTTCCAACCTCAAAGCTCTTGGGGTATCGGTGACTACTATGTAGATAAGACTTGGTTTATCCGTTGCCGTAATATCACGTTGGGATATACGTTGCCTAAGACTTTGGGCAAAGGCTTGTTCTCTAACTTGCGCGTTTATGCCGATATCAATAATCCGTTCGTGATCACTCCTTATGACGGTTTGGACCCGGAAACAGACAACTCAAATTATGCTTATCCCAATGTGAGAAGCTTTAGCTTCGGCGTTGATATTTCATTTTAACAGATAAAAATATGAAGACGAAAAATATATTGATGAGCGGTCTGCTTGCTTCCGCCATGTTTATGTCTTGTACTCAGTTGGAGTCAGAGATGTACGATACCATAAACCCGGGTATATTTCCGAAAAATCAAGCGGATGCAGAAGCATTGGTGACTGCAGCTGCCTATTCACCGTTTAAATCCAATTGGTATAGTGGCTTGTTTACTGTAGCATCCGGTGGTGTTCAAATCATGGGTGACATGGTGACTGATGTGGCTTATTGCCAATGGAATGACCCGTGTTGGCCTGATATGCTGAATGTGAATTTTACTGTAGCATCGCCCAATATCAGTGGCCCTTATGGTTATATGCGTGATATCAGTAAAATGACATTGACCATAGACCGCATCAAAGATGTTCCTATGCCTGACGATGTGAAAGAAAGGCTTATCGGTGAAATCCATTGTGGTAAAGGCTGGTTGGGCTATCTTCTGTACGACTGGTTCGGCCCGATACAGATTGCTTCGCTTGAACAGTTGAACAATCCTTTGGTAGATGAAATTTTACCTCGCCTGAGCAAAGAGGATATGGTGAAGTTCATTGAAACGGAACTATTGGAAGCTATCAAGGTTTTGCCGAAAAACTACCCGGCAAGCGATCCTAATTACGGCCGTTTTACAGCAGGTTTGGCCTATACGGTTTTGATGAAGCTTTATATGCACGAAGGTGATTGGGTGAAAGCCGAACAATGTGCGCGTGAAATCATGAAATCGGATTATGGATATGCTTTGGTTCCGGAATACGCTGACATATTCACGTTGGAGAACGAACGGAATAGCGAGATTATTTTTGCTTGCCAGTCAGATCGTTCTGCCGGATCTATGGCTTTGTGGCAAGCACACGTATTGCCCTCTGTCTATCCGACAAATAACCCGAATATTCAGAAGTGGAGCGGTTACCGTGTCCCGTGGTCTTTCTATAAGACTTTTGAAAAAGAGGATAAGCGTCTTGAAGTACTTGTCGGTGAGTTTACAGGAACAGACGGTGTAATTTATAATGAAGAGAATCCGGGTAGCGTTTTGTGGGGTGGTGCACTTCCTATCAAATACGGAGAGGATCCGGAGGCAACAGGAGAAGCCAGTTCGGTTGACTGGATTGTCTATCGTTATGCAGACGTTTTGACCTCTTTGGCTGAAATTATTGTCCGTAAAGACAACGCAGTGTCTCAAGAAGCATTATCTTTGCTGAACACAATCCGTGAACGTGCAGGCATCAAACCTTATGGAATGGGTGACATCAACGGTGTACAGGATTTTCTGGACAAGGTGTTGCTTAACCGTGGGCAAGAATTTTGGTTTGAAGGTTTGCGCCGTACTGACCTTATCCGTCATGGCAAGTTTGTCGAATTTGCCAAGAAGTATAAAGGCTCAGTTGCTGCAGATAAACATATGGAATTAATGCCACTGCCTCAGAGCGTGATTGACCAAGGTAAGGGGCAGGTTATTCAGAATCCTGGGTATTAATGCCAATTTAATTTAGAATGAATAGTTTTAGTAAAATAATCATGTTAATAGGGGGGAGCTTATGCAGCTTCCCCCTGTTTGCTCAACAGATAGAGCATAAGATAAGCCCTTCGACAGGGGCAGTGGCGAAAATAAGTATTGCAGGTGATAAACAGGACATGAACTGGCTGTTGGAAACCAACGGCCGGCAATATCTGTGGATTGTCGATTCCCATAGTTGGGGATTGGGCTATTTTTCGGAAACGGTGAATGGCATCACCCATGCACGGACTTGGAAAACTCCGGTGGGTATTGCGGAAGATGGCACGGTCACTTATATGTCCGGCAATATCCGCATCGACGTGAAGCGAAAGTTGGAGAATGGTGAATTGAAAGAAGAATATATCTTTACCAACCGGGGAACACAGAACGCTTACCTTTCAGGTATAGGGATTTATACGCCTTTCAATGATAATTATCCGGATGCCATGACTTGTGTAAACTCGCGAACCGATGCCCATATTTGGGCAGGTGGCAACGGTGCATATGTAAATGCTATGCGTATGGGCGGAAAAGCTCCTCATTTGGGCTTGGTGCTGCAGGAAGGGACTATTGATGGGTATGAGGTGAATGAACGTAATTATGCGGCATTCTCCAACTTTCGCGGATTGTTTTCCTTGAATCCAAAGGATATGAGGCTGAAACCGGGCGAACAACAGAAAATTGCATGGGTAGTGTTTTCCCACGAGGGAGAAGAAGACTTCCGTAACAAGGTGCTTGCTCATGGTAATGTTTGGGTTGAAGCAGAGAAATATGTGATTGAGAAAGGGGAAACGGCAAAGGTGGTCCTTCACAGTAATAAGCCGTTGGCCAAGTTGTATGCACAAAAGAACGGGGTGACTGTCCCTGTCAAACAAGAAAATGGCCAGTGGATTATTGAAAGCAAGATGGAGCAACCGGGGGATGTCCGTTTTGACTTTTATTATGATGGAGGGAAAAACACGCACGCCCAATGTTTGGTTATCAGTGGGGAGAAAGAACTGGTAAATAGACGTGTGAATTTTATTATCGACCATCAGCAAATGAATGATAAGTCTGATCCTCGCTATGGGGCTTATATGGTTTATGACAACGAAACAGACGAACTTTTCCTTAATGACCGCCCTACGGTCAGTTTCCATGACCGGGATGAAGGGGCTGAGCGTTTGGGCATGGGAGTTTTGCTTTTGAAACAATATAGGTTGACCCGTGACAAAAAAATAAAGGAATCGATTCTGAGGTATTATAAATTCATCCGGGAAGTTCTTCAAGATAAAGACTACACGACATGGTCAACAGTAGATCATAAAGGCCGGAACAGGGGATATAATTATCCGTGGGTCGCTAATCTTTACTTTGAAATGTATAAAGCATTCGGAGACAAGCAATATTTGACAGACGGATATGAAACCATGCAAGCCATGTTCCGCCATTTCGGATATGGCTTCTACGCCATTGACATACCCATTTCCATTGGACTTCAGACGTTGAAAGGAGCAGGTATGAAAAAAGAGTATGAAGATTTGAAAGAAGACTATTTGAAAATTGGAGATACTTATATCAAGAATAGTCTGAACTATCCAAAACATGAGGTGAATTTTGAACAAAGTATTGTTGCCCCCTCTATCATGGTTCTTACCCAACTATATTTGGAAACCGGAATGCAGAAATATTTGGATGAGGCAAAGAAGCAGATGCCGGTTTTGGAGGCATTCGGTGGCAGACAACCCAGTTTTCATCTGAATGAGGTGGGAATACGCCATTGGGATGGCTATTGGTTTGGCAAATATGAGACTTGGGGTGATACGTTCCCGCATTACTGGAGTACGTTGACTGCTGCTGCATATCACTACTATTCATTGTGTACAGGCGACAAATCTTATCAAAAAAGAGCCGAGAATATTGTAAGAAACAATCTTTGTTTATTCTTTGAGGATGGTAAAGCTTCTTGTGCTTATATGTATCCCAATAAAGTGAATGGAGTCAGAACCGGTTTTTACGATCCTTTCGCGAATGACCAAGATTGGGCTTTGGTTTATTATCTGCTTGTAAATGGGAAAAAATAATATGAGATTCTTCCATATCTTCGGCATGCTGCTCATTGCGTTTGCCGTAAATGCGGCTTCCCCTATCGAAGGGTTGCTGGAACGTATCGACAAAGGTGCGTCGCGTAAATTTGTGATTGAACAGGTGAAATCTCCTGTCGATTTCTTTGAGCTCGACCAGAAAGGTGACAAGGTCATGATTCGAGGCAATAATTATGTGAGTATCGCGACCGGGCTGAACTGGTATCTGAAATATCATGCCGGAATTCATCTTTCCTGGAACGGCATGCAAGCCGAATTGCCGGAAGTCTTGCCGGCAGTGAAGCTGAAGGAACGCCATGAGACGGATATGAAATACCGCTATGACTTCAACTATTGTACCTTCTCTTATACGATGGCTTTTTGGGATTGGGCGCGTTGGGAAAAGGAGATTGACTGGATGGCATTGCATGGCATCAATCTACCATTGGCAATGGTCGGGACAGACGGTGTCTGGTATAATGTGTTGAGCAAGTTAGGCTACACAAAGACGGAAATCAACGAGTTCATCGCTGGTCCCGGCTTTCAGGCTTGGTGGTTGATGAATAACTTGGAAGGTTGGGGCGGCCCGAATCCGGATAGCTGGTATAAACAGCAAATTGCTTTGCAGAAAAAGATCGTGAAGCGAATGCGTGAATACGGCATCGAACCGGTATTCCCCGGTTACTCCGGCATGGTTCCCCATAACGCAAAAGAAAAGTTAGGCTTGAATGTCTCTGATCCGGGGTTATGGAACGGATACCGCCGTCCGGCTTTTTTACAGCCGACAGATCCGCGTTTCGAAGAGATCGCTTCTCTCTATTATAAGGAGATGAACAAATTGTATGGCAAAGCGAACTATTATAGCATGGACCCGTTCCACGAAGGCGGAAGTATTGCCGGAGTGGATCTGGATGCTGCCGGAAAGGCCATCATGCAAGCGATGAAGAAGAATAACCCGAAAGCCGTTTGGGTGGCTCAGGCATGGCAGGCGAACCCACGCCCGAAGATGATCGGGAATTTGGAGGCAGGAGACTTGATCGCGTTGGATCTGTTTGCGGAAAGCCGTCCGCAGTGGGGAGATCCTGCATCTACTTGGTATCGGAAGAACGGATTTGGACAGCATGACTGGATTTACTGTATGTTGCTGAACTATGGTGGAAACATCGGGCTGCATGGGAAGATGAAGCATGTGATTGATGAGTTCTATCAGGCGAAGGAAAGTCCTTTCAGCAAAACATTGAAAGGAGTCGGCATGACAATGGAGGGAAGTGAAAATAATCCGGTTATGTTCGAACTATTGACAGAGCTGCCTTGGCGTTCGCAACGTTTCGACAAGGATCAGTGGTTGAAGGCATATACGGTAGCCCGTTACGGAAAGAGCAACCCCGTTGTGCAGGATGCCTGGATACTGTTGAGCAACTCCATCTATAACTGCCCGGACGCAAATACGCAACAGGGAACCCATGAGTCAGTATTCTGTGCCCGTCCTACCGAACATCCGTATCAGGTTTCGAGTTGGTCGGAGATGAAAGACTATTATGATCCGAACGATGTGATCCGTGCTGCCACCATGATGGTATCTGTCTCCGATCAGTTTAGGGGAAACAATAATTTCGAGTATGACCTGGTCGATATCGTCCGCCAGGCAATCGCCGAGAAAGGGCGTCTTACGGAGAAGGTGGTTGAGGCCGCTTTTGTTGCCGGCGATAAAAAGCTGTATAAAGACGCTTCAGATCGTTTTCTGCGTTTGATCCTGTTGCAGGATGAACTGCTGGCAACACGTCCTGAGTTTAAGGTCGGAACCTGGATCGCCTGCGCTCGCAGTCTCGGAAATACCCCTGAAGAAAGGGATCTGTACGAATGGAACGCCCGTGTGCAGATTACGACTTGGGGCAACCGGTTGGCGGCTGACGAAGGAGGCTTGCGCGATTATGCCCATCGTGAATGGAACGGCATTCTGAAAGATTTCTATTATATGCGTTGGAAAACCTGGTTCGATTATCAGATTCGGCTTTTGGATGGTGAAAAAACAGCGGCGATCGACTTTTATGCAATCGAGGAGCCTTGGACCAAGCAGACAAATCCTTATTCAAATGAACCGGAAGGTGATTGTATTCCGACAGTACAACGTATATTTGTGGAAATATTCGGGAAATAACATAACAACATAGAATATATCATGACACATAAAACAATCTGTCTTCTTTTACTGGCTCTTCTGGCATTGCCTGGTTTTGCCGGGAGTAAGTACGAATCGAAAATAGCCTCTCTCGAAGGAGAAAAATGGTGGGGCGGAGCGGTCGGTTTGGGATCGAAGATGCCTTTTGAAGGGGATCTGCGTCTGTTCGACCTTTCGGCCGAGAACCTGAACAACCAGAATGTGCCGCTTCTGCTTTCTTCGGAAGGACGGTATATCTGGAGCAACAAGCCGTTCGCTTTTAAGGTAGAGAATGGTGAGTTGCGCCTTTATTCCGATTATGAGAAGATGGAGCCTATCCTGGCGGGCCGTACGCTGAAAGACGCTTATCTGGCCGCTTCCGCCAAGCATTTCCCGCCGTCGGGGCAGTTGCCCGACCCGCTGTTCTTCTCCATGCCGCAGTATAACACCTGGATTGAGTTGATGTACAACCAGAACCAGGCGGATATATTGAAGTATGCCGATAACGTGTTGGAGAACAACTTTCCGGTCGGTGTCTTCATGGTGGATGACAACTGGCAGAAATACTATGGGAACTTTGACTTTAAACCCGAACGTTTTCCCGATCCGAAAGGGATGATCGACCGCCTGCACCGGCAAGGGTTCAAGATCATGTTCTGGATCTGCCCGTTTGTCAGCCCCGACAGTCCGGAGTTTCGCGAATTGCAACAGAAAGGTTACCTGATCAAGAAGAAGGGGACGGATGCTGCGGCTATCATCCCCTGGTGGAACGGCTACAGTGCCTGTTATGACCTGAGCAATCCCGCCGCTGCCGAACATCTGAAACAACAGTTGCGCGGCATGCAGGAGAAATACGGGGCGGACGGATTTAAGTTCGATGCCGGTGATATCGGCCATTATGATGATCCCGGCTTGGAGTTTTACGATAAGTCGGCTACCTCGGTCGATATGTGTGAATATTGGGCAAAGATCGGGTTGGATTTCCCGTTCAACGAATACCGTGCCGGTTGGAAGATGGGGGGCGAGGCCCTGGTTCAACGCCTGGGCGATAAGGATTATTCGTGGAATGCGGTCGGTTTGCTTATCCCCGACATGATTGCTGCCGGGTTACTGGGCTATGCCTATGCCTGTCCCGATATGATCGGTGGCGGACAATTCGGCTCTTTTCTGGGTGTAGACCAGACGAAGCTCGACCAGGAGTTGATTGTCCGTTCCTGCCAGGTGCATGCCTTGATGCCGATGATGCAGTTTTCCGTAGCTCCCTGGCGTATCCTCGATGAAAAGCATCTGGCGATCTGTCGCGATTATGCCCGTCTGCATGAAAAGATGGGCGCTTATATCCTGGAACAGGCGCATCATGCTGCCGAAACCGGTGAACCGATCATCCGGCATATGGAATACGCTTTTCCGCACCAGGGATTCGTCGATTGCAAGGATCAGTTCATGTTGGGCGACAAATATCTGGTTGCCCCGGTACTGACAAAAGAGCATACCCGCAAAGTGATGCTGCCCAAAGGCGTATGGCTGGACGATACGGGCAAAAAGTTCAAGGGACCGAAAACGATCGAAGTGACGGCTCCTCTGGAGCGCCTGCCTTGGTTCGAAAAAATAAAATAGTCTATAGCCTGTTCCCATACGGACTATAGGACAGGAAGAAAAAGGTTATAGGGAAATACTGAATATCCTATAACCTTTTTTGTTGAAAATTTGTACTATCTTTATCGGCGAAAAGAAACATTATGGAAACAGCCTCGGAGATAAAAGCTTTTAACAAGTTGTTTGCCGATTATCACGGTTTGTTCGTGCGTTTCGCCAATACGTACATACAAGATGAGACGGCAGCGGAAGATATTGCTGTCGAGGGAATTATGTATTATTGGGAGAACCGCCGCTCACTGACTTCCGACTCGAATATCCCGGCCTATATCCTGGAAGCGATCAAACATAAATGCCTGAATTACCTCCGGCATCTTCGCGTTCGCGAAGATGTGGAGCAACGCATCCGGGAACACCAGGAGCGGGTGAACGACCTGCGTATCTCTACCCTTGAAGCCTGCGACCCGCAGGAAATTTTTAGTTCGGAGGCCCAGCAGTTGGTCGACGAGGCGTTGGCGATGATGTCTGGGAAGACCCGGCAGATATTTATCATGAGTCGCTATGAGAATAAGACGTATCCGGAAATTGCCGCCCATCTTTCGTTATCCGTTAAGAGCGTAGAGTTTCATATTTCCAAGGCTTTGAAGATATTGAGGGTGAAGTTGCAGGATTATATGGCGATGATCTTGTTCCTGTAAGCAGGAAGAGGATAGAAAAAACGTCAATAGCCTTTAGGGGGTATCCTGCCTTCAGGTGCTTATTATATAAGTAGAACTTGAAAACACATAATATTCTAAGATATGGATAGGAATAAATCTAATACGTTGTTTGCACGTCTTATGTTTGCAACCGTTCTATTGCTTGCCTGCTTGCAGGCGAAAGCTCAGTATAAATTTAACGAGATATTGTATGGAGCCGCTTATTACAGCGAATATACGCCGGAGGACCGCTTAGACGAAGATATCCGCCTGATGAAAGAGTGCGGCTTGAATGTCGTCCGTGTCGGCGAGTCGTCGTGGGGATTGTTTGAGCCTCGAGAAGGTGTTTTCGACTTCGGGTGGATGGACCGCATCATCGGCAAGTTTCAGGCTGCCGGTATTAAGGTGATATTGGGCACGCCCACCTATTCCATTCCCGCCTGGATGGCTGAACGTCATCCGGAAGTGCTCGCCGAAACCGTTAACGGTGGCAAACGGTATTACGGCATCCGCCAGAACATGGATATCTACAATCCGACCTACCGTTTCTATTGCGAGCGGATCATCCGTAAGATGATGGAGCGTTATGCAAACAATCCGGCGGTTATCGGCTATCAGGTGGACAACGAATGCGAAGCGCGGGGTATCAATAATCATGACTACTTTGTCGGTTTCCGCAACTACATGAAAGATAAGTTCCACAACAATCTCGACAGCCTGAACCGCCTGTGGGGACTGAACTATTGGGGCATGAATATCCGTACCTGGGAGGAACTTTACACACGCGACGGGGTGACCAGCCCGGCCTATAAGAACGAATGGGAGCGTTGGGGGCGCAAGGTGGTAGCCGATTTCCTGAACTGGCAGGTTGCCATCGTGAACGAATACCGCAGGCAGGACCAGTTTGTGACGCATTGTTTCATGCCGGCTTTCCAGAACATAGACCAGGTGGAGAGTTTTAAGAATATGCAATACCCCGCCATCAATATCTATCACGGCGTGCAGGACGGGCAGAACGGTAGGAATATTGCCTGGGGAGGCGATTTCATGCGTACGGTCGCCAAAGGAAATTATCTCATCACGGAGACGAATGCACAGGGGACGGGATGGGACAGCCGTTCGCAATATCCTCCCTACGACGGACAGCTCCGCCAGAATGTATACGGGCATCTCGCTTCCGGTTCCAATATGGTGGAATACTGGCATTGGAGTACTTTGCATTATGGTCAGGAGAAATACTGGCGGGGTGTTCTGGGGCATGACCAGCAGCCTAACCGCGTCTACAACGAATTTAAGCAAACGGCCTCCGAACTGAAGCGTATCGGTTCCAAGCTGGTGAATTTGAAAAAAGAAAACAAAGTTGCGATCCTGTATAGTCACGATTCTTACTTTGGCCTGCATTTCATGCCTTACCAGCGCGACGGCAAGGAAGAATACCCGATCGACCTTATTTATAAAAGCCTCTATGAGCAGAATATTGAAACGGATATTATCCCGTGTGACAAAGAGTGGGATTTCAGTTCCTATAAGATGTTGGTAATTCCCCCTTTGTATATCGCCTCTGACGAATTGCTTCGTAAGATCGACGCTTTTGTGAAGAATGGGGGAGAGGTCGTGATGCTGTATAAAAGCGGATATTGCGACGAGAACTCGACCGTGCGGCCGATGTTGGCTCCCGGTCCGCTTTGTGAAGCTGCCGGCCTGCATTACCAGGAATACTCTGTGATCGACCGGTTGCCTCTTCGAGACGATCCTTTCGGGTTGGGGAAAGGAAATGAGATTTCTTCCTGGTTGGAGTTTTTAGTCACCGACAAAGCTACGCCGCTGGCCTATGCCGAGCATCCGTTCTTCGGAAAGTGGCCGTGCATCACCGAGAATAGTTATGGAAAGGGCCATTTGATCTACGTAGGGACCTGTCCGTCCGTGGAGCTGATGAAAAAGTTGGTGGCACGCGCCGCCGGACGGTTGGAGCTTACAGGAGGCGCATTGAAATACGAGTTTCCCGTGGTTGTCCGCTCCGGTATCAACGATCGTGGGGCAAAGGTGCATTATCTTTTTAACTATAGTGCGGAGGCTCGGGATATCACAAACCGCCTGGGCGAAGCGACCGATTTGCTGACCGGCCGCCCCGTACCTGGGAACGGGACGATCGCTTTGGCTCCCTGGGGCGTTGCGATCCTCGAACAGAAATAATTCTTTAAACCGATATATGAATAAATAACATGAGAAAACAGATTTATTGCTTTTTATCCCTTTTATGGATCAGCTGCCTTTCCGTTTCGGCAGCCGATCGCTGGGTTATTAATCCTGCCGGTGGCATTACCTGGCAGATAGACGAGCGTGTCCCGCATGAGGACCATATCGAAATGAGCGGGTTGAAAGTCTCGACCGTCTTGCGTTACGGAGTGGATGCAAACGGCGCTTTTATGTTGAACAGAAGTATGATATGGCCGATGCTCCGCACGATCCCGAACAATACGCATGCCAGTCTGATGCGTCGTTTTGCATGGGACGTGACCGATATGGTCGAGGTGAACGGGCAGTCTTTGCAGAACGAAAAAGTGAAAGACGTTACGTTGAACGGAACGATGGTCGTACAGAGCGAATATGCGCTTCCCCGCAAAGGGAAACTCTGCCTGACGCGTGTTCTGTTCCCTTCCGTTTCGAATCCGGCTTTTTGTGAAAAGTATGTTTTGCGGAATGCCGGTGAATCCGTGGTGTCGGTGGAAATTCCTTCTTCCCGTTCGGTCGTAGAGACCGATGCGGCAAAAGGGGTGGACGGCAGCTATAAGTTGGTTTCGACCATCAACGGACAGACGGCCCGCCAGTTGCAACCGGGCGAGGAGTTGACGTTCAGCGCAACCTTTGCCGGATATAAAAAGAATGAAAGCGAGCTTTCGTTCGATATCGACCGGGAGTTACAGGCCCGGCAGGATTTGATTGCCGGATTCTGGGATAACCTGATCTTGGACACACCCGATCCTGTCATCAACACCATGTTCGCTTTTGCAAAAATCCGTGGAGCGGAAAGTATTTACGATACGAAAGGCGGGTTGATGCATGGCCCCGGCGGTGAATCCTATTACGCCGCTATCTGGGCGAACGACCAGGCGGAATATATCAATCCTTTCTTCCCTTACTTGGGATATGAAGTCGGAAACCGTTCCGCATTGTGCTCGTATGAACATTTTGCCCGTTTCATGAATCCCGAATATAAGCCGATCCCCAGCTCGATCATAGCGGAGGGTATCGATATCTGGGCGGGGGCCGGTGACCGTGGCGATGCGGCGATGGTTGCTTATGGTGCTTCCCGTTATGCTTTGTCCAAGGGAGATAAGGCGGAAGCCGAAAAGTTGTGGCCATTGATCGAATGGTGCTTGGAGTATTGTCGGCGCAATCTGAACGAGAGTGGTGTTGTGGCCTCCGATGCGGATGAGTTGGAAGGCCGTTTCCCCGCCGGAAAAGCAAACCTTTGTACTTCTTCCTTATATTATGATGCCTTGATCTCAGCCGGTTATTTAGGGAAAGATTTAGGTAAGCCGGTAGCTGCCTATGCTCGCCAGGCTACAGCCCTGAAGAAAAACATCGACCGTTATTTCGGCGGGACCGTCGAAGGATTTGATACCTATAAATATTATGAAGGAAACGATGTCCTGCGTTCCTGGATCTGTATTCCGCTCACGGTCGGGATACAGAACCGGAAAGATGCTACCATCCAGGCGTTGTTCTCTCCGCGCTTGTGGACGGAAAACGGTCTGCTGACACAGGCCGGAAGCGAAACGTTTTGGGATCGTTCCACCTTGTATGCATTGCGTGGCGTGTATGCTTGCGGTGAAACGGAGAAGGCTACCGATTATCTAAAATTCTACTCTTCCCAGCGCCTGTTAGGAGAACATGTTCCCTATGCGATCGAGGCATGGCCGGAAGGCAACCAGCGCCATCTGTCTGCCGAAAGCGGATTGTATTGCCGTATCATCACGGAAGGTATGTTCGGTATTCGTCCGACCGGCTTGAACTCGTTTGTCTTTACTCCCCGCCTGCCGCAGGAGTGGGATCACATGAACCTGCGTAAGATTTGCGCATTCGATACCGTTTTCGATATCGAGGTGAAGCGTCTCGGCGATAAATTACAAGTCGCCGTTATCGCCGGCGGAAAAACAATCAGCAACCGGAAAATAAAAGAAGGCGAAAATATTCGGATAAAATTTTAGGGGGGTGCTTTCGAGAGGTGCTTATATAATATATGGACAGAAAAGTATTACATCGATTTTTTGCTGGAACAGCCTCTTTTGAAGAGGAAGAGGCTGTTTGCGATTGGGTGGATGCTTCTGATAAGAACCGGGAAGAGCTGATAAGGGAGCGGAAATATTTTGATGTGCTGTTGTTGCATAAGGCGAAGAATAGCAGCACGACACGTTCCGGCCGTCGTTTCAGCCTGCCTTTTATTATCGGGGAATCCTTGAAGATCGCTGCTGCAATTTCCGTATTGATAGTGTCTGCCCTGTACATATATAATAACGTGGCAAAACCGGTTCCTGTGTTGGCGATGAATAAGATTGTCGTTCCTCCGGGCCAGCGGGCGAACCTCACCCTGTCCGACGGGACGAATGTCTGGTTGAACGCTTGTAGTGAAATGACTTATCCGGCCTCTTTTAGCGAGGAAACCCGCCGTGTGTCGTTGAAAGGCGAAGCTTATTTCGATGTTTCCAAAGATGCGAAACATCCTTTTGTCGTGCAAACGAAGAAATGCGATATAAAGGTTTTAGGGACGGAATTTAATGTCCGGGTGAATGAGTCGGAGTCGGATTGTGAATTTTCAGCCGCCCTGTTGGAAGGTTCCATCGAACTGACAAATAAGATGAAGCCTGGTCCTTCCATCCGGCTCTCCCCGATGCAGAAAGCGGAATGGACAGGTGGCAGAATGGTGGTCGATTCGATCCGTAACCTCGATAATTACCGCTGGAAAGAGGGGCTGATCTGCTTTGAAGACATCCGCTTTGCCGATTTGATGAAACGCTTTGAGAAGACGTATGATATCCGTATCGTCATCCAAAACAAAAGGCTTCATGACTATAAATGTAGTGGCAAGTGCCGTGTTTCGGATGGTGTGGATTTCATTTTGCAAGTGTTGCAACGCAGTACTCGCTTTACCTTTTCCCGTAGCGACGATAATACGATTATTTATATAAAGTAAATGTGTAACCTTAAATTAAAAACGAGAAATGCCTATGGGATGAAATAGAATACAGAACACAATATAAAAAGGCGATGGATGTGCGAGATCCACCGCCTTATAACTAACACATGTTTAACACAAGTATTAATCTTTAAATATCACAAAGTTATGAATAAAATACCTTTGTCGGGGTTTTGTCTCTTATTAAAATCACGGCATAAACATTTATTTAGGATTATGAGAATAACCTATATGTTATTATTTGCTGCCGTTCTCTGCTTACATGCAGAGAATGCGATATCGCAAAAGATCACCCTGCAGGGTGATAATCTTTCACTGAAAGATTATCACCCTGCAGGGTGATAATCTTTCAGTGAAAGATTATTTGAATACTATTGAAAAGCAGACGGATTATCTTTTTATCTATGATGCCGGCGTCAATGTGAATAAAAAGATATCTGTTAATATGGTCGGTAAATCCATCCGAGAAGTACTGGATAATCTTTCTACCCAGTTGGGCTTGAATTATTCCCAGAAAGGTTCCTATATTGTCTTGTCGAGCCATAAAGTAAAAGAAACATCCATTCCGGTTGTAGCCCAACAGAAGAAAACAATTACGGGTGTTGTCACGGATGATCTGGGTGAACCGATTATCGGTGCCAATGTGATTGAAAAAGGGACTACAAACGGTATTATCACCGATATAAATGGCAAGTTCACGCTGGATATCGCTCCGGGAGCTGTCATCCAGTTTTCTTATATCGGTTATAATACACAAGAAGTAAAGGTAGGTAATCAGTCGACACTGGCAATCCAGTTGGTTGAAGACACTCAGGCGTTGAGCGAAGTTGTTGTTGTCGGTTACGGTATTCAGCGTAAAGTGACGACTACAGGTGCCGTTACAAAGCTGGAAGGCGATGAAATCAATAAAATGACGGTGGTAAATGCCACAAAAGCATTACAGGGGTTGAGCCCCGGTATCACGGTAGTCGACCGTGGCGGTGCTCCGGGTAGTGACGATCCTGAAATCTACTTGCGTGGTGTCGGTACGACCGGCAATGCCAAACCGCTGGTATTGGTGGACGGTATCGAAATGTCTTTGAGCCAGATCCCTTCTTCCGAGATCGAGAATATCTCCGTTTTAAAAGATGCCGCATCTGCTTCTATCTACGGTTCACGTGCTGCCCACGGTGTAATTCTGGTGACAACCAAACGGGGTAAGGAAGGTAAAGTGAAATTATCGTACGACGGTACTATCGGTTTCCAGGACCGGGCGGTTAAGGCCGAGCAGGTTTCCGCACGCGAATATATGACGATGGTTAATGAAGCGTTGGTCAATTCCGGTGGTTCGAACAAGTATTCGGAAGATGATATCCTGGCAACGGAAAGAGGCGATGATCCGTATAACCATTCTTATCTGAACTGGGGAGATGAGGTATATAAACCTACTTATATCACACAACATACATTAAACTTGACAGGTGGTAGCGAAGTCGGACGCTATTTGGTTTCGTTTGACTATCTGGACCAACCGGGTCTGGTCAAAAACACGGAATACCAGCGTTATAGCTATCGTGTAAATACGGATTTGAACATTGGCAAGATGCTGAAAGTCAGCAGTGATGTGACATATCGCCACATCGACCGCTTGTGGCCGGAAGCATTAGGCAGTGTGCAGTATGATGTATGGAGCATGCAACCTACGTCTCCGGTCAGATATGAGAACGGTGATTACCGATTGGACAAGCAGAACAGAAATGCCATCTCTCTTATGGATATGGATGTCGTAGGAGAAGACCGCTATAATAAGGATGTGGTTTACGGACAGGTGAAAGCCGATTTCGAACCGATCAAGGATTTGGTATTTACCGGTATGGCCTCTTTGAACGGTTCCTGGGACAGAAGAAAGATCCATTATAAGAACCATAAATACTACAACGAGGTCGGTGAACTGATTACACAACGCAATAATCCGAACAGTGTAAAAGATTCACGTAACGATAGCTACCAGATGACACTTCGTTTCCTGGCTAATTATAAGAAACGTTTCGGAGACGATCATGATCTGGCGCTGCTCTACGGTATGGAACAAATCTCTTACCGCAATTACTATTCGATGGCCCAGCGTAAGGATCTGATTTCGGATGCTCTGCCAGACATCTCTTTAGGTTCGGCCGGTAGCCAGTTTGCAGAAGGCTATCCGACAAAGTGGGGTATCAATTCATTCTTCGGGCGCGTAAACTACGGTTTTAAGGATAAGTATCTGTTTGAAGCGAATATCCGTACCGACGGTTCTTCCCGTTTTGCCAAAGGCCATAAGTGGGGTGTCTTCCCGTCTTTCTCTGCCGCATGGCGTATTTCGGAAGAAGGATTTATGAAGAACCTGGGATTTGTGGATAATCTGAAACTGAGAGCATCCTGGGGACAGACCGGTAATGAACGTATCGATGCCTTCATGTATCTGCCTCAATATAACACCTCGAATGTAGTCATGAACGGAAGCCTGGTTTCTGCGGTTTACCAAAAGAAGATGGCGAATCCGGATGTGACATGGGAAACGGTGGAACAGACCAATATCGGCTTGGATTTTGGTTTCCTGAATAACTCGATTTATGGTGAATTGGACTGGTACTCAAAAGATACGAAAGATATCTTGTTGGCTTTGGGCATTCCTCATTTTATTGGTTTGGATGCTCCCGAACAAAATGCCGGAGTGGTTCGTAACTCAGGTATTGAAGCGATGGTCGGTTTCCGTAAAACATTCGGAGAGTTTACATTCAACACCTCTTTCAACCTGGCATATAACAAGAACGAATGGATCGACCGCGGTGGTGACGACAAGAATATCAGCGGTTATAATATCCAGACGATCGGTTCGCCTTTGAACGCTTTCTACATCTACCAGGCAGACGGTTTGATCGCAAACGAACAGGAATTGGAAGAATACCGTGCCAAATATAAATCGGACCCGCGTGGTATGTCTGATCTTCATGCCGGCGATGTGAAATTGGTCGATACGAATAACGATGGAACAATCGACCCGGACGACCGTCAGATTTTTGCCTCCAATATTCCTAAGTTCACATATGGATGGAATATCAGCGGCGAATATAAAGGTTTCGATCTGAGCTTGTTGTTCCAGGGATCAAGCGGAGCGAACCGAATGATGTACGGGGAATGGATCGAAGGACCGAGCTATGAAGCCTTCACCGGTGTACATTTCCGCGACAGATGGACGGAAGAGAACCAGAATGGAAATGCCGAAATGCCCCGTTTGGAGGCGGCTAACAACCGTAATGCATCTACCTATAACTCGTTCTTCCTGAAAAAGACAAACTATCTTCGTCTGAAGAACGCCCAGTTGGGTTATACCTTCTCGAAGGGTATCACGGACAAGCTGAGAATCACGAAGCTGAGATTGTATGTTTCTGGCTCGAACCTGCTTACATTCAGTAGCTTGTATCAAGGTCTGGACCCGGAAGGAAAGAGCGATAGAATTAATGACTTCCCTCCGTTGAAAATCGTGAACTTCGGTGTAAACATTATCTTTTAATCTAAACTAATAAATAGAGCATTATGAAAATATATAAGAAATCGTTGCTGTATGGGGCATTCGCTCTGACTCTTTGTATGGCAGGCGGTTGTAACAGTAATATTGATCTGGAGCCGGAAGGTATTATTACGGCGGACGGTTATTTCAAATCGGCAGAAGATTATGAGAAGGCGTTGACCGCCTTGTATGAGAGATTGAATGTCGAAAGTTATGATTTATGGATGGATGGCGTGACGGATAATGGTTTGGTTACGCATAGTTGGAATAGGGGATATGACTTGGGACGGGGCATCGGAAGTACGGCCTCTTCTTTCCCGGCCGACAAATGGGATAAAGGATATATTTCCGTCCAGCGTGCGAATAACGTAATCAACAATATCGATAAATACCAGTGGCCGGGCGGGGAAAGTGATGCTAACCGGAACCAGGTTTTGGGTGAAGCTCGTACATTGCGTGCCTATTTTTATCTGGATTTGGTTTCTATCTTCGGACATATCATGTTTTATACCGAGAATCCGGCTACAGTAGCGGAAAGTGAAAACGTCAAGCAAGTACAGGACCCGAAAGAAGTGTTCGATTTTATCCTGGATGACCTGGACAAGGCAATTGCCGGGTTACCGGACAAGCCAAGCAATAAATCGAAGATCGGAAAACCGGCTGCCCGCTTGCTTCGTGCACGTGCTGCTGCCTATGCGGCCGGTTATCTGAATGATAAATCTTATTTCCAGATTACGTTGGATGAAACGGCCCAACTGGTTGCTTCCGCTCCGCAACTGGCCGATTTTGACAAGTTGTTTGTAACCGGTTGTGAAGATCTCGATGAAGTGATTCTGGTAAGACGCTATTCATTGGATGCGACGAATAGTTGGGGAAACTGGTATAACCAGTCTATTGGTGGTTATTGCGTAACGACTCCGGTCAAGGCTTTAGCCGATGCTTTTGAATATGTGGGCGAGAGAAATGAAAACATGCCGTATCTGAATAAAGATCCCCGTTTTTACCAGACTATCTACGCTCCGGGTATGGAAATGCGCGGCAAGTATTTTAATACGATTCCGAACAATGTGATTGAAAAGGATGGCAAAACTTATTTTGATCCCAACAAGGATTACGGGGCTTTGCAAGACATGGAAGTCAGCGTAGGTGATGTTTTGGCAGAAGGTGGCGGTGGAGAATGGAACAAGACGCCTACCGGCCTGTCTTGGAAAAAATATTGCCAGGAAGAAGAGACATGGACAACTTACAACTCGTTTATAATTTTCCGCTATGCGGAAGCCTATCTGTTGAGGGCGGAAGCGTTGGTGGAAACCGGAGGAAGTACGGACGAAGCCAAGTCTCTGATTAAAGTGATTCGTGACCGTGCCGGCAATACGAACGATATCGACAAAATGGTTGCCGAACAGTATAACGGCAGCCTCCGGGATCTGATCCGCAACGAAAGACGTGTGGAACTAGCACAGGAAGGGCTTCGTTTTGCCGATATCCGTCGCTGGAACATTTTGTTGGATGTGATGAACAAGCCGATCGAAGGTATCGAATATCGCGACTTTTCGAGCGGGACACCTAAACATACCGTTTTGATTCCAGCGGAGAGAGATGCCTATACGGCAAGAGATTTCTGGTGGCCGATTCCGCAAGCAGAGATCGACTTGAACCCAGGTCGTATCACCCAGAACGAAGGTTGGAAATAATAACCGGTTCTGAATTATAGGGAGAAAGCGCGTCAGGACTATCCGAGGATATTCTGATGCGCTTTTTTTTGTAATAACATAATGATCGTATAGAAATGAAATTATCATATTTATCTCTTATCCTTGTTTTAAGTTGTGCTTGCGGCCAGCCCGGGCAGGAGAAGTATCCTGATATAGCGGATGCAGCACGTACCTCATTTTGTGTGGCATCCGATGATACGACCCTGGTGAAGATCTTCGATTGGGCCGTAAGTAATTCGAATCGGTATGTCGGGGAGGATTCCGATCCGGTCGGACCTTGGTATGAAGCGGCTTTGCCGAATCGCCAGGCTTTCTGCATGCGGGATGTCTCTCATCAATGTATAGGCGAGGAGCTGAACGGGCATGGCAGGCAAAATGCGAATATGATGGGTAAGTTTGTCGAGAATATTTCCGAGTCGAAGGACTATTGCACCTATTGGGAGATAGACAGGAATAACCTGCCGGCTCCGGCTGATTATGTCTCGGATCAGGATTTCTGGTATAACCTGAATGCGAACTTCGATGTGATGAACGCTTGTTACCGTTTGTACCTCTGGACAGGCAATGAAGTCTACATCAATGATCCCCGTTTTGAAGAGTTCTTCCGTTTATCGGCCAATGAATATATCGACAGATGGCAGTTGCAGGCGGATAAGATCATGGAACGTCCGGGAGTGATGCACGAAGACGATGCACGTGTCGATCCGAAGTTCAAATCCTTCCGTGGGCTCCCTTCTTATGAGGAATCGGTTCGGGGATTGACGGTAACCGGCGATTTGATCGCTACGATCTACCGGGGATTGAAATCGTATGCACAGATTCAACGGCTGGGAGGAAATGAAGAGGCCGCCCGCCACTATGAGTCGAAGGCGGAAGAGTATGCACGCCTATATAATGCCGGTTGGTGGAATGAAGAGACTCAAAACTATTATGCCTATAAGTTGGAGAATGAAAACCTGAAAGAAGGCGGATGCAATGTTTTTCCTCTTTGGTTCGGTATCGTAGACAAGCCGGAACGTATCAATCGTTTATTGACGATCCTGGCGGAGAAGGAGACAAACGTGGAAAGCATGTCTTACTATCCGAAGATCTTTTATAAATACGGCAGGCAGGATATGGGCTATCCTTATCTAAAGGAGCTTTATGCGAATGAACGCCGGGATTATCCCGAAGTAGCCAGCGGTGTGATTGAGGGAATTGTGTGTGGACTTGCCGGTGTAGATGCCGATGTCACGGCAAACCGTATTACCACCCTTCCGCGCTTTACGGATGCTACCCGTTGGGTTTCGATAGAAAATATTCCTGTATTCTCAGGAAAAATATCTATCTTGCATCAATCTGCCGGAAGTAGCACCTTCGTGAACAAGTCCGGAAAAGAATTGATTTGGAGAGCTATGTTTCCGGGTAATATCGCCATGATTAGCGGGATGGATGCCAAGCATACGAACGATGAACTGGGTAATCCGTTCAGTTATCTCGATATTGTTTGTAAACCGGGTGAAATGAAAACAGCTGAAGCATATAAATAGAAACTTGAAAAAGATGAAAAATTCGATTAAACTTGTTGCCTTGTTGTTAACCGCCGGATTGTATTCCGCTTGTACCCAACAACTGCCTTCCGATACCCGGAGCCGCATTTCCCTCAAGGGCAATTGGGGATTGCAACTGGATACTGCCGGTACGGGGATTGCTCCTGATTGGCCCGCAAAGTCCTGTACGGATTCTCTTTTCCTGCCCGGCACTACCGACAGGGGGAAAAAGGGAACTTACAATACGGATATGACACTGACGACAGGCCTTTCCAGGGAATATGTGTTTGAAGGAAAAGCGCTGTACACGAAGCAGGTCCGTATACCGGAAGAATGGGACGGAACATCCGTCCGCTTAGTGATGGAACGCACGAAGCCCACGACGATCTGGATCGACGGAAAAGAGGTCGGGGCAAATAACGATATCTCTACGGCCCAACAATATGACCTGTCTTCCTCTCTGTCTCCCGGCCTCCATTCCCTTGCTATTTTGGTCGATAACGGAAAAGATGCCGTGCCGGAAAAGGTCTACGGCTCTTCACATGCCTATTCCGCTTCCACGCAAACGAACTGGAACGGGATCATCGGCGATTTCTATCTGGAAAGCGCACCTCTTTGCGGGATCGATGACATCCAGCTTTATCCGGATGTCGCGAAAAAAGCCGTGACCGCCAGAGTAACCCTTCGTAACCCGGGGGGTGGGGCGGGAAAGGGTATATTGTCCTTTTATGCCGAAGCCTGGAATACGGATAAACAGCATAAAACACCGGTACAGACAATTGAAGTGGACTGGACGAAACCGGAACAGGAGTTCGAACTTGCGCTGGGGGATAAGGCTTTGCTTTGGAGCGAATTTACACCGGCTCTATACCGGCTCTCTGTCTCACTAAAAACAGATCGATTCGTCGATACGGAACAGGCAACTTTCGGTTTGCGCGATTTCAAGACAAAAGGACGTCAGTTCACCATGAATGGCAAGACTACGTTCCTGCGCGGAAAACATGACGCCTGCGTCTTCCCGCTGATTGCCCATACCGCAATGGATGTGGAGACTTGGCGGCACTATTTCCAGGTAGCGAAACAGTACGGTATCAACCATTATCGTTTCCACTCCTGGTGTCCTCCCGAAGCCTGTTTTGAGGCTGCCGACATCGAAGGCATTTACCTGCAACCGGAACTTCCTGTTTGGGGGAATATCGATATCGACGATACCGAATTATGCGATTATTTGTTGAAAGAAGGGCGGAACCTGCATCGGGCTTATAGCAATCATGCCTCTTTCGTGATGTTCGGATTAGGAAACGAGATGTCCGGCGAAGAAGGACTTGCCATGCTGATCCAGACCTTCAAAAAGGAGGATAACCGCCATATCTATGCTTCCGGTTCGAATAATTATTTAGGCTTTAAAGGAAAGCAGGCGGATGAAGATTATTTCACGACTTGCCGTGTCGGGCGTGAGGACGACAAGCAGTTCAACACCCATGCCCGTGCCTCTTTCTCATTTGCCGACGCTTATGACGGCGGGTATCTGAACCATACGTATCCGAATTCGGAGATGGATTTCTCCTCTGCCAATGCTTTGTGCGATGTTCCGATTATCAGCCACGAGACGGGGCAGTTCCAGATATATCCGAATTATGAAGAGATAAAGAAATATACGGGCGTACTGAAGCCCCGCAATTTCGAAATCTTCAAGAAACGCTTGGAAGAGGCCGGTATGATCGACCAGGCGCATGACTTTATGATGGCTTCCGGCAAATGGTCGGCCCTGTTGTACCGGGCGGATATCGAGATGAACCTGCGTACACCGGAATGGGGCGGTTTCCAACTGCTCGATTTGCAGGATTATCCGGGACAAGGCTCGGCTTATGTCGGAATCCTGGATGCTTTCATGGAAAGTAAAGGGTTGATCACGCCGGAGGAATGGCGGCGTTTCTGTTCGGAAGTGGTTCCTCTGTTCTGCACGGAGAAGTTCTGTTGGACGAACGATGAGGCGCTCACCGGAGAGATCGAGATAGCCAATTATTCCGAAAGCGATTTGAGTGGCAAACAACTGTCCTGGACATTGACCGACAGCAAACAACAGGTCTTGGACAAGGGTGTTTTGCCTTTGCAGGTCAAACAAGGAGAGTTGGCAAAGGCAGGCACTTTGAAACCGGCAATCGCTTCTGTCCGGAAGGCTGAAAAAGTCACGCTTGCCTTGTCGATAGACGGCACTCCTTACCGGAATGATTATTCCCTTTGGATTTATCCGGCTGATAAAGAGGTTAAACCATCTGAAGAGATTTGTGTGACGGATGATCTGGATGCCCATCTGAAATACCTGACAGAGGGTGGCAAAGTCCTTTGGTTCCCTTCGAAAGACAAATACAAGGAGCAGACGGTAGGCGGACTTTTCCAGACGGATTATTGGAATTACCGTATGTTCCGGACTATCTGCGAAAACTTGGACCGCCCGGTTTCTCCCGGTACATTGGGGATCCTGACTGATCCCGGCCACCCCGCATTGGCTGATTTCCCGACCGAATTCCATACCAACTGGCAATGGTTCCCGATCATCAAGCAGAGCTACCCTATGATCTTAGACCGTCTGTCCGACGATTACCGGCCGATCGTGCAGGTAATCGACAATGTCGAACGCAACCATAAGTTGGGCTTGTTGTTCGAATTCAAGGTAGGGAACGGCAAACTCTTGGTTTGCATGTCCGACCTGAAAGCCGTACAGGACAAACCGGAAGCCCGGCAGTTCTACCGTAGCCTTCTGGAATATATGGAATCCCCTGCTTTCGCACCGTCTTACTCTTTATCCGCTAAGGATTTGCAAGACCTGTTTACGGCTAAGGTGAAAGCGGGCGAGATGAAGAAGTTATTCAATATTTCGTCTTATAAGTAGTCGCGTTTTTAAATTGAGAATTAAAAGGAGCTGTGTCGAAACAAAATTTATCCGTGTAAATCGGTGAAATCCGTGCCTAAAAGATCGTGATAAAGGTGTTTTGACACACCTCCATGGAAATTGATATTGTCATATTGTAATATTGTCACGTCACGCGCATGATGGCGCTAAAAACTGATTCCGATCGACATCCCCGTTGTGTATGCCATCCCCGATCCGTTTCGCAAGGGGGCTGCCAGTGTGCCCGTTCCCATGCTGATCGAACGGGCTTTGTTCTTGTTCTTGATTGAAAAGGCGAAGAGGGGGACGCTTGCGGCGGTTATGGCGACGCCTGTAAATCCCAATATTTTAAAACGATTCCGAGGGGTGGGGCGTTCCCAATTATCTATGAAATCTCCCATAAAACCAACGATCATCATAGCACTCCCAACGCCAAATGTCGTCCATCCCCACGCTTGGCATTTTTTATGTGTCTTCCATTCCGGCGTCAGTTTGTAAGAAAATGGAACCGGGCGATCCATATTGCCGGAAGACGTTATCGCCTCACTCTCAAGGGCGTGAAGCGAAGCTATAGTATATACGGGCTTTTCTTGCCCGTATATACAGATTGAAAATAGGAAAAATCCGAGGATTATGTTTATTTTCTGTTTCATATCACATTGTCACGTTAAGCATTTATGGCACTAAAAACTGATTCCGACCGACATCCCCGGCGTGTATGCCATCCCTGCCCTCCCCAAGGGGGCTGCCAGCGTTTTGCATCCCAAACTGATAGAGCGTGCCTTTTTCTTGTTCTTGGCCGAAAGGACAAAAAAGGGAATGCTGGAGCTTGTTATGGCAGCACCGGTGATTCCTAATGGTAGAAAACGGTATTGGATGGCAGGGCCGTCCATGTTGTCAATTGCATATCCTAAAAAACCACTGATTAGCATAAGACTTCCAACACCCAACGTCGTCCATCCATACGCTCGGTATTTTTTGTGAGTCTTCCATTCCGGCGTCAGCTTGTAAGAAAATGGAACCGGGCGATCCATATTGCCGGAAGACGTTATCGCCTCACTCTCAAGGGCGTGAGGCGATATAGTATATACGGGCTTTTCTTGCCCGTATATACAGATTGAAAATAGCAAGAATCCGAGGATTATGTTTATTTTCTGTTTCATGTCACATAATAATGTTAGCCATGATTTAAGTTTTTAGGCAATACAAATATATGTTTTATTTGTGTATGCCGGTTAGTAAAATAGTTATTTATAGAGCCTGTTACTTAGTATGAGGTGGCGGACCAAGTCTGCCATGACAGAATTATCTAATTTATCGCCAATATGAGTATTTTTTGTCAATTTGGATTATTTCAGGTGTTTTTTACTGACACGCATATTCCTGTTTTTATCCCTTTCAGCCTAAAGTCCGCTTGTATTTGCACTCTTCCCGGAAAATCATCTAAATGATTTTTAAAATGATCTCAATGGTTTTCCAAAATCATTTGGATATTTTCCGTAAATTATCGAGATGAAGTTGAGAAATGATCTCAATGATTTAGCCGGGCGGACTGAAACAAAGGGAAAAAAGACTGTAAAAAGGCTTTCAAAAGGCCTTTAAAAGCTATTTTAACACCTCGCAGCCTTTGCTATGAAGATCTTTTGCGATTGACTTTTTAGCAGGAATCCGCCCTTTTTATCGACACTCCTATTTATTCTTCCGCACCATTCCGGTTTTCCGGCGACAAAAAACAACTTTCCGTCAGCCTTGCTAACAAAATGACAATCGCAAACTTCCTTTCCTTGCCCTATTTATAACCATTTGCCCCAATGGAGGTATACGGACGATTCTTTGGATAGCAAGTCTGGCATTTTGACAATTTTGACATTTTGATTATTGGGATCATATTTAGGCACGTTTTGGTGCGGTCGTCCTTTGTGGCAAGCTTGCTCCAGAGTTGCGCCCCCCAAAAAAAGCCACTGTCTCTTTTAGGGATTCTGTAAAATCAAACTCAACGCTTTCAGGTCGTCGGCCCCGATCAAGTCCACTTGTTCTTTGATAAAGAACTTCTTGAACAGCGGTGTGTCCGGTGCGCCCCACCAGCGGAACAGTTTGCCTTCCGCATGGGTTTGCCGGATATATCCGCGCATCTTTTCAAGCTTTTCGGCGGGTATCTCTCCCTGGCCTTTCCAGCCGATGTATTTGGAATAATTATCGCTGATGACAGGCATTTGGGCGGCCGGAATGCCTTCCCCTAAATCTTCTATCGTGCCGTCTAAGAAGATAAAACGGTTGGTCTCGGCAGCAATAGCCTTGCGGGGGCTTCTTCCCGACAGATAGAACAACACGGCGCTTTCTTGCAGCTTCCCGTCTTTCTCATGGCAGAAAAGAGATTCGTAGGGTTCCAGTTTCCTTTTCAGGACGGGGTACATCGCTTCGCCGTCTGTCTTGCAATCGACCATCAGGTAAAACGGCCGGTCGCTGCCCGGATATACTTTGCCTCCGTTCTTTTTGATCCGTTCGACTAACGGCAACAGGTATAGTTTCTCGAATGTGATATCCGGGTTGGGGGCGACTGAATCGTGGGACACGTACAGTTCGCCGTCGATTAGCCATAAATCCGCCTCTACGCAATTGAATTGGAATGAAAGAGCGTCGAATAGCGGGCGGGGACGTTCATAATCGTTGTGTGAGAAAGCATTGTAATGAATTGTCTGGGCTTCGAGCGAGCCGGATAACAGGCTGATCAGCAGGATAAATAATTTTAGTTTCATATAGCAGATTCGTATTTGATAAGGCAAAGGTAAACAGTTTTTATCTAATTCTCCGAGAATATTGTTTACATTTGCCATACTCAATCTGATAAACCATGAATAGACGATTATTTTTTAAGAGATCATGTGCCGGGGCATTGCTTTTATCCTGTCCGGGTTTGTTGGCGCGGGAAAATGGAAAGAGACTGCGTTTCGGTCTGGTAACGGATATACATTTTGCTCATCGGAATGTACACGGGACTCGCTATTATGAACAATCCATCACAAAGTTATCGGAAGCAATAGACGTTTTTAATAGGCGGAAATTAGATTTCATGATTGAACTTGGAGATTTGAAGGATATGGGTGATACTCCAGAAAGAGGGCAGACTTTGTCGTTTTTAGATGAGATAGAAGCAAAGTTCCAGACATTCGACGGCCCTGTCTATCATGTGTTGGGCAATCATGATATGGATAGCATTTCAAAACCTGAATTCCTCGCGCATACGGCCAATTACGGGAATGCGAAAGGAAAGCCTTATTATTCTTTCGTACGGAACCAGATTAAGTTTATCGTGCTGGACGGTAATTGCAACGAGGATGGTTCCGATTATGATTCCGGTGATTTCGATTGGACCAAGGCGTTTATCCCCACCGGCCAGAAGGAATGGCTTCAGCAGGAACTGAAGAAAGACGATTTGCCTGTCGTGATCTTTATCCATGAACTGTTGGATACTTTTTCGGGTATTAGTAAGGAACTTTGTATCGGCAATGCGGAGGAGATCGTTTCGATACTTGAGCAAAGCGGCAAGGTCATAGCTGTTATCCAGGGACACCATCATGCCGGTAACTATAGTTTCCGGCATGGAATCCACTATTTTACGATGAAAGGAATGATAGAAGGAAGCCTTCCTGAAAATAACAGCTTTGCCGTTATCGAGATAGACAAAGACTTGAATATCTATATAGAAGGGTTCTTTAATTGCAAGGATAAGGAGATGAAACATCATTCATAGAATAAGCAAGATAATAATTATGAATAATTTCACAAACGAGAAAATTCTCCTTCAGGAGATAAAGAGCGGAAACGACGAAGCATTCGAATTTCTGTTCAATAACTATTATCCCCGGTTGCGGGGATATGCTGCTCGTTTTGTGACAGATGAGGAGGCAGTCAGGGATATCATACAGGAGAGCTTTTTGAGGTTTTGGGAAAAACGTGATTTGATAGAAGCTGTTTCCATCTCATCCCTTCTTTTCGCAATGGTGCGGAATGCTTGTCTGAATTATTTGAAGCATTTGCAATTGGTCGAGCAGTATAGCCTTGAACATTTGGACAGGGTAGCCGGGCAGGAGGAACTTTATTATTGGGATTTTAATCTGAGTCCGGAATATACTCTCCTGTATAAGGAATTGCAACAACAGATCAACCTTGTCATGAATGATTTGCCCTCCCGTTGCCGTGAAGTATTTGAAATGAGCCGTTTTAAGAAAATGAAAAACCGGGAGATCGCAGATGCTCTCCAAATATCGACTACTGCGGTAGAAAAACACATAGCCAAAGCCTTAGCACGTTTTTCCGCACATTTTAAAGACAAGTATCCGTTGGATGTCTATATCGCGATACTGGCTTGGCTGCTTTCTGAATGAACATGACCCTGTTTCTTTTGTTTTGAGGAATTTTTTTCAGGAAGGGGGTTGGGTAGAATTCATTTGAGTTGTTACATCATATAGAAAGCAAAAATTATGAAAGAGAAGGAGATCGATAATCACCAGTTGGCAAAGCGTTATTTCGAAGGACGCATTACTCCATCCGAAGAAGAAATTCTTTTCCGGTTTGTGAATGATGCACCTTCCAATAAGAGAATGTTTCGCCAATGGGAGGAAGAATGGATGCTTTCCTATAAACTGGTTCCTGAAGTTTCCGATGAATGGAAACAATTACAACGCCGGATGCAGGTACGTCAGTCGCTGAATGGCGTGTTTAGTACTAAACACAGGCAATTGCAACGGTTTATCGCTGTTGCTGCAATTGCCTGCCTGCTGTTGTTAGGTGGTACATATGGCCTCTATCTTTACCGGAATGCAGGGTTTGCCGAGAACCTGTTTGCTTTAGAAACGGCCTATGGAGAAAAAAGTAAACTGATACTGGCAGATGGAACGATCGTTTGGTTGAATGCCGGTTCTTCCTTGAAGTATGCCGGTAATTTCAATTCTAAAAGCAGGGAAGTCTTTTTAACCGGTGAAGCGTATTTCGAAGTGACCAAACAGTCGGATGGAACTCCTTTTGTGGTTAAAACGGACCAGTATAGTGTATGGGTCAAAGGAACAAAGTTTAATGTATCTTCTTACCCCGAAGATATTTCTGCCAAAACGACATTATTGGAAGGATCTATCGATATTTTATATAAGGGAAGACATATTCCGGTTGCACCGGGAGAATTGCTCAGTCTTGACAAACAAAACGGAAGCTTTTCCCGTCAGAGGGTTCAGGCATCTCAATATAAGTCCTGGACAGAAGGAAGGGTTGAATATGATAAAATCACGCTCAATGAGCTGGCAGTCCGCCTATCCCGTAAATATGACGTTCAGATCCATTTGGGAGACGACCTGGAAAAAGATATGGCTTTCCGCGTATCACTTCGCAATGAAGAGACGGTCGGAGATGTCTTTCAAGCTTTATCCGAGATTATTCCGATCCGTTATGAGCGGCGGGGTCGGGATATTTATATTCGAAAACAATAGCGCAATTGTTAATATATTATTAAATCTAATTCTTTAATTTATTGGTTTATGTATAGAAAACATGTAGGAAGGGCGTTAATCCTTGCCTTGATGCTTTCTGGAGCCACCTCCATGAATGCACAGCGGATCACCCGGCAATTTAAAAATGTTCCTTTAAAAACCGTCTTGGCGGAAGTAGAGAAAGAACTGCAGTATTCCATCATTTATAAGAAAGACGAGGTAAATGAACGGAAGCAGATCACGCATAATTTTAATGATGCATCTTTGGAAGAGGTGTTATCTGCCATATTGGACAACGGATTGTCTTATTCCGTCCAGGGCAAGATGATTGTAATTTCCAAGAAAGAAGTAGCGGCTCCATCTGTCACCCAGCAAAAGCAAATCATCGTAAAAGGCATCGTAAAAGATGAAAATGGCGAACCTGTTGCCGGTGCGAATGTTGTTGAAAAGGGAACATCCAATGGTACGATTACGGATATGGATGGGAATTTCTCTTTGTCGATATCCGAAGGCTCCAAATTAAGTATAACGTACATCGGATATCTGGACAAGGATGTTGTGGTTAGTAAAGGTAAGACAACTTTGAACATCCAACTGAAGGAAGATACACAAGCTTTGGATGAAGTGGTTGTGGTTGGTTATGGTTCTGTCAAAAAACGTGACCTGACAGGATCTGTTTCACAGATTTCATCTTCATCCATTCAGAATCAGGCTGTGATGAAAGATCCTATGCAAGCATTGCAAGGTAAAATTGCAGGTGCGGATATTACGATGGGAAACTCTCCCGGAGCATCTTCTACCATTGTGATCCGTGGATATAATTCGATCAATGCGGGCAATGATCCATTGATAGTGGTGGATGATGCTCCGTTCGGAGGAAAGATCGATGAGATCAATCCGGCAGAAATCGAGTCGATTGATGTTTTGAAAGATGCCTCATCCACTGCTATTTATGGTTCTCGAGGAGCAAATGGTGTTGTTATCATTACGACAAAACGTGCCCGTAAGGAAGCTAAACTGTCTGTTAGTTATGACGGATATGTCGGTGTGTCCAAGTCATTCAAAAATTATGATATGATGAGCGGTGAAAAATATGCAGACTGGAAAAGAATGGCTAATTATGGAAAGACAGATAAGGAAATATTTGATGATATTCAATTAAAAGCCTTGAACTCCGGACGATTTGTAGATTGGCAAGATTTGATGTTTAGCGGTACGGGCTATAAAACGGATCATAATGTCAGTATCAACCAGTCGAATGGTCGTAACCGTAATATGTTGGTATTAGGTTATAATAAAGACCAAAGTATTATTGATAATATGGGATATGAACGTTTCTCTGCCCGTATTAACGGGGATATGGAATTAGCTAAAAATCTGACAGTGGGCTATTCTTCTCTTTTAGCTTTGACGACCCGTAATAATGGAGATAATAGTGTTTGGAAATACGGTACTGTTATCGATCCCCTGACGGAAGTTTATGATGAAAAAGGAGATATGCGTTTTTACAATAGCGGTTGGTATCAGACGGTATTGCATTCGAATCCTTTATTCGATACAGATAAGAATAACGTAGACAATAAAGAAAAACGTACCCGTATTCTTTTGAACTTATTCGCGGATTGGGAGATAATCAAAGGTTTGAAATTCCGCACAAGTTTGACATATGGTTTGTCGTCGATCGAGAATGGGGTATATAAGAGTTCTACATCTCAAGCTCGTCAATTGGCTTCTCCGTCTGCTGAATACAAAAAGACGAACGAGCAACAGATAACTTTTACAAATGTCCTGAATTACAAAAAGGTATTGAATGATCATAGTTTGGACGTCTCGTTGGTACATGATATGCAGACTGAAAAATCAGAATTGGTCGGTTTGACCGGACAGGATATGCCTTATTACGGTTCGTGGTTCAATGTGAATGAAGCACCGGATGTATTTACACGTCTTTCCTCTGTACGTAAGTGGGCCTTATTGTCGTTTATGGGAAGAGTTAATTATACATTTAAAGATCGGTATTTATTGACATTGACTGGCCGTTACGATGGATCTTCTCGTCTGGCAAAAGGTAATAAATGGGACTTCTTTCCGTCTGTTGCATTGGCTTGGCGCATGAATGATGAGTCTTTTCTTAGAGAGGTCGATTGGCTCTCCAATCTGAAGTTGCGTTTGAGTTGGGGTAATTCGGGTAATACGGCAATTTCTGAGTATGCAACACAGGGGGCTTTAGGCAAATATGTCTATTATTTCGGAACGACTGAACAGTCGGCAATGGGATATCTTCCTACAGAGTTGGCTAATAATCAATTAGGTTGGGAAAGTACGGAGGAATATAATGTCGGTGTGGATTTTGGTTTCCTGAATAACAGGATCAGTGGTTCTGTTGACGGATATATTCGTAATACACGTGATCTATTGATGAAACGTAATTTGCCGATCAATACAGGGTATGAATTTACTTGGCAAAATGTAGGTAAGACGTGTAATTCGGGTATTGAAATAGCTTTAAACACCGTACCTGTTGTGACGAAAGATTTCAGATGGACAGTAGATTTGACTTTCGGTTATAATAAGAATGAAATTGTCGAATTATTTAATGGAAAGGAAGATAGTCCGGGAAATAAATGGTTCATCGGGCAGCCTCTTTATGTTGAACGCTTGTATAAATATATAGGAGTTTGGCAATATGGCGAAGAGAAGGAAGCGGCAAAGTATGGACGTGAACCTGGTAATCCTAAAATAGAGGATGTAAATAATAATGGGGTTTATGATGAAGGTGATTTGCATACATTCAATAAAATACCGAAATGGACAGCAGGGCTTTCTACCGGCTTCTATTATAAGAATTTCGATTTGAATGTCTATTTCTACACACGTCAGAAGTATGGACAGATATTGGGTATATTGACCGACGAAGCTGGATCAACCCGTTATAATCATCTGAATGTTGATTTTTGGACACCCGACAATCCATCTAATGCTTGTCCGAAACCCGCGATAACCAATCCGCAGGAGTTATTGGTGTCGAGTGATTATGCTTATCGGGATTTGTCATTTATACGTCTGAAAAATATCAACTTGGGATATACTTTACCGAAAGAGATTTCCAAAAAGTTTTATAGTGAGAAATTCAGAGTCTATTTTATGGTTGAAAACCCATATACATGGACAAAGAGTGATTATGTAGGACTGGATCCGGAAAACTGTAATAGCTATACTGACCACCGTCCGTTAACCTCGTTTATATTCGGAGTAAATGCAAGTTTCTAATAATCTAATTGAAAATAGAATATGAAAATACTAAATAAAATATTGATAGGTTCGCTGTCTCTGTTATGTTTGTCGTCTTGCGACTTTTTGGATGAGACAGCTTATAATAAAGTGACTGTTGGTAATTTCTATACGACTAAAGATGGTATAACCAATGGTGTGAACGGATTGTATTCGACTTTAAGAGGAATGTATATACAGGAATACTTGATTTATATGTGTGAAGGTCCTTCAGATATATGGATCGGCCATCAAGGGCATGAGCAATGGTACAATTGGACGATTGATGCGACAAATGCTGATGTAAGAAGTTTCTGGTATAGCTGTTATAAATCCGTAAATCAGTGTAATGCCGTTATCGAGAGCCTGGAAAATAATGATATTCCCGGATTGGATGAAAGTTTAAAGACACGTTTTCTGGCTGAATCGTTATTTATCAGAGCACATTATTTCTATCATCTGGTACAGCAGTTTGGTGATATTCCTATGCCGTTAAAGCCGACAAATTCGGTTGAGACTACTGCATATAAAACAAAAGTAGATGAGGTTTGGAATCAGATCGTTACGGACCTGGAATTTGCTGTGGAAAACTTGCCGGAAACCTATCAGGCCTCTGAATTCGGACATATAACAAAATATGCAGCCATGCATCACCTGTCGAGAGTATATCTTACTTTGAAACGGAACGACGATGATTTGAAGAAAGCTTTGAATTATGCCGAGCAAGTTATCAATTCAGGTAAATACTCGTTGGTTAAATCGCACGCGGAATTATGGGATATCAATAATAAAAATAATTCGGAAGTCCTTTTCTCTGTCTTATATACGCAAAATGCGGAATTGAACGGAAACGGTAATACGGCTCATATGTATTTCTGTTCAGCATATTCGGAAGAACATCCTGCCGTAAAGAGAGTTATCGAGTATGGCAGACCTTGGAGCCGTGAACGTTCTTCTGATTTTGCGATAAGTTTGTTTGACAAAACGAAAGATCAGCGCTGGGATGATTGTTTTATTTCCCGGTGGAATGTAACGGAAAATTCTGTGACGGAAAATGTTTTTAGTCCGTTTACTAAAAAGACGGAAGAAAAGGTTTGGACGAAAGGTGAGTTGGCCATGATTGATCCGAGAGAGCCTTGGACACCGGAGCAGATTAAAGAAGTTTGGCCCGTTCTGGTATTCCTGCCGGAGTATATGCGCGAACAAATCGATCCTCTAAAAGATGTTCAGTCTGAACAGAATCCGAATGCGGTATGGCCGTCGAATACTCGTTTTACTTCCTATAAAATGTATGCTTATTTGGTGAAACATTTGGATTCTCAACGTCCGGAAGTTAACTGGACAGCCGGATCGCGGAATGTCTTTGTTTACCGCTTGGCTGATACCTATTTACTGGCGGCTGAAGCTGCATTCTTATCCGGAAATGCTCAGAAAGCAGCTGAATATATTAATGTGGTTCGTCGCCGTGCCGCTATACCGGGGCATGAAGCGGATATGGAGATTAAGTCTTCCGATGTGACGATTGACTTTATTCTGGATGAAAGAGGTCGTGAACTGATGGGAGAAATGCACCGTTGGTACGATTTGAAACGGACGAACAAATTGATGGAGCGTATGAATGATCCTGAAATCAGTCCTATGACTGCCGGGAAATTTAAAGATTACCATGTATTACGCCCGATACCGCGTGATCAGTTGACAAACGTTTCGAATCCGGATGAATTTACCCAGAATCCAGGTTATGGCAATTAATCATTTAGAATCAATAAAAATGAGAGTATATGTTTTATTATTGACTTGCTTGTTTTTCTCTGTCCTGGGATTAGCACAGCGACCGAAGATGATGTATGAAGATACTTCTCGTCGTGGAGTTCCTTTCTCAAAAGATCCGCATGTTGTGAATTTTCAGGGGCGTTATTTGATGTATTATACGCTTCCACCGAGACTGGATGTACCCGGTTCCGGTGCTAATATCGGTATCGCATCCAGTAAAGATTTGGTCAATTGGTTGAAAGTCGGTGAAATAACGCCGGAAAAGGATACCGCTTATGAAAAGAATGGGCTTTGTGCTCCGGGTGCTTTAGTTCGGGATGGAAAAGTTCATCTGTTCTATCAAACTTATGGAAATGGAAAAAATGATGCAATCTGCCATGCTGTGTCCACTGATGGCATTCATTTTGACCGTGATCCAAGTAATCCGATTTTTCATCCGACAGGCGATTGGAACTGTGGACGGGCTATCGATGCTGAAGTCTGTGAATTTGGCGGAAAGTATTTTCTTTATTTTGCAACTCGTGACAAGGATTTCAAAATACAGATGCAAGGAGTGGCAACAGCTCCTATGAATACTGATTTTGGCAGGAAAGACTGGACGCAAGCCTGTGATAAATCTATCTTGTATCCGGAATATACTTGGGAGGGTGAATGTATTGAAGGTGCCTCGATTGCTAAGAAGGAAAATAAACTGTATATGTTTTATGCCGGAGCTTATAATAATGCACCTCAGCAGATCGGGGTTGCTGTCAGCGAAGATGGTTTAAACTGGAAACGTTTATCGGAAGAACCTTTTTTGCGAAATGGGAAGCCGGGAGAATGGAACTCAAGCGAATCCGGTCATCCTCATCTTTTCACTGATCTTGACGGGCGGACTTATCTGTTCTATCAAGGTAATGATGATCATGGTAAGACCTGGTATATTACGCAGCAAGAAGTTTTATGGAAGGATGGTAAACCTTACCTGAAATAAAATGAATATATATGGCTTGTCCTTTGTTCCCCTGTTTAATGGCAGGGGGATAGAAGGACAGGACATGTTATTTATTGTAAATCCAATTTGGTATTTTATTTAGAAGAATATTAGTTACATTTGTCAATTAAAAAAATCAGACAGCACTTATGAAGCAACTTGTTTTGATTATTCTATTGTTATGGGGAAACCTTCATTTTGCCTTATCACAGGGCTCTTCTGTACTTCCCCTCATGCTATACGGCGATACCTCCCGTGTCGGGGTTCCCTATTCGAAAGATCCGCATGTGGTTAAATTTAAGGGGCGCTATTTGATGTATCATTCCATTCCGCCGATGAAGGGGGAGCCTGCTTCCGGATGGAATATTGGGATTGCGGAGAGTAAGGATTTGGTTCATTGGACGAAGGTGGGGGAGATCACGCCTGTTCCCGGAGCTGATTATGAGAAGAAAGGGCTTTGTGCGCCCGGTGCGCTGGTGAAGGATGGGAAGGTGCATTTGTTTTATCAGACATACGGGAATGGGGAGAAAGATGCTATCTGTCATGCCGTATCGGATGACGGTATTCATTTCAGAAGGAATCCGACGAATCCGATTTTCCACCCGGCCGGAGATTGGACTTGCGGTCGTGCCATAGATGCGGAAGTATGCGAGTTCAAAGGGCGTTATTTCCTCTATTTTGCAACCCGCGATAAAAACTACGACATCCAGATGCAGGGAGTTGCCGTTGCTCCGGGCAATACTGATTTCAACCGGGAAGACTGGGTGCAGGCAACGGATTCTTCTATCCTGTATCCCGTGTATCCTTGGGAAGGAAAATGTATCGAAGGGGCTTCGATTGCAAAGAAAGGCGACAAACTTTATATGTTTTATGCCGGAGCTTACAATAATGCCCCCCAACAGATCGGAGTGGCGGAAAGCGAAGACGGTATTGTCTGGAAACGCCTTTCGGAAGAACCTTTCCTTAGGAACGGCAAACCCGGCGAATGGAATTCCAGCGAATCCGGTCATCCGCATATTTTTACCGATTCGGACGGTCGTACCTACTTGTTCTATCAGGGAAATAACGATAACGGAAAAACCTGGTATATCACACAGGAAGAGGTGGTTTGGAAAAATGGAAAACCTTTTCTGAAAAGAAAGTAGAGACGCACGGCCGTGCGTCTCTACAATAGGTACGGTTTTACCACGTCTTCCTGTTCAATATGCGGACCGCGTTGAAGACCGCCAGCAGAGCGACACCGACATCTGCGAAGACCGCTCCCCATAGCGTGACGTATCCCAATGCACCGGCCAACAATACAATCCCTTTTACACCCAGTGCCCCTATGATATTCTGACGGACAATCGTACGTGTCTTGCGACCGATGGCGATAGCCGTTGCGACTTTGGACGGCTGGTCGTTCTGGATAACGATGTCGGCGCTTTCGATTGCCGCATCCGACCCAAGTCCGCCCATCGCAATCCCTACATGGCTTAGTGCCAATACCGGAGCATCGTTCATTCCGTCTCCGACAAAAGCTACGGATTTGCCCGGCTCTTCAACCATCTCCCGGATATGCGCCGCCTTATCCTCCGGCAACAGGTTCCCGTATGCATGGTCGATTCCTAAACGTTTGGCAAAAGACTCGACAATCTCTTTTTTGTCACCCGAAAGTAAACGGATATCCGTAACCCCTAACTTTCTCAGTTTGGCAATCGCCTCCACGGCATCGTCTTTCAACGTATCGGACAATAGCAGATGGCCGGCATATTGTTTGCCGATGGCGCAGATAACGACGGTCGCCACCTTGTCGGATAGCTCTTCAGGAATGGAAATCCCGCGCTCTTTCATCAGGCGGATATTCCCGATAAGCACTTCCTGTCCATCGATGACAGCCTCCACGCCATGTCCGGCCAGTTCATGCATCTCCGAGATGTTTGCCGCATAGATATTTCGTTTATTTGCGTAGCGGACGATCGCCTGCGCAATCGGGTGGGTACTTTTCTGTTCGACGGATAAAAGCAGGGCCAATAGTTTCGGACCGGGAATCCCGTGCGCCTGCATATCCGTCACATCAAAGCGTCCGGTGGTTAATGTCCCTGTTTTATCGAATGCAACGGTATTTATCCGTGTGATGGCATCCAGATAATTTCCACCCTTGAATAAGATGCCGGCACGTGAGGCCGCCCCGATACCTCCGAAATATCCCAGCGGTACACTGATTACCAAGGCGCATGGGCAGGATATAACCAAAAAGACCAATCCCCGGTACAGCCAGTCATGGAAGACATATTGGAAAGACGGCACTATCAGACTGACAAGTGCCGGAACCGTTACGATCAGCAAAGCCAACACGATCACAGCCGGCGTATAGAACCGTGCGAACCGGCGGATGAACAACTCGGCGGGAGCTTTACGTTCGGCAGCATCTTTCACCAACGCTAAAATGCGGGCTAATGCGCTCTGTTCATACGGGCGGTTTACTTCTATGCGGACGGCTTGTCCCAGTACGATCATTCCCGCCAGGACTTCATCCCCTTTCCGGAGGGTACGGGGCATGCTTTCGCCTGTCAGGGCGGAAGTGTCGAACGACGCTTCGTTTTCCTGCAAAATCCCGTCGAGCGGTATGCGTCCGCCGGGCTTCACCTCGATCCGTTCACCTGTCTTCACCTCTTTCGGGGGGACGTTGACATATTTCCCTTCACGGAGTACATCCGTACGTTCGGGACGGACATCGAGCAAACGGCTGATATTTTGTGAAGCACGTTCGACGGCTCTGTTTTGCAACATTTCCCCAACCGTATAGAAAAGCATGACTGCCAATGCCTCCGGATATTCACCAATGCTGAAAGCACCGATCGAAGCAATCGACATCAATGAAAACTCGGTGAAGAAATCTTTTCGCAAAGCCTCGTGATAAGCCTCCCGCATGACAGGCAGCCCTACCGGGAGGAACCCTGCCAGATACCAGACGAGCTTGACCGCCGGGGAGAACCAGCTTTGTCCGGTATGGTCCAAGATCAGTCCCGCAACTAACAGAATGAAAGACAGGATTGGTAATGCTATCTCCCGACGTTTTTCTCCTTTATTGTGTCCGTGTCCACATCCGCATCCGGAATGGCAAGTTGTTTTTGCTTCCATAAATCAATCTGTTTTTATTATTCCGATGCAAAGATCCGAAGATACTTTTGCAACTCGATTGCATTTTACGGATCCGTTGGCTTGCATGCCGGACAAATCCCTTTGACCGTATAGTTGATCGTATCTATAATAAAGCCTTCGGGCAACTGTACGACCGGGATTTTGATATTGTCCATACAATAGGTTTTATGGCAAACTTCGCAGAAAAAATGAATATGCCTGTTTTCTATAAAGCAGGTTTCCGTGTCGCTCCGGCAGATTTCATATTTCATCGACCCGCTTCCGTCCTCGAAGGCATGGACGGCGTGATGCTCCAACAGGATCGCCAGAGAGCGGGAAATAGTCGATTTGTCCAATGTCTCCAGTTGCGCCTCCAGTTCGAGCAAGGAAATAGGATGCGTCTGTTCCGACAATTTCTGCAATATAAGAATCCGGGCGGCTGTAGGGCGTACACCTTTATCTTTGAGCTTCTCTTCGCATTGTTTTGTTGACATGATTCCAATCTTTTTTCTCGACACGGTAAAAATACAACAAAATTAATGCAACTGAGTTGCAAACTTTTATTTTGATTATTCTGATATTTTTCGCTACTTCGCATTTGTTATGGAATTACCAGAGGAGCAAAATAGATTAAAGGAGATCGCATCTGGAAATGTGGCAGCTTTCGAGCGCTTGTTTTTCCTGTACCAACCGAGGTTGGTAAATTTCCTTATCGGCCTGACGCACGATAAGGAGGTCAGCCGTGATATGGCTCAGGATCTGTTTCTCTCGTTGTGGAAAGACCGCGAAAAACTTAAAAGTGTCCGTTCTTTTTCCTCTTATCTTTTCCAGATGGCGCGTTTTACCGTGTACGATTATTTCGACCGTCTCATTGTTTCGGAAAAATATACGAACGAATACCTACAGGAAACTTCCCCGGCCGAATCAGAGGAAGAAGCCTTGTTCGTTCGCGAACTGCAATCGATCATCAACCGTACGGTCGATCAAATGTCTCCCCAGCGGAGCAAAATCTACCGGATGAGCCGCGAAGAAGGTTTGTCAAATGATGAAATCGCCACGCGCCTCGATATCAGTAAACGGACGGTGGAAAACCATCTGACCGCCGCCCTTGCCATTCTTCGCAAAGTCATTTATCTTTTCTTTGTTATGAATCTGTAATTTTGATATGTTAAATTGTACAAGAACTCCCCTAAAAATGGGGATATCTATATCTTGTTATTATTCAGATGTTTGTGATATTTCGAGTTTCTTAAAAAATATTACCCGCAAGGGTATTTTGAAATATATGGGGTATAAAACCCGATTTTATGCGCTACTATTTCGATTTGGACCAACGGGTATTCCTGAAAACTGTACTCTAAGTTTGCGTAAAGCAAGAAGCTGAGGTTAATTTATATCTTTGTTGTATGAAGAAACTAAATTAACCGACTAACGGAAGTACACTAATGGAAAACGATAGTCTTT
>Ga0073908_1001035_pt1 | contig 42353 bp, 45 predicted proteins | sample MucameincwithD2O_FD_65484 | JGI IMG/M metagenome (GOLD analysis project Ga0073908, IMG submission 65484) | Mouse cecum microbial communities from Vienna, Austria - Mucus amended microcosms incubated with D2O | ecosystem: Host-associated > Mammals > Digestive system > Large intestine > Cecum... | reverse complement strand
TTCGTCATCATACTGAAAGCACCTCGATTCTCAGGAGTGCCGGAATTTACCGGTGAGCCGGCGGCCGCCCGGGCCGCGTTTTACAGTCTTGTTTTGCTGGGGAACAGCCTCCTCCCCGGGGGGGCGGAGGGGCCGCCCAGGGTTTCTGTCTGCCCCGGCGGAGATTTTTCTCATGTTGCCGCTGCTCCTTCTGCCGCTGGAGCACCCGGTCGGCCTTCTGCCGCAGCTTTTCGGCGGCGGGACCGTATTTGTCCGGGTCCTGGGCGGCCAGCTTCTCCCCGGCGGCGGCGGCGAAGCCCGCGTCGGTGAGGGCCAGCATGGCGCAGGACGACCGGCCCAGGATCAAGCCCAGCTCCTCCTTGCTGAAGGGGGTCTCCAGCCAGAGGACATTTCCGGCCTCGCCGAAGTGGGCGGCCCGGCGGCGGGTGTTGGGGGCGGCGTCAGCCGCCAGCAGGACCAGCCTGGCCTGCCGGGCCCGGCAGGCGGCCCCAACAGGCTCCTCGCCCACCTCCAGCCGGCCGGCCTTTTTGGCCATGCCCAGCAGATGGAGAATCGGATCGTTAGACATCGGGCTCCACCTCCTTCATCTGCGCCTCCAGCCCCTCCCACACTTCATCCATAATCAGAGAGGAAAAGGCCCGCTCCAGAGCCCGGCTCTTCCGGGCCCGCTTCAGGCACTCCGGGTTGGGACACACGTAGGCCCCCCGGCCGGGCAGCTTGCCCTTAAAGTCCAGGGACACCGGCCCCTCCGGCGGTTTTACCACCCGGATGAGCGCTCTCTTCTCTTTCATCTCCCGGCAGCCAACACATTGGCGCATGGGTATCTTCTTGGGCAAGGCTCTCTCTCCTTCTCGTGGGGGTGATATTTTCGTAGGGCGCGACGACCCGGCGCGCCATTTACCGTGCGTGCAGGGGCAGATACGATTCGCCCACGAAAACATCTGCGGGGTTGACGGGCGGATGATATCCGCCCCTACAAATATCGGAAAGACCGGCGTGCCCTGCATGCCCCCACAGGCTGTGTAGGGGCGGACATTGTCCGCCCGCTGTTGGCGCTTCCGGTCCTTGCGGGCGCACAATGTGCGCCCCTACGGGGTCACTCCTCCGCGCTCTCGGGAATCTCTCCGTTCTCCTCCGCCTGGGCCATGGCGGCCTCCAGGGCCTCCTCGGCGGCGTCGGCCTCGGCCTGGGCGATCAGGTCCTCGATGGGCTCCAGGGGGGCGGAGGCGGGCTTGATGTCAATCTTATAGCCGGTGAGCTTGGCGGCCAGGCGGGCGTTCTGGCCCTCCTTGCCGATGGCCAGAGACAGCTGGTCGTCGGGAACCACCACCCGGCAGCTCTTGGCGTCGGCCCGGGCGGGCAGCTCCTCCACACTGATGACATCGGCGGGAGCCAGGGCGGCGGCGATATACTCCGACGGGTCCTCAGACCAGCGGATAATATCGATTTTCTCCCCCTTCAGCTCCTCCACAATGGTGTTCACCCTCTGGCCCCGGGGACCCACGCAGGCGCCGATGGGGTCCACATTGGGCTCGTCCGCCCACACGGCCATCTTGGTGCGGGAGCCCGCCTCACGGGCCATGGAGCGGATCTCCACCGTGCCGTCGTAGACCTCGGGGACCTCCAGCTCAAACAGCCGCTTCACCAGGCCGGGGTGGGTGCGGGAGATGAGCACCTGGGGCCCCTTGGTGGCCCGGCGGACCTCCACCACATAGACCTTCAGCCGCTGGCCCTCGGCGTAGCGCTCCCCCTTTACCTGCTCGCTGGTGCCCAGGTAGGCGTCGGTAAACTGGTCGCCGGCGTGGAGCCGAAGGGACACCGACCCGTTCCGGGGATCGATGCGGGTCACCACTCCGGTGAGCAGCTCATGCTCCTTGGTGGAGAACTCGTCGTAAATCATCCCCTGCTCCGCCTCCCGGATGCCCTGGATGATGACCTGACGGGCGGTCTGGGCGGCGATGCGGCCAAAGGAGCGGGCCTTGACCTCAATGCGCACCGTATCTCCCAGCTCGGCCTGGGGCAGAGCCCGGCGGGCCTCCTCCAGGCTGATCTCCATGGCGGGGTTGTCAACCTCCTCCACAATATCCTTCTTCAGAAACAGGCGGACGGTGCCGGCCTCCTCGTTGGCCTCAATCATGAGATTGTCCCCCACGCCCTCGTGGTCCCGGCGATAGGCGGACAGCAGAGCCTGGGTCACCTTCTCCATCATGTAGCCGGGCTTGATGCCCTTTTCCTGCTCAATCTGATGGATGGCCTCAAAAAACTCCTTGCCGTCCATCTCGTTGGTGTTGACGTTTTTCTTTGTCACTCTCTTTGCCACGGTGCTTTCCTCCTAAAAGTCAAACCCGCAGGTACAGCCGTACCAGCGCAATCTCTTGTTTGGTAAAAACAGTCTCGTCCCCGTTGATCTCCAGGGTGACCGCCCCGTCCTGGTAATTTTGGAGCCGGCCCACAAACTCCTTGCGGCCCTCTCTGGGGCGGTAGAGCTTGACCTCTACCTCTTCACCCCGGAATTTTTCAAAGTGCTCGGGCTTTTTCAGCGCGCGGTCCGCCCCGGCGGAGGACACCTCAAAGGTGTAGCTGCCCTCGATGGGGTCGGCCTCGTCCAGCAGATCGGACACAGGGCGGGAGACGGCCTCGCAGTCGTCGATGGACACGCCGCCCTCCTTGTCGATATACAGCCGGAGGAACCAGACCCCCGCCTCCTTCACATATTCCACGTCCCACAGGGTGCAGCCCGCGGCCTCCACTGCCGGGAGGGCCAGGGCCGCTACGGCCTCGGTCACTTTTGCCATGTTGACACATCCTTTTTGTCCGGCGCTGCTCACGACAGCTCGGCGCTTCTTGCTGTCACGCCTCGGTCTCCTCGCGGCCGGGTCGATAGCTTCTCCGTCTCCGGGCAAACCCGGCCCGGCCTGCGGCCATTCCTGGGCTTTGCCCTGCGCTCCGGCGCTATCTCCCCTGCTCGGAGATTCGGCGCTTCTTGCTGTCACGCCTCGCCTATTCGCGACGCTCCCCTTCCCTCCGACTCGGGACACAAACAGGCCCGCTTCGCAGCCCTTGGTTTGTTTCCCTCGCTCCAGTCCAGGCTTGCTGCTCACAACGGCTCGGCGCTTCTTTCCAATCAAAAAGAGCGGAGCCGCGACCCCACTCTCACCAATACTACCTTCATTCTGGACATACTATAACACACTATCACAGAAATTGCAAGGGATTGCATCGAAGTTTTTTCCAAAAAAGCGGAAACGCCTCCAATTCTTTTCCGTCAAAAGCGGTCAAAATATCCAATTTGGCCGCTCATTCCCGGATTGACACCAGACAATCAGGCGCATACTACACTGCGGATGGGACTTCCGTGAGAAAAATGAGCGGGAGGATACAGCGATGAAAAAGAGGATCACAGCCCTGGCCATGGCGCTCTCCCTGGTGGGTGCGCTGGCGGCCTGCAGCACCGACGATAATCCTAACGGCACCAACTCCGGCACCTCCGCCGGCCAGGTTGCCCGGCGGTATTCCGGCCAGACCATCTACAACGGCCGCAGCTACTACGACGACGGCCGCTACGCCGCCGACACCAACGGCCAGGTCTATGGCGGCGACCGGAATACCGTCTCCCGGGACCTGACCAACGGCGCCCGTGACATCGTCCGGGGCGCCGGCGACGCCATCGAGGACGTGGGCCGGGGCATCGGCGATGTGGCCCGGGATGTCACCGGGACCCGCGGCTACTCCGGCACCCCCAGCTGGGAGCCCGACTCCAGCGCCAGATATTAATCAAAACGGGACGGGCAGAACGCCCGTCCCGCTCTTTTCTCCCCGTCCAGCCGGCCGGCACCGGCCTACATACAGGCGGGCCCCGGCAAAAATTTCCCGCAGATTCACCGCAATTCTTCAAAACCACTTGCCAACGGGGAAAAAATAGGGTAAAATAAGTCAGCTAAGCATATTCAAACTGTTATTACAATGGAGGATGATTCCTATGCCAATGATTTCTGCCAGCGATTTCCGCAACGGCGTGACCTTCGAGATGGACGGCAAGGTCATGCAGGTGGTGGAGTTCCAGCACGTGAAGCCCGGTAAGGGCGCGGCCTTTGTCCGCACCAAAATGAAGAATGTCATTACCGGCGGCGTGACCGAGACCTCCTTCAACCCCACCGCCAAATTCGAACAGGCCTTCGTGGAGCGCAAGGACATGGACTACAGCTACAGCGACGGCGATCTGTACTACTTCATGGACCCCGAGAGCTTCGACATGATCCCCATCGGCAAGGACCTGCTGGGCGACAGCTTCAAGTTCGTCAAGGAGAACATGACCTGCAAGGTGATGTCCTACAAGGGCAGCGTGTTCGGCGTGGAGCCCCCCAACTTCGTAGAGCTGGAGGTCACCGAGACCGACCCTGGCTTCGCCGGCAACACCGCCACCAACAACGTGCTCAAGCCCGCCACCCTGGAGACCGGCGCTGAGATTAAGGTGCCCCTGTTTGTCAACCCCGGCGACAGGATCAAGATCGACACCCGCACCGGGGAGTATCTGGAGCGCTGCAAGGCTTGAACGCCGCGAACAGGCGAAGTGTGACAAGGAGGCATTGCCTCAGAAAGGGAACAACTATGACTATTTCTGAAAAAGTCGCCTATCTGAAGGGCCTGGCCGAGGGGCTGGATCTGGACACCGTGAAGTCCAAGGAGGGCAAGCTCATCTCTGTGATGATCGGCATCCTGGAGGAGCTGGCCATGTCCGTGGAGGACCTGGAGGAGAACGCCCTCAACCTGGGCGAGGAGATCGACGTGCTCTCTGACGACCTGTCCGACGTGGAGGAGGTTGTCTTTGACGAGGAGGACGACGATCTTGAGGACTACGACGACGACTGGTTTGAGGTGGAGTGCCCCACCTGCGGCGCGGACATCATGGTGGACGACGAGGCCCTGACCGACGGCGAGGTGGAGTGTCCCAGCTGCGGCACCCGTTACGCCATGGAGCTCACCGACGACGAGGCCGAGGATGAGGACAGCCCCGTAGAATAAGCACCCTGAACAAGTAAACAGCCCGGACCAGAGGTCCGGGCTGTTTTTATATTCCCTCCAGCCGGTCCGCGGCGCGGTTGATCTTGTTTTGCAGATACTCCAGCACCGTCTGCAGGTTGGTCCGGTTTACATTGCCCTCACCGGCGGACAGCTCCGCCAGCACCAGCATCTGGTGGAGGATACGGTCGATCTCGTCCAGGGCATCCATGGCCTCCCGGGGCAGTTCAGGTCGTTCCATCCTAAGGGCACACTCCTTTCGCAATCGTATGGACCAGCTTACCACAGCAGGACCGGAAATGCAACGGAAAACATTGGATTAGCACTCCCTTAAATAGAGTGCTAAAAATTCACACTCTGTTCATGAAATATCCGGCGGGCTGGCCTATACTACAACCATACCGCAAACCGTTCCATGAAAGGAGTGTTTTTATGAACATGAATCAGTTTACCCAGAAATCCCTGGCCGCCATTCAGGGGGCTCAGGACATCGCCCTGGAGCACGGCAACCAGCAGATCGAACAGCCCCACCTGCTGCTGGCCCTGGTGGGGGACGGGGAGGGCTTCATCCCCCAGCTGCTCACCGCCATGGGCATGACCGTCCCCAGCTTTGAGGCGGCGGTGGGGGCCGAAGTTGACAAGCTGCCCAAGGTCACCGGCTCGGGCCGGGAGAGCGGCAAGGTGTATGTCTCCCAAGACGTGGACCGGGCCCTCCAGGGGGCCGGGCAGGAGGCCCAGGCCATGAGGGACGAGTACATCTCGGTGGAGCACATTCTCTTAGGGCTCCTGGCCCACCCCAATACCGCCCTGAAGGAGCTCTTCCGTACCTACCGCCTGGATAAGGAGAAGGTCATGCAGGCCCTGGCCCAGGTGCGGGGAAGTCAGCGGGTCACCTCCGACAATCCGGAGGAGACCTACAACGCCCTGAAAAAGTACGGCTCCGACCTGGTGGAGCGGGCCCGGCAAAACAAGCTGGATCCGGTCATCGGCCGGGACGACGAAATTCGGAATGTGATCCGCATCCTGTCCCGCAAGACCAAAAACAACCCCGTCCTCATTGGCGAGCCCGGCGTGGGCAAGACCGCCATTGCCGAGGGGCTGGCTCAGCGGATCGTCAAGGGGGACGTGCCCGCCTCTCTGAGGGACAAGACCATCTTCTCCCTGGACATGGGGGCCCTCATCGCCGGGGCCAAGTACCGGGGAGAATTTGAGGAGCGGCTGAAGGCCGTCCTCAACGAGGTGAAGAAGTCGGAGGGGCGGATTATCCTCTTCATCGACGAGCTCCACACCATCGTGGGCGCCGGCAAGACCGAGGGCTCTATGGACGCGGGCAACCTGTTAAAACCCCTGCTGGCCCGGGGGGAGCTGCACTGCATCGGGGCCACCACCCTCAACGAGTACCGGCAGTATATCGAAAAAGACGCCGCCCTGGAGCGACGCTTCCAGCCCGTCATGGTGAACGAGCCCAGTGTGGAGGACGCCATCGCCATCCTGCGGGGCCTGAAGGAGCGGTATGAGGTCTTCCACGGGGTAAAAATCACCGACGGGGCCATCATCGCCGCCGCCACCCTGTCCAACCGGTATATCTCCGACCGTTTCCTCCCCGACAAGGCCATCGACCTGGTGGACGAGGCCTGCGCCATGATCCGCACCGAGATGGACTCCATGCCCACCGAGCTGGACGTGATTCAGCGGAAGATTATCCAGCACGAGATTGAGGAGGCCGCCCTGAAAAAGGAGACCGACAAGCTGTCCCAGGAGCATCTGGCGGAGATACAGAAGGAGCTGTCCGACATGCGGGACGACTTCAACGCCAAGAAAGCCCAGTGGGACAACGAGAAGGGGGCCATCGGCAAGGTCCAGAAGCTGCGGGAGGAGCTGGAGGCCGCCAACGCCGCTCTGGAGAAGGCCCAGCGGGAGTACGACCTGGAGAAAGCCGCCGAGCTGCAATACGGCCGTATCCCTGAGCTAAAAAAGGCGCTGGAGGCCGAGGAGGCCGCCGCCAACGAGGGCAAGGCCCGCTCCCTCCTCCGGGACAAGGTGACCGAGGAGGAGATCGCCCGGATCATTGAGCGGTGGACCGGTATCCCCGTGTCCCGGCTGATGGAGGGGGAGCGGGAGAAGCTGCTCCACCTGGAGGACATCCTCCACCGGCGGGTGGTGGGCCAGGACGAGGCCGTGCGGCTGGTGAGCGAGGCCATCCTCCGCTCCCGGGCGGGCATCGCCGACCCGGATAAGCCCATCGGCTCCTTCCTCTTCCTGGGGCCCACCGGCGTGGGCAAGACCGAGCTGGCCAAAACCCTGGCCGAGGCCCTCTTCGACAGCGAGAAGAACCTGGTCCGCATCGACATGTCGGAGTATATGGAAAAATTCTCCGTCTCCCGGCTCATCGGGGCCCCTCCGGGGTACGTGGGCTATGAGGAGGGCGGCCAGCTCACCGAGGCGGTGCGGCGCAAGCCCTACTCGGTGGTCCTCTTCGACGAGGTGGAGAAGGCCCACCCCGACGTGTTCAATGTATTACTTCAGGTATTGGATGATGGCCGTATTACAGATAGTCAAGGGCGGACGGTGGACTTTAAGAACACCATCCTGATTTTGACCTCCAACCTGGGCAGTCAGGCCCTCCTGGACGGCATCACCGAGGACGGGGAGGTCAGCGAGACCGCCCGGGACCAGGTGAGCGAGCTGCTCAAGCGGTCCTTCCGGCCCGAGTTCCTCAACCGGCTGGACGAGATCGTCTTTTACAAGCCGCTGACCAAGGAGAACATCACCCACATCGTTGACCTGCTGGTGGCCGATCTGAACCGGCGGCTGGCGGATAAGCAGCTGGCCGTAACCCTCACCCCCGCCGCCAAGAGCGAGATCATCGACACGGCCTACGACCCCGTCTACGGGGCCCGGCCCCTGCGCCGCTACCTCCAGCACACGGTGGAGACCCTCATCGGCCGGAAGATCATCGCCGACCAGGTGGAGCCCGGCGCCTCCCTCACGGTAGACGTGAGAGACGGCTCGCTGGCGGTCCTCTAACACACGTCGGCACCCGCGCCGGAGGCCGGGTTCCCCCAAATTCCGGCAGTCGCCGCTTGACAGCGGTGTCGGGCTGTGATATGCTTATATTATATAATGAAATAGCCTTTTCCGCCCGCCGGAGGCCTCAAAGGCCCCCGGCGGACGGCTATCTGAAAGCGGCGGGCCGGCCGGGCGGTTAAGGACGGGTTTGGGCCGTGGGCTCGGCCCGGAGCAATCCGCCCGAACCCGGGGCTCTCTCCGCTGAGTTATCCTATGCGTGGGGGCTGTCCTCAGCGCCTGTCCCCAGAAGGAGGAGTCTGTTATGATTAAAATCGCCCCCTCGATCCTCTCCGCCGACTTCGCCAACCTGGAGCGGGACATCAAAAAGGTCTCCTCCGCCGACTACCTCCACGTGGACGTGATGGACGGGGCTTTCGTGCCCAATATCACCATCGGCGTGCCGGTGGTCCAGTCCATCCGCAGGTGCACCGATATGTTTCTGGACGTCCATCTGATGGTGGAGAAACCGGCGCGGTATGTGGAGGCCTTCGCCCGGGCAGGGGCCGACCTGCTGTCGGTCCACCTGGAGGCCGACCACCCCGTCCGCATCGCCGAGGCTTTGAACATCATGGAGGACTGTGGGGTCAAAAAAGCGGTGGCTCTGCGGCCCATCACCAAGGCTGAGGCCGTCCTGCCCTACATCGACCGGCTGGACATGGTGCTGGTGATGACAGTGGAGCCCGGCTTTGGCGGCCAGGCCTTCATGGAGGAGCAGCTGGACACCATCCGCCGGGTCCGGGCCATCATCGACAGGTACAACCCCGCCTGTGAGCTGGAGGTGGACGGGGGGGTCTCCCCCAAGACCGCCCCCCTGGTGACGCAGGCCGGGGCCAACGTGCTGGTGGCCGGCTCCGCCGTCTACGGGTCCGCCGATATCCCCGGCGCGATTCGGGCGCTGCGGGGATAACGGAAAACCTTCCAGATGTCCGGCCTCTTCGTCGTGTAGGGCAAGGGCTCTGCCCTTGCCTTTTTACAGAGTCGGCAACCCGATTCAGGCAAGGGCAAAGCCCTTGCCCTACATGCCCACCCTCAAATTCTCCAAAAATCCAATCCATCCCACGGAGGTCCTACCCATGCAGTATTTCCCCCCCGCCCTCGAAAGCCTTGTGGAGCACTTCGCCAAGCTGCCCGGCGTGGGCGTCAAATCTGCCCAGCGGCTGGCCTTTTATGTGCTCTCCCTCCCTGAGGAGGAGGCCGCCGCCTTTGCCCGGGCCATCACCGACGCCAAGGCCCACATCCACACCTGTCCCGTCTGCCAGAACCTCACCGAGGGGGACGGCCCCTGTCCCATCTGCGCCAGCGCCAAGCGGGACGCCTCCACCGTCTGCGTGGTGGCCGACCCCAAGGACGTGGTGGCCATGGAGCGCAGCCGGGAGTATCAGGGGCACTACCATGTCCTCCACGGGGTGCTCTCCCCCATGAACCGGGTGGGGCCCGACGACCTGCACATCCGTTCCCTGGTGGAGCGGGTGGCCGCCGGCGGAATCGAGGAAGTGATAATGGCCACCAACCCGGACACCGAGGGGGAGGCCACCGCCATGTACCTGTCCCGGCTGCTGAAGCCCTTCCAGGTGAAGGTCACCCGGCTGGCCTACGGCATTCCCGTGGGCAGCCACCTGGAGTACGCCGACGACGCCACCCTGGTCCGTGCCCTGGAGGGGCGCAGAGAGATATAAATTACGCCCGGCGGGTGACCCCGCCGGGCGCTGCTTTTGCTTATTCACCGCTGCTTGAGGAGGCGTCTCCGCCCCCGGAGGAGGCCTCGCCCCCCTCCGCCGAAGCGGTCCCTTCAGCCTCTGTGGTCTCGTCGGAACTCTGCTTCTCGTCGTCCTTGAGGACACTCTCGCACTCCTTTTCGTCCCTCTTGGGCGGCTTGCGCAGGGCGATGACCAGCTTATAGCCCTTCGGGTCATTCTCCATCAGGTATCGCTCGTCCTGGGGCGGAACCCTTTTGCCCGCCATCATCCGCCGGGCAATCTCCATGCACCTCTGCTGTACCTTCAGCTGCTCAGACAGGGCCTCCAGCTCCTCCTCCTCGGCGCTGGGCTCGTCCAGCATACCCAGAATACCGTCCTTCTCCTCCTTCGCCCCGGAGAGCAGCCTGGCCTCCGACTGGACCCGCTGCTCCTCCATGGCCTCCACCCACTGTCGGCTCAGCTCCAGCCGGTCAGCAGCGGGACGGCCCCCACCGGTCTTTTTCTCCTCCTTGCCCCTGGGGGGCTGCGGCGGGGTAAAGCTGACATTTTCTCCCCGCAGCATACGCCGAATTTCCACTGTCCGCACCTCCTTTTACATGTCCTCGTTGTCCTCCAGCTCCTCCACCATCATCAGGGCGGCAATGTCCTGGCACTTCTACCGCAGCTTCAGCTCCTGGGACCTGGCCTCCAGCTCCTCCTCACTCTCCGGCGTCTCCACGCCCTCCGGGGGCTCGCCGGACTGCATCCACTGCATGGCCGCCCTTTCGTACAGGGCCGCCGCCGCCTCTACCTTCTCTTCCTCGCTCCGCTCCAGAAACTGCCGCTTCATCTCAAACCGGTCGATGGACACCCGGCCCCCGCTTCCGCCGGAGCTGAGCTCCCGCTCGCCAAATCCGTCCCGTGTCTCCATCCAGAAGCCCCCTTTCCGATCTTCTCATCTGAATTTATCGGCAAAACCTCCCCAAAACTTTACCCCCGCAGGCATACAGGTATTTCTCCCTTCACCGCCAGCAGCCCCGGCTCCACACAGCACTCCAGGGCCAGCACCTCCACCCCGGCCCGGGCCGCCCGGCGGAGGGCCGCGCCGAATTCCGGGTGTGTGGCGTCGTTGGGCTCCACCCGGCTCATGCCCTCCATCTGGACGATGAAGCACACACCCGCCTCATAGCCCGCCTCACGGGCCAGGACCAGCTCCTCCAGGTGCTTCACCCCCCGGAGGGTGGGGGCGTCGGGGAAGCGGGCCACGCCGTCCTCCTCCAGGGTGACCCCCTTCACCTCCCAAAAACCCCGGCTTCCTCCCTCGGCGCGCTCCCAGTAGTAGTCGAACCGGGAACTGCCGTACGCCGTCTCGGGCCGCAGAAGGGTGGGGACAAAGCCCAGTCCCTCCGCCGCCGCCCACTCCCCAAAAACCTTGTTGGGGGCCTGGGAGTCCATGTTGATGAGGAGAGGGCCGCCGGACCGCGCCTTCTCCACGGCGATCAGGTCGTATTTTGTCTTCCGGGCGGGGCTGCCGCTCTCCTCCAGCCAGACCTTTACGCCGGGGATCAGCAGCTCCCGGCACCGGCCGGTGTTCTTTACGTGGCAGACCTCCACACGGCCTCCCACCTCTACATGGGCAATAAACCGGTTGGGCCGGGCCTGAAAAATGCCCGGCAAAATTTTTCCATATTCCATCTTGTTTTTCCTCCAGTTTCTTTGGTATGATGTAGGGCAGGGGTTCTACCCCTGCCTATCCCCGTAAGGGGATAAGACAGGATGAGAAGGCAAGGGCAGAGCCCTTGCCCTACATCCGGCGGTTTTCCCTAATTGATGAGACAAGCGTGGAGCGGGCAATATCCGCTCTAAAAAACGAGTTTGGAAGGAGCGGATCGAATGTCCTGTAAAGAGGAATTTATTGAGATCTTCAAGGCCAACATCACCCGGGAGGGGGCCGACAAGCTGCTGGATTACCTGGAACACAAGAGCGACTTTTTCACCGCCCCCGCCTCCGCCCGCTACCACGGGGCCTACGAGGGCGGACTGTGCGAGCACAGCCTGAACGTCTACCACTGCCTGGTGGACTACCTCCAGCGGGAGCGGGTGCAGGAGCTCTACGGCCTGGAATACAGCGCCGAGTCCATCGCTATTGTAGCCCTGTGCCACGACTTCTGCAAGATCGGCTGTTATAAAAAGAGCTTCCGCAACGTGAAGGACGACGCCACCGGCAAGTGGGAGAAGGTCCCCTCCTATACCTTTGACGATCCCCTGCCCTACGGGCACGGGGAAAAGAGCGTGTACATCACCAATGGCTTCATCCGCCTCACCCGGGAGGAGGCTATGGCCATCCGCTGGCACATGGGCTTCTCCGGCCCGGAGGACAGCCGCACTGTGGGTCAGGCCCTGCGGATGTACCCCCTGGCCTTCGCTCTGGCCACAGCAGATATGGAGGCGTCCTACTTCCTGGAGAATGAGGGATGAAAAAACCGCCCCATTGGGGCGGTTTTACTTTATCTCTGACGGGGATACGCCCAGCGCCCCTCCTGCATGTAGGGCCGCAGGGCGGGCACCTTGGGCAGCGCAAACAGCAGCAGGGTCCCCAGTACATAACAGGCCAGCGCCTCGCCGGGAATAAAAGTGAGGACATTAAACCCGCAGGCCGCCCAAAAGGCGGAATCCACCGCCCCAACCTCCGCCCAGGCCCACATGGGGGGCAGGATGATGGCGTTGACAATGATGGGAGGCAGGGCCGCCAGATACCAGCGCGGCACCTTTATAGAGAGCCACGCAGCAATGGCGGTAGCCAGGGTGCCAAAGATGATATCCAGCGGGCCGTATAGGGAGAGCAGGTTGGTGAGGAAACAGCCAACCACCAGCCCCGGCGCGGCAGCGGGGAACACAAAGGGCAGAACGGTGAGAGCTTCCGCAAAGCGGCACTGGATTGGGCCGTAGGTCAGGCCGAAGATGTCCCCGAAATACCCCAGCACAGCGTACAGCGCCGCCACCATGGCGGCCAGGGTCAGGTCCCGAATGGTAAATTTACGCATAAAAAAACCTCCATTTTTTGTTTAGAGAACGGCGGGCGGCGCACCGCCCCCGAACGAACATGTCATGCCCCGCCTGTTCGCAGCGCTCGCCTTCCCTGCGACTCAAAACACAAACAGAACCGCCCTGCGATTCTTGGTTTGTATTTCTCGCTCCGGTCCAGACGCACTGCTCACAACGGCTCGGGCGCTTCCATGCTTGGACGAGGTGTGGAAACTCGTCGGAGGTATTTTAACACAGCCGGAGCGGCTTGTCCACTCCCTTTTCGCCAAACGCCGGAATTTTCCACAGGCAAAACAACGGAGGCCGGACGGCCTCCGTTGTCTCTGTATTAGATTTACAGCTTGGCCAGCAGCTCAGCCCGCAGCTCCTCGTAGCCGGGCTTGCCCAGCAGGGCAAACATATTCTTCTTATAGGCCTCCACCCCGGGCTGGTCGAAGGGGTTGACCTCCAGCAGATGGCCGGACAGGCCGCAGACATATTCAAAGAAGTAGATCAGGAAGCCCACGCTGCGCTCACTGATTTTGGGCAGCTCCAGCAGCACGTTGGGCACGCCGCCGTCCACGTGGGCCAGAATGGTGCCCCGCATGGCCTGCTCCGCCACAAACGCCATAGGCTTGCCGGACAGGAAGTTGAGACCGTCTACATTGGCGGGGTCGTCGGGGATGATGAACTGGCCGTCGGGCTCGAACTTCACCACGGTCTCGGCCATCAGACGCTCGCCCTCCTGGATATACTGGCCCATGGAGTGCAGGTCGGCAGTAAATTCCACGCTGGCAGGGAACAGGCCCTTGCCGTCTTTGCCCTCGCTCTCGCCATAGAGCTGCTTCCACCACTCGGCAAAGAAGCGGAACCGGGGCTCGTAGCCCGCCAGGATCTCCACGCGCTTGCCGGCCTGATACAGGGCATGGCGGGCGGCGGCGTACTGCCACGCCGGGTTGTCCAGCCCGGGGACGGACAGCTCCTCCATGGCCTGGCAGGCCCCCTCCATCAGAGCCTTGATATCCACACCCGCCACGGCGATGGGCAGCAGACCCACGGCGGTGAGGACGGAGTACCGGCCGCCTACGGCATCCGGAACCACAAACTCCTCATAGCCCTCGGCGTCGGCCAGGCCCTTCAGCGCGCCGCGGGCCTTGTCTGTGGTGGCATAGATGCGCTCTCTGGCCCCGTCTCTGCCATACTTCTCCTCCAGCATGGTCTTGAAGATGCGGAAGGCCACGGCGGGCTCGGTGGTGGTGCCCGATTTGGAGATGATGTTGACGGAGAAATCCCGGTCGCCGATCAGCTCGATCAGTTCCAGCAAGGCGTCGGTAGAAAGGCCGTTACCGGCAAAGAAGATGTCGGGGGTGTCCTTCTTCTTCAGGTTGTAGTTTTGGGACAGCAGCAGCTCGATTACCGCCCGGGCCCCCAGGTAGGAGCCGCCGATGCCGATGACCACCAGCACCTGGGACTGCCCCTGGATCTTCTTGGCCGCCGCCTGGATGCGGGCAAATTCTTCCTTGTCGTAATCCCGGGGCAACGTGACCCAGCCGGTAAAGTCACCGCCGGGGCCGGTGTGCGCGGCCAGCATCTGGGCCGCCTTGGACAGCCTGTCCTCCCGGGAGGTCAGATAGTCCTCTGGGATGAAGCCGCTGAGCTTGGAGAGATCAAGTTTTAACATGGAACATTCCTCCTGTGAAAGAATGGGATCAAAGCTGCTATCATTATACCACACTCCAGACCGGTTTTCACGGCAAATTTTGTGTTTCAGGTGTATTCCAAAAAAATTTTGATTTTTTCGAAAAATTTGAGACAGGCTATTGACAAATGATACTCGCGTGAGTATAATAACCCTTGCTGTTCGGACGATTAGCTCAGCTGGTAGAGCATCCGCTTGACGTGCGGGAGGTCACAGGTTCAAGTCCTGTATCGTCCACCACTTTTCAATTCAGAAAAGCACTGAAAACAATCGTTTTCAGTGCTTTTTGTTTTGCTGTATTTTAAAAAGTAGATTGCCGATTTACTTCAATTCCACTACTGTTACACCGTCCTCCCCCTCGCCGTAGCGGCCGGGGCGGAAGGATTTTACATAGCGGCTGCGCTTGAGATAGGTCCGCACGGCGGAGCGCACCGCGCCGGTGCCCTTGCCGTGGACGATGGTGACCGTCTCCAGCTTTCCCATCATGGCGGTGTCCAGAAAGCGCTCCAGATTGGCGACGGCCTCGTCGGTCATCATGCCCCGCAGGTCGATCTGACTGGGGACGGCGGCGGTGCGCAGGGTATGCTCCGCCCGGGCAATAATCCGCCGGGTCTCCTTCTGGGTCTGGGTCTCCCCCTCCACCACCCGGACCTCCTCCTGCTTGGCGGAGATCTTCAAAATCCCCGCCTGGAGCTGGAGGGAACCATCCTTGTTCACCGACAGGACCGTAGCCTTTGTGCCCATAGACACCAGCTCCACCGTGTCCCCCGCCTTCGCCGGGCGGGTGGGGGGCGGGGGCTCCACCTCGGGGGCACTTCCGCCGATATTCCGCTCCGCCTCGTTGAGCAGCCGCCGGGCCTCCGCCCGGCCGTCGTTCACCTGCTGCCAGTCCAGGTCCTGGCGCTTTTTCAGCTCCTTCAGCTCGGCCAGAGCCAGGTCGCTGGCGGCGCGAGCCTCCTCGATGATGGCCCGAGCCTCGGCGTTGGCCTTCTCCACCACCTTCGCCCGCTCAGCCTCCAGCTTCTCCCGATACTCCCGGGCCTTCTCCGCACTCTGCTCCATGTCCAGCTTGAGCCGCCGGGCCTCGGCCCGCTCCTTCTCCATCTCCTGCCGCTGCTGGTCCAGACGGGTGAGCACATCCTCAAACCGGACATTCTCCGCGTCCAGCCGTGCGGCGGCCTTCTCGATGATATACTCCGGCAGTCCCAGCCGCCGGGAGATGGCAAAGGCGTTGGACTTTCCGGGGATGCCCAGCACCAGCCGGTAGGTGGGGGCCAGGGTCTCCACGTTGAACTCGCAGGAGGCGTTCTCCACCCCGGGAGTGGTCATGGCGTAGACCTTCAGCTCGGCGTAGTGGGTGGTAGCCGCAACCTGAGCTCCAATGCCCCGGGCGGACTCAATGATGGCGGCGGCCAGCGCCGCCCCCTCCACCGGATCGGTGCCCGCCCCCAGCTCGTCAAAGAGGATGAGGGTGTCGCCGTCCGCCTCCCCCAGGATGCCCACGATGTTGGTCATGTGGGAGGAGAAGGTGGACAGGGACTGAGCGATAGACTGCTCATCGCCGATATCGGCCAGCACCCGGGAGAAGACGCGCACCGTGGAGTCGTCCTTGGCCGGGACATGCAGGCCGCACTGGGCCATGAGGGTGATGAGGCCCAGGGTTTTCAATGTGACCGTCTTGCCGCCGGTGTTGGGGCCGGTGATGACCAGGGTGTCGAACCGCTCCCCCAGCTCCAGGTCGTTGGCAACCGCCTTTTTCTGATCCAGCAGGGGGTGCCGGGCCCCCCGCAGGTGGAGGTACTTGTCGGACAGCTTGGGCTCGGTGCACTCCAGCTTCAAAGACAGCTTTGCCCGGGCAAAAATGGCGTCCAGCCAGATGAGTAGCTGGTAGTCCTCCGAAATGTCCTCCTTGTGGGCGGCGCACTGGGCGGACAGCTCGGCCAGGATGCGCTCAATCTCCTTCTTCTCCTTGGCCAGCAGCTCCCGCAGCTCGTTGTTGGCCTTGACCACCCCCATGGGCTCGATAAAGAAGGTGGAGCCCGAGGAGGACACGTCGTGGACCAGGCCGGGGATGGCGTTCTTGTGCTCCGACTTCACGGGCACCACGTACCGGTCGGAGCGGATGGTGATGATGGACTCCTGCAAATACTTGGACTGGTTGGAGGAGATCAGCTTTTGAAGGATGTCCCGGACTTTGGACTCGGTGGCCCGCATGTGCCGGCGGATGGAGGCCAGCTCCGGGCTGGCAGAGTCGGCCAGCTCGTCCTCCCCCACGATGGAGTTGGTGATGGTGTCCTCCAGAAATCGGTTGGTAGTGAGGGCGCGGAACAGATGGGAGATGGGGGTCTTTTCCTCCCCCGCCCCGTAGTCGGCGGCGGTCCGGGCCGCCCGCAGGACAGCGGCGATCTCCAATAACTCCCTGGTGTTCAGGCTGCCCCCCATGTCCGCCCGCTGGAGGCTGGCGGACACCGGCTTGATTCCCGCGAAGCCGGGGGTCCCCCGGAGGACCAGCAGCTTGACGGCCGCGGTGGTCTCCGCCTGGGCCCGCTTTACATCGTCGATGTCGTCCATGGGGCGCAGCTCCCGGGCCCGCTCCCGGCCCTCGTCGGTGACAGCACACCCGGACAGCAGCTCCAGCACACGGGGCAGCTCCAGAGTGGCCATGGATTTTTCAAATAAGTCGCTCATATTCAAACTCCTGTTTTTTTCACTCGTTTCTCAAATTTTTCTTTTGCAAACATATAACTCTCCCGAATGAGAGGTTTCATGCTTTCAAAGGTTTGCGCAGAAGGGTTCAGAACGCACACCCAGCCCATCCAGGCGTAAACCGGATGAGGCAGCAGAGTATCCGTCCGGGTAAAGTCCATATCCCCCTCCACTACGCCGCCTTTTGGCGGACGCTTGGGAACCGGGCCAAACAGGTTGACATAAGTCCGCTTCCTTGGTCCCAAGTTCACCCGGTACACACCAGGGCGGTCCAACCGGGAAGCCCGGTCATTATCCCCATCCTTCTCCTTGACCGTGAGGACATAGACCCCCCGTTTCAGAACCTTTCCTGGGTTATAAAAGACGCCTGTCTCTCCCCAGCTGTTTACCAAAACAGTACCCTCCAGGTTGGTCAGACACCAGTCTAAAATTTGTTTCAGCTCCATCTTCATGACTCCTTCTCCCACTCCGCCATCAGCGCCCGGAACCGCTCCGGCACCCGGTCCAGGGACAGGGAATCGTGAACGGCGCAGGTGCCCGCCTCCTGGGCGGTCTGGTAGTACCACCGCTTGTAATCCAGCATGAGCAGGGTGTCCTCCAGCTGTTTCTGCTGCTCCAGCACCGACTGGCGCTGTTTTTCAATCAGGTCCAGCCGCCGGTCGATGGTGGCGTCCCCCTGGCGGGACCAGTCCATAAAGGCCTTGATCTCCCTCAGGGGCATCCCCGCCTTTTTCAGGCAGCCCAGCAGCCGCAGCCACTCCATATCCTCGTCCTTGAACATGCGGATTCCCCCGCTGGACCGCTCCACAAAGGGCAGCAGCCCCTCCTTGTCGTAGTAGCGCAGGGTGGACGGGGCCACATTCAGCTTCTGGGCCATCTCTCCAATGGTGTAAAACATAAAATCTCTCCCACAAAAGGCCTGACCTAAACTTCACTCTAAGTTATATATTTGTTCCATACTTAAATGCCATTATAGCGCAACCCACCCCATTCGTCAACGGAAAGGTGGATTTTTCAGCGGCCCTGGCCGATTTTTCAGCCAGGCTGGGCCTGAAATAGTCTCATTTTCAAAGCACCTCCCCCGGCCTGAGCCAGGGGAGGTGCTCTTAATCAAACCTGCCGCTTTTTGCGCTGAAGGCCAAAGATGATTTGCAGAATACGATTCTCATCCGCCTCGCTCAGGTCCAGAAACCGGCAGCCATACTCAAAATAGTCGTGCTTGCGCTCCAGGATCCGCAGGATCTGGCAGCCCAAGTCAAGGGGCGCCTGGTCCGGAAGCAGCCGGGCCTCCAGGCGGAATTTATCGCCTATATTGTGCCGCGCCTGACAGCCGAGGCAGACGCCGCCAACGCTCACATTGACCAGCTTGCACCGCTCTCCCGCTCCGCCAAACCGGATCATCGGGGTAATGGTAGCGGTCACATTGGTATCCATCCGGAAGAAGGCCCGGTCATTGCCCCGCTTGACCAGGGTAATATGCTCCACCTGCCACGCCTTATTGGGGCTCAGGCGGACTGAGGCCTCCATCAGCACCGCCTTGTTCTCCCGGCTGCTGAAGCCCCGGATCATCACAGGGATGGGCTCCTCCGTTCTGGTCAGCAGACTGCCCTCGGTAAGGGGCAGAAGCTGCGCCCGGTCCCCCCGCAGCGATGTCAGCTTGGCGGCCAGAAAAATACGGCCGTCATTGCTTGTCACCTCTACCCGCATACCGGAGTATATCTCCAGGTCTTCCGCCTCGGCTCGCCGCATGGAAGCCTCCTCTTCCCGCTGCTTCGGGCTCTTTCCAAACAGACCAAACAGTCCCATACTGTTTTCCCCTTTCTATTTGAATGAGATCATACCGCAAGGGCTCTCCGCCGTTTCCGGTAAACAGGCAGTTCAGTTTTTCAGGCTCTGCATTGGGGCCGGAATCCGTCCGCCCCGTTCCACAAACTCTCTGGCGGAGAAGGGATGGACGGGCTGGACGGGTGCGGAGCCCAGCAGGCCGCCGAACTCCACCGTGTCCCCCACGGTGCAGCCGGGGGCTGGGATAATACGCACGGCGGTCGTTTTGGAGTTCACCATGCCAATCGCCGCCTCGTCGGCAATGATGGCGGAGATGGTCTCGGCCGGGGTGTCACCGGGAACGGCGATCATGTCCAGCCCCACCGAGCACACGCAGGTCATGGCCTCCAGCTTATCCAGGGTGAGCGCCCCGGACCGGGCGGCGGCGATCATGCCCTCGTCCTCGCTGACGGGGATAAAGGCGCCGGACAGGCCCCCCACATGGGAGGAGGCCATAACGCCCCCCTTTTTCACCGCATCGTTGAGCAGGGCCAGGGCGGCGGTTGTGCCATGGGTGCCGCAGACCTCCAGGCCCATCTCCTCTAAAATCCGGGCCACGCTGTCCCCGACGGCGGGGGTGGGGGCCAGGGACAGGTCCACAATCCCAAAGGGGGTGTCCAGCCTCCGGCTGGCCTCCTGGGCCACCAGCTGACCCATGCGGGTGATGCGGAAGGCCGTTTTTTTCACCGTCTCCGCCACCACATCGAAGGGCTGGCCCTTTACGTCCTGAAGGGCGTGGTACACCACGCCGGGGCCGGAGACCCCCACATTGATGACCCGCTCCGGCTCACCCACGCCGTGGAAAGCGCCGGCCATAAAAGGATTGTCCTCCACCGCATTGCAGAATACCACCAGCTTGGCGCAGCCGAAGCCGCCCCTGTCCGCGGTTTTCTCGGCCAGGTCCTTGATGGTACGGCCCATGAGGGCCACCGCGTCCATGTCGATGCCCGCCTTGGTGGAGCCCACGTTGACCGAAGCGCACACAATATCTGTCGCCGCCAGGGCCTCGGGGATGGAGCGGATGAGAATACGGTCGGCCTCCGTCATCCCCTTTTGCACCAGAGCGGAAAACCCGCCGATGAAGTTGACTCCGCAGGTCTTGGCCGCCCGGTCCAGGGCCTGGGCGAAGGGGAGATAGCTGTCCGTCTCGGCCGAAGCGGCCACCAGGGAGATGGGGGTCACCGAGATCCGCTTGTTGACGATGGGAATGCCGAATTCCTTCTCGATGGCCTCGCCGGTAGCCACCAGCTTCTCGGCGTATGTGGTAATCTTGTCATACACCTTGGTGCAGGCGGTATTTACGTCGCTGTGGGCGCAGGACAGCAGGGAGATGCCCATAGTTATGGTGCGCACATCCAGATGCTGCTGGTCGATCATCTGGATGGTCTGCATAATTTCGTGTTGATTCAGCATGGCGGCCACCCCTTAAATGCGATGCATGGCGTTGAAAATATCTTCTCGCTGAATCCGGATGGACAGCCCCTCCTCCTGGCCGGCCTGGGCCAGCAGGTCGGCCATATCGCCGATGGACTGCTCGCAGGCGGCGGTATCCACCAGCATGACCATGGTGAAAAACTCCTGCAAAACAGTCTGCGTGATATCCAGAATGTTGATGTTGTGCCGGGCGAGGAGGGAGCATACGGCGGCGGTAATGCCCACCCGGTCCTTGCCGATGACGGTAACAATGGCTTTCATAACAAAATTCCTTCCTTATGACGTTTTGTAGGGCGTGACCACCCGGCACGCCGCTCCTATATTGTCTGTCCGAAAACGGCGCGCCGGGTCGTCGCGCCCTACGGTCAATTCAACTCGTCCAATGTCAATTCAAACCCGTCCAAAAAGTGCTCCATAAAATAGTTCAGAGCGGGACTGGGATTCTGGCACAGGGCGGCATAGGTCTGCTCCCTGGCCTTCTTGAATTCTGTGTTCCCCGCTTTCAGCTCCTCCACACATTTCAGGTAGGCGGACAGCTTATCCGCCGCCTTGACCAGCGCGCGAATCTCCGGGTCGGGGATGGTAACGGCATCCTCAAAGTCGGGGCGCAGGTCAGGTGGAAGCATGGACAGCAGCTTTCTCTCCGCCACCGCCTCCACATCCTTGTAGGCGCTCTGGATGTCCGGGTTGTCGTATTTGATGGGGGTGGGCATGTCGCCGGTGAGAATCTCGCTGGCGTCGTGGTACAGGGCGGCTACCGCCACAGCGCCGGGGTCTACCTGGCCGCCGAAGCAGCGATTTTCAATCACAGCCAGGGCGTGGGCCAGCACAGCCACCTGGTGGGAGTGCTCCTGAATGTTCTCCAGCCGGGTGTTGCGCATCAGGCCCCAGCGGTTGATATACCGCATACGGGAGACCATGGGAAAAAAGTTATAGGGCACGGTAAAAACGCTCCTTTTCTGAAGTCCCCCCTATTTTACCATAGCAAAAGGCGGTTGTAAACCGGGAAAGTTGAAGGGAAACGCAAAAAAGCCTCCTTTTGAAAGGAGGTGCCCCAGTGCGCACATCGGACAGCCGTTGGCGGCTTCGCCGCCTTACGGATGTCACATACCCGGAGGGGTACTGGGGCGGAGGATTGATTTCGCCGCAGGCGAAATGTGCGGAGCAAACGGGGCTTTGAGCCCTTTGTAGGGCGGGACGACTCGGCCCGCCGTGTATTTGTCTGATTCGGCGGCGCGCCGAGGTCGTCGCGCCCTACAAATAGAAACACAATACTCAGTCAGCCGCCGTGGGGCGGGAGCTTTACTTTTTCTCCGGGAACCGTTTCTCCTTCCACGCCTTGCCCCAGGCCCGTCCGGTGAAGACGATTAGCGCCAAGGTCAGCAGGCCCCGTCCAATCCCCACGGCGGCGGCAAAATAATAGGTGCGGGCTCTCATCGCCGGGTTTACGATTAAATGATGCAGTATCTGCAGTCCGCCAGCCAGCCCCCAGGGGCACACGCTGAAGTGCGGATTTAAAATAGAGAGGCTCAGCGCCACGGCCAGCCAGCCCAGGATGAGCCAGGGATGTTTTTTCGCCAATATCAGGGGCAGGCCCAGGATGACCAGGGCGGCGGCCGCCCAGATCAGCAGGGGGGCACCCATCAGTCCGATGACAGCCAGCGCCGCTCCGGAGGCCTCCATCACAACGCCCAGCTTCTGGAGCGGGGACAGCTCCTGCCTCCGCTCCACATAGACCGTCTGGGGTAGGGACGGCTCCGGGGGCTGGGGGCGCTCACCCTCCCGCACCAGCTGGTCCACACTCACGCCGAACAGGTCGGCCAGCTTGATGATCTTGTCCAGGTCGGGGGTGGACTGGGCCGTCTCCCACTTGCTCACACTCTGCCGGGAAACCTCCAGTTTTTCCGCTAGGTCGTCCTGGGACATGCCCCGCTCTGTGCGCAGGGACAATATTTTTTCCGCCAATGTCATAGACCTTGACCTCCTCTCGATTTTCTTCTATTATAGTATTAGAGTGGCAAAAATCAATCAAGTCCGCTTGGAAATTCCCGCAACCAGCGGTTGCGGCCCGATTGAAGGAGGAAAAATCATGGCTTTCAATTACGATATTCCGGTTTTGGAGCTTCTGGACATCCTGGGCTGCCAGCCCAACCCCGATTACCAGCCCGACCCCCGGCTCCCCACCCTATTGAACGATTTCCTGAGCCGGGCCTGTGACAGCCCTCTGTTCAAGACGGCAGACATTTGGACCGCACACTCAGACTGGACCTCCTACGAGGTCCTTGAGGAGCGGATCGAGGAGGACCGGGAATACTACGAGGAGCACCCGGAGGAGCTGGAGGAGGACGACCCCTTCGCCCCCTTCTTGCAGCTGCCTAAGGAGGAGTGGCCCACTCTGGTGGAAAACTATCTGGAGATCGGCAGCGACTACGCCGCCGGGGTGGTGGAGTTCGGCATCCGGGAGGGGGACCTGGGCCAGGCGGACCCGGTCGTCTACATGCTCCACGAGGAGGACGCTCCCACCGGCTGGAAGCAGTTTGCCCCCAACCTGACCGGCTATCTGAAATATGTTCTGTGCGCCATCCTGTGCGGCGAGAGCTACCACACCGGGCAGAACGTACTGGAGAAGGCGGGCTGGACCTATACAGCGTGGGAAAAGCCGGCGGATGCCCCCATGATTCCCTGCATCTACGACCTGGCCGTGTGCTGCGGCTACGACCCGGACACCAAAACTGTTCTTGCCATTTTGTCTGACGCCCAGTGCAAGACCTGCCAGATCAACAAAGGGGACTGAGGCGTACATGGCGAAAAAGAGTACCCGGAACACCCGGGAGAAGATCATTGACGCGGCCTGGAAGCTGTTTTACCGCCAGGGCTACGATGACACCACCGTGGAGGAGATTATCGAGGAGTCGGGCACCTCCCGGGGGTCCTTCTACCACTACTTCCAGGGCAAGGACGCCCTGCTGTCCACCCTGGCTGACGTCTTCGACCGGAAGTATGAGGAGCTGACCGAAACCCTGGACCCAAATCAGGACCGGTTCGAGCAGCTGATGTACCTGAACCGGGAGCTGTTCGCCATGCTGGAGAACTCCATCTCCCTGGACCTGGCCGCCCGGCTGTACTCCTCCCAGCTCATCACCCGGGGGGACAAGTCCCTGATGGACCGCAACCGCACCTACTACCGGCTGCTGCGGCAGATCGCCCTCCAGGGCCAGGAGCGGGGGGAGCTGCGGGGGGATGTCACCGCCAACGAGATCGTCCGGGCCTACGCCCTGTGCGAGCGGGCCCTCATCTACGACTGGTGCCTGTCAGAGGGAGACTACTCCCTCACCCAGTACAGCCGGACCATGATGCCCATGTTTTTGCAGGGGTTTCGGATCGAAAAATGAAAAGTTTGTAAGAATGTCCAAAATATTATTTTATAAAATGTACAGCTTATTTCCCTTGAATTACAGGGGAAAATAAGCTGTTTTTAATTTTAAAGTACGGAGTTTATTCTATGTTGCGTTCTCCCTTCTTTTCTGGTAAGATACCAGTAATTCGCGTTTTGGCGGCTTCGTGTGTGCCGCCCGACCGCATTTTGGGAGGAATTTTATGACTACCGCGCAAGTTTGTATTATGGGCACCATCATTCTCTATCTCTGCTTCGTCATTTTTACCGGCGTGATGATCGGCCGCCGGTCCAAAAAGAGCGCCGAGGGCTTCTACCTGGGCGGCCGAGGGATGGGCCCCCTGGTCACCGCCATGAGCGCCGAGGCCAGCGACATGAGCAGCTACCTGCTTATGGGCATCCCCGGCCTGGCCTATCTGTCCGGCGTGGCCGACGCCAGCTGGACCGCCATCGGTCTGGCCGCAGGCACCTATCTGAACTTCCTGCTGGTGGCCCGGCGTCTGCGCCGCTACAGCGTGAAGCTGGACGCCATCACCATCCCCAGCTTCATCTCCAAACGGTACGGCGAGAAAAAGCCGGTAATTATGTGCATCTCCGCCTTGATTATCCTCATCTTCTTCGTGCCCTACGTGGCCTCCGGCCTGGCCGCCATCGGCAAGCTGTTCAACAGCCTCTTTGGCTGGGACTACATGCTGGCGGTGGTGATCGGTTCCATCGTGATTATCAGCTACACCTCGGTGGGCGGCTTCTCCGCCGTAGCCACCATGGACCTGATCCAGTCCATTATCATGACCATCGCTCTGGCCATCATCGTGGTCTTCGGCATTGTCCAGGCCGGAGGCATGGACGCTGTGCTGGACCACGCCCGCACGCTGCCCGGCTTTCTCAGCTTTGGGGAGACCTACAATGTGGCCACCGGCTCCGCTGAGCCCTATGGCTTCATCCGCATCGTGTCCATGATGGCCTGGGGCCTGGGTTACTTTGGAATGCCTCACATTCTGGTTCGCTTTATGGCTATCCGGGACGAGAACGAGCTGAAGCTGTCCCGCCGCATCGCCGCCGTGTGGGTGGTCATCTCCATGGGTGTGGCGGTGTTCATCGGTATCGTGGGCCACGCCGTCTCCGCCGCCGGCCGCATCCCCTATCTGGAGGGCAGCGCCACCGAGACGGTGATTGTCCGCCTGTCTGATTTGCTGTCCAGCTATGGCATCGTCCCCGCCGTCGTGGCCGGCTGTATCCTGGCCGGTATTCTGGCCGCCACCATGTCCACCGCCGACAGCCAGCTGCTGGCCGCCTCCTCCGCCTTTTCGGAGAATCTGGTTCAGAATGTCTTCGGCATCAAGCTGACCCAAAAGCAGACTATGCTCACCGCCCGGCTTACCGTGGTCGTGATCGCCATCATCGCCATGTTCCTGGCCTCCGACCCGGACAGCAACGTGTTCCAGATCGTCTCCTTCGCCTGGGCAGGCTTTGGAGCTACCTTCGGCCCCGCCATGCTGTGCGCCCTGTTCTGGAAGCGGAGCAACCGCCAGGGAATTATGGCCGGTCTGGTCGCCGGCAGCGTGATGATCTTCGTGTGGAAATTCCAGATTAAGCCCCTGGGCGGCATCTGGAACATCTACGAGCTGCTTCCCGCCTTCCTGGTAGCTCTGGCGGCTATTGTGATTGTTTCTCTCCTTACCCCCGCTCCTGAGAAGGATGTGGTAAGGGCCTTTGAGGAGTACGACAGATAAACCAGCATGGGACCTCCGGCTTCAGGCCGGAGGTCCCGCCTTTATGCGGGCGCGGGGGGCTGCCGCAGAGGAGTATCTGGCGGAGCCGAAGCAAAAGACTGCAATACCTCCTTCTCAATCAATACATTTTGTGGTAATATCAATCAAAAAGGAGGGAACTTTCTTGAAAGAAAAACTTACCCCCAGGCAGCTGACACTGATCGGTTCCATGCTTTTCGGCCTGTTCTTTGGGGCGGGCAACCTGATATTCCCCCTGATCCTGGGCGCAAAAGCCGGGCAGAACCTGCCCGCCGCCCTGCTGGGGCTTCTGATTACCGCCGTGGGCATCCCTCTGCTGGGGGTCATGTCCATCGGCCTGACCCGCAGCGAGGGCCTGCTGGATCTGTCGGGGCGGGTGTCCCCGCAGTTCCGGCTCTTCTTTACCTGTGCCCTTTACCTGACGATCGGCCCCCTGTTCGCGATCCCCCGCTGCGCCGCCACCAGCTTTACCATCGGGGTATCCCCCTTCGTGGGCGAAAACGTCTGGCTTTGGCAGCTTGGGTTTTCCCTGTGCTTCTTCGGGGCGGTGCTCTATTTTTCCCTAAAGCCCTCTCAAATTCTGGATTCGGTGGGGAAATTTCTCAATCCGGCCTTTCTTCTCTTCCTGGGGATCATGTTGGTCACAGCACTTTTAAAGCCTGTCCAGTCCGTGGCCTCGGTTGTCCCAAGGGGAGACTATGTCCACTCCGCCTTCTCAGCCGGCTTTTTACAGGGCTACGATACCCTGGACGCCCTGGCCAGCCTGGCCTTCGGCATCATCGTCATTCGGGCGGTCCGCCAGCTTGGGGTCACCGAGCCCCAACGGGTGGCGGTGAGCACGGTGAACGCAGGGGTGGTAAGTATGTCCCTGATGGCCCTCCTCTACGCGGCCACCGCCCTGACCGGGGCCCAGAGCTTTGGGCTCTACGCGGAACGGCTCTCTGATCCCGGCTTCACAGGGGGCGACGCTTTCGCCATTATCGCTCACCACTATTTTGGCAAGGGGGGCGGGCTGCTGCTGGCGGTCACAGTTACCCTCTGCTGTATGAAGACCGCCGTGGGGCTGGTGATCTCCTGCGCCGAGACCTTCGAAGCAATGTTTCCCGGTAAGCTCTCCTACCCACGGTGGGCGATGGTGTTCAGCGGCGCCTCCCTGCTTATCTCCAACTTTGGGCTTTCCAGGATTATTGAATTTTCCGCCCCGTTGCTTTATTTCCTTTACCCCCTGGCCATCGTCCTGATTCTGCTGGGACTCCTGGGGCGGTTTTTCAGCCACGCCCGCCCGGCCTACCAGTGAACCATGCGGTTTACCGTCGCAGCGGCCATTCTGGAGCTGTGCCGGGTGGTGGGGTTCCAGCCCGCGGCTGACCCCGCGTGGCAGCTTCTCCCCTTCTACACCTACGGGCTTGGCTGGATGATTCCAGCGGCTCTCGGCTTTGCTTTGGGAATGATCTTGAAAAAATCGCCTGAGCGCAAATCTTAAATGGAATAAAATCGTCATTGGCGCAAAAGATACAGGGCCGCAATCTTTCGATTGCGGCCCCGCTCTTTTCCTAAACAGACGCAGAGAAGCCCTGCTTTTTTGCTTAAAGTATCTGCACAAACTCAATCTTCTCACCGTTCGGGCCCTGTATGGTGAAATATTTTTCTCCATTGGCCCAGAAGGGCATGGAGCAGATGTGATCGTCCAGCAGAGTATAGCCCTCCGCTTTGATCTGACCGAATACAGCTTCAATATCATTGACATCAATGGCAATATGATCCACCGCGCCCGCCACGCCGGGACTGCTGGAGGATTCATAGATCTCCAGCAGCAGACTTTTCAGCTTCAGGAAAATAATGCGGCTGCCGTCGCCGCAGACAAGAAAAAATTCTTCTGTGAAGCCAAGATCTTTGTAGAACTCCACGGTCTTGTCATAACAGACGGTCGGCATCCCCAGGTGTGTGGTTCCAACTGTATAAGCGGTAATGTTCATTGCACTTCTCCTTCATCTATCAATATTCCGGAAATATTTTCTGGCTTCAATATTCCCAGCTCCACCATAACATAATAATGTTTTGCTGTCAAGAGCAGCAATTAGTCAGTTATTTCTTTTTGTCCGATCATCTGTCAGCAGACATTTTTTCTCATATATTTATCAAAATATCAATATAAACCAAGTAATATATAGTTATTTTTAACCAATTTTCATTTTCCGCTTGGTTGTCATTCATAAAAAACACAAAATTTTTGTCGATAAGCTATTGACTTTCAGCGATAATTATGTTATTAATTTAGTCATGTAAGATAATTATGTTTAGAGAAGCAACACAAATCACAGAGGAGGAAAGGTTATGGATTACACACAGATTAAAGTCGCTATTGATGAGCGGGTCGGTATCATTACGCTGTGCCACCCCCCGCGCAACAGCTTTACCAAGCGTATGCTGGTGGAGGTTCTGACTGCGCTGGATGAGTTTGAGGACAACGATGTGGTCCGTGCTGTCATGATGAACAGCGAGGGACCGGATTTTTCCAAGGGGGCCGATTTCGATGACATCGATGACGAGTGGAGCGGTGCCGGTGAGATCAAGGCGACCTTCTCTGAGTTGGGCGGCCGCCTGGTCGAACGTGTGGACTTCTATCCCAAGCCCACCCTGGTCGCCGCCCGGGGCGTGTGCTTCGGGGGCTCCGCCGCGGTGTTCAGCTCCTTCGATATCCGTATCGCAGGCGAGAACTTCCAACTGCACGACGGCGATATTTATTATGGCACCGTTGGCTCCTGGGGTATGAGCAGCCTCCGCCTGCCCGTCTGGATTGGCCGCAACCGGATGATGGACTATATGTTTCTCAATGAAAACTTCAACGGCAGGCAGCTGTATGAGATGGGCATGGTCAGCAAGGTGGTTCCCGACGAGGCCGTGGACGAGATTGGCCTGAAGTTTGCCAAGAAGATGTCTAAAGCCGCCCCCATCGCCGCCCGCATGTTCAAGGAGTGCGTCCGGCGGGCTACCTTGGCCAACTACGCCGAGCTGCGCAAGGCCGAGGAGGAGGTTGCCGCCTACATTTACACCACCGAGGACTGCAAGAACGGCCTGACCTCTTTGACCGAGAACGAAGACGGACCTATGTGTGAGTTTATGAACCGTTGATTTCTGTTGATCTGTCACCCAAGTTTTGCCCTGGCGGAGGCCGGAAGAAATAAAATTCAAAAAGGAGAGAGAACTATGCAAATTGAGTCCAGTACCTTGACCTTGATCGCAATCGTCATGGCCGCCTATTTCGCATTCATGATCGGTATCAGCTGGGCGGGAAGAAAATATGGCCGCACCTTTGATGAGGCCATCACCGCCGGCCGCAACTGCGGCGTGTTCATGATTATTGGCTCCGCCGTCGGTTCCCACATCGGCAACGGTTTCGTTGTCGGCGGCGCTGCCTCCGGTGCCGCCGGCGGCATTTCCGGCGCCTGGTACGGCATCGGCTGTGCCATCTCCTATCTGGTTATGGCCTTTACAATCAACAAAGTGGTCTACCGCGCCGGATACATCTCTTTGCCTGAATTTCTGCAGGCACGCTACGGCGAGAAGATGACCTCCGTCATCTTCTCCGTCACCACAGCCCTGTCCTACGTCGCCAACATCGCCGCTCAGCTGATGGCCGGCAAGGCCCTGTTTGAGGCGCTGGGCTTCAATGGAACTCTGGGCGTCTGGGTTATCTGCGCAGTTGTCATTGTTTACTCCATGATCTCGGGCCTGTGGGGCGCCGCGGCCACATCTGTGGCACAGGTTGCCATTATCGTCGTCTCACTGATTGTCACCACAATTATCCTGATCAGCCAGGGCGCCATTGATATTGTCAATAACGCTGTCCAGTCCGGTCAGGTCCCCAGCACCTACTGGGACATCGGGCTGCCCGGTATCTCCGCCATTCTTATCACCTGTATCCCCATTTCTCTGGCCGCTCTGTGTGAGCAGTGTACCGTACAGCGCATCGTCTCCGCCAAAAGTGAGAAGGTCGCGTTCTGGGGTCTGGTTCTGTCCTTTATCATCATGATCCCCGCCGCCCTGATGCCCGCTTTTATCGGCATGTACGGCAATATTCTGTATAACGACACCACCAACGCAGTATTTTTCAAGGTCGCTCTTGAAGTGCTGAATCCTCTGGCCGCCGCCCTTCTGATCGCCGCCGTCGTGGCCGCGATCATGTCTACCATCGACACTATGCTGGTCGCTTTCTCCACCATCATGCTGCACAACATCTACCGCGGAATGATAAACCCCAACGTGTCTGAAAAGACCCTGAAGCAGAGCGATTTTATCGTCCACCTGTGTCTGGGCGTCGTTTCCGCTTTCGTGGCCCTGCAGTTTACCAGCATCCTGGATCTTTTGTGGCAGATGTACAACTTCTGTGCCGCCTGCTGCTTCGCCCCCTTCATCGGCGGTTTGTTCTGGAAGGGCGCCACCGCTAAGGGCGCTATTGCCAGCGCTATCACCGGCTTTGCCTATATCGCTCTGAATATGCTCGGCATCATCCCAACCACCACCATCCTGAGCATGTTCTCCTTCCTGCCCGCTGCCGTCGCCTTCGTACTTGTCAGCTTGATGGACAAGAAACAGGCCGCCGCCTGATCTTACACCTATCAACACCCAGGCGGCCCCGCGTCTCTACGTCTGGCGCAGCGGGGCCGTCTCTATAAAAGGAGTTACAGATGCTGTTAACTGGCAAAGCAGCCATCGTCACGGGCGGCGCCCGGGGCATTGGCTATGCGATTACAGAAAACTTTTGTATGGAGGGAGCCTGTGTAGCTTTTTCCGATTTGAACGAAGAACTGGGCCGCAGGGCGGCGGAACAGCTGACCAGGCAGGGACACAACGTCATTTTCATCCCCGCTGATGTAAGCGTGGCTGCGGATGTGGAGCGAATGGTCAATACCGCGTTGGAGTATTTTGGCCGCGTTGATATTCTGGTGAATAACGCCGGCGTGCTGTGCGACGACGCCCTGGCGGAGGATATTACAGAGGAGGAATGGGAGCGTATGCTCCGCATTGATCTGACCGCTCCGTTTCTGTGCTGTAAATACATACTTCCTCATATGCGCAGCCGAAACAGCGGTTCCATCATCAACATCTCCTCCACCGCCGGACTGACCGCCTCCCGGAACGATCCCCCCTATTGCACAGCCAAGACAGGTGTTATTGGCCTGACCCGCTCCCTGGCCTGTGATTATGCCCCCTACAGAGTTCGTGTCAACGCCATCTGTCCGGCCACCTGTGAGACCGAGATGTGGAAGCAGTATTTAAGCACCCTGTCTCCCGAGGCCGCACGGGATAAACAGAACTTCTATATGAGTATTCAGCCCCTTGGTATATGTCAGCCGGAGGATGTGGCATACGCCGCAGTCTATCTCGCCTCTGACAGGGCCAAGTTTATCACCGGGATTGCGCTGCCAGTGGACGGCGGCGCCACCGCCATCTGAACGATCCCACGAAACGAGGTTTTACTATGATTCTGACTGGGAAAGAGGCAGCCGCACTGATCGACATCAGCGTTGTGCGCACTCACCATTCATACAGCGACCTGCTGGCCGTTGTGGAACTGGCCAAGCAGTACAGATTTATCAATGTCCATGCACTGCCCTGTTGGGTGTCAGCCCTGGCCCGCCTTTTGGACGGTGTAGAGGGGGTCTACGTCGGTTCGCCTGTGGGCTTTCCCTCCGGAGGGGCTACCACGCTGACCAAGATCCTGGAAGCAGAACAGCTGCTGCATGACGGCGTGGAGGAAATGGACATTGTCATGAACATCGGCAAATTCAAGGAGGGTGATTACCGTTATGTCCTGCAGGAGCTGCGGCAGATTGTTGGTATGACCGACCATCGGGTTAAAACCAAGGTAATCATAGAGACCCGCGCCCTGGAGGAGGATGAAATCTGCCGCGCCTGTGACATAGTAAAGGAGAGCGGCGCCGATTTTGTCAAGACCGGTACCGGCTGGATTCCTGGTACGTTGGATCTGAATCAGGTCCGCCGGATCAAGGAGTACTGCGGCGGGGACATCATGCTGAAGGTCGCCGGCGGAGTGCGCAGCCGGGAGGACTTTATCGCTCTGGTCGGAATGGGTGTGGAACGTGTCGGCATCAACGAGCACTCCGCCGTCCAGATTGTACAGGCGCTGAATGCCGCTCCTCACCAATTCTAAGTCAAGCGCATACTACAAGCGTGACAGAAGTTCAGAAAGGATGTTTACTATGAGAGAAAACGGCCCCATTATTTATGAAAAGATCAACACTCCCAAGGGTTGCATTGCCAAGATTATGCTCAACCGCCCCGACCACGGCAACCGGATCAACGGCGAGATGTGGCATGACTTTATGGAAGCCGTGGATATGGCCAGTGTCGACCGCGATGTGCGCGTGGTTATTTTCGGCGGCGTGGGGGATGACTTCTGCTGCGGTTTTGACACCGGCGACCCCTCGGTCTCTCTGAACGCCAACGAGGACGGCGTGGTCAGCTTTGCTGACCGCCGGGAAAATACCTGGGAAGAAGTCGATACCTGGCTTAAGATCTATAACATGCGCAAGCCCACCATTTGTATGACCCAGGGTACTGCGCTGGGCGGCGGCTGGCTGATCGCAATGTCCTGTGACTGTATCTGCTCCGCCGACAACGCGGTGTTCGATAACACCGAATATGCTATGAACATGTCCTACACGCTGTATTTACCCTGGGACGCGTGGAAGCTGCCTATGAACATTGCCAAGGAGAAGGCTTTTACCGGCTATACCATCACCGCACCCGAGGGTTATCGCCTCGGTCTGTGCAATCGCTGTGTCCCTGTGGAGCAGCTGGAAGAGACCACCATGGCGCTGGCCGAGCGTATGCTGAAGCTGTCCCCCTATACCTTGACCATGCACAAGGAAATGTACAAAATGGCTTATGACATGCGGGGCATCCAGCAGATCATCCCCTTCAGCAAGGAGATCTTTAACGTGTCCATGCAGCTGCCCGGAACGCCTGAAAACGAAGCTCTGTGGGAGATCGCCAAGACCCAGGGCGGCGCGGCCATGGACGCTGAGTTCACCCGACAGGCCCGCGCTCTGCGTGAAGAAGAACGGGCCTTCCGGGATCCCAAAGAAATCAATTTCTAACCCCTCTCCCCTCTCTTTTCGCGTTCGATAACGCGGCGGGAGCCGGTCAGTTGAATTCCTGCTGCCGGCTCCCGTTTCCCTCTATTTTTAAGCAAGGGTCAGATGAATCATGAAAAGACCGTGGCTCGGCTATCTTGCCGGGATATTATCCGCTCTTATCATGGGTCTGTCTTGGTACGCGACCAAGCGCATCGGTCAGATTCACGATGGAGCTTTTGTGCTGGACATCCTGTCCATCCGCTATCTCATCAGCGGCGGCCTGTATCTGCTGGCCTGGAAATCGGGGGCAATCCACCTCGATTACCGCGGAAAATCCATTCGTCCTCTGATCGAACTGAGTCTGCTGATGCCGGTTATGTACAACACCCTGGAATACAGCGCTCTGAACTACATCTCCTCCGCGGAGATCGGAATGCTCTGTTCCCTGTCCACCGTGGTGGCTTCTCTGCTGGGCTACGCCTTACTCAGGGAGCCCATTTCACGCTGGGAATGCGTCTTTATGATCGTCGCGGTCTCGGGGGTTGTTCTCACCAACGCGGTGGACTTCGACCCCCATAGCAGCTCCAACATCGGACGCATGATGATGCTCGGATGTGTGCTGGTCTCCTCCATCAACCGTATCAAGTCCCGCAAGGCCGCAAGCACCTTCACCTCCGTGGAGATCACCGGGGTCATGATGTGGGTCTCCGCTGCCGTTATGACCGTTCTGGCCCTGGGGAGGCACCTGCTGCTGGGCGATATGGAGCGCTACGCCGCTCTGGCCACAGACACCAGGATATACGGTTATCTGCTGTTTTTGAGTGTGGGCTGCTCTCTGTTCGGCTTTTTACTCAATAATGTGGCCATCGCAAATCTCTCCATGGTTCGCTCCTCCGTGCTCATAACCCTGTCCACCGTTGTGGCGGTGGTCAGCGGAGCTCTTTTGCTGCGTGAGCCGCTGGAGTGGTACGACTATCTCGGCTGCGCCATCATCATGACCGGCGTTATTGGCTGTAACGTAATTAAGCACGGCAAAAAGCCGGAAAATCTCACCATGTAACCTTGTAACAAAAAGGAGTTGACAATATGGACATCAACAGCAAAAAGAAACTTGTAAACGGCATCGAAATTCCGGTACTCGGCTTTGGCGTCTATCTCTCTCCCGAGGGGGAGGTGACCGCAAGCTCCGTGCGCTGGGCGGTAGAGAGCGGCTACCGGCACATAGATGCCGCCGCCATTTACGGCAATGAGAGGAGCGTCGGCGAGGGAATCCGTACCTGCGGTTTGCCCAGGGAGCAGCTGTTTATTACCTCCAAACTGTGGAACGACGATATACGCAAGGGCCGCTGTAAGGAGGCCTTCACGGAAACGCTGAACCGTCTCGGTACCGATTATCTGGATCTCTACCTGATTCACTGGCCTGTAGACCAGCATGTTCAAGCCTGGAAGGTGCTGGAGCAGCTGTATGAGACGGGAAAGGTCCGTGCCATCGGTGTGAGCAACTATCACAGCCAGCACCTGAAGGAGCTGGAGGATATGGCCAGAATTATGCCCATGGTCAATCAGTTTGAGATACACCCCTATCTGTCCCAGCAGCCGCTCATCGACCTGTGTAAGCGATACGGCATGGTATATGAGGCCTACAGCCCGCTGGGAGGCCAGAACGGCCCCGTGCTGTCCGACCCCGTCATCGTGGATATCGCTGCCGCCCGGGGGAAGTCTCCAGCCCAGATTGTTCTGCGCTGGCATCTGCAGCGCGGCACGGTTGTGCTTCCCAAATCCAACCATCTGGAGCGCATCCGCGCCAACGCTCAGCTGTTTGATTTCAGACTGACACAGGAAGAGATGGCCCGCCTGGACGCCCTGAATCAAAACCTGCGTACCGGCGGCAATCCCGACTGCTTCGATTTTTGAGCATTTATTTTCCCTGCCGCACCCCTTGCGATGCGGCAGGGTCTTCTTTTCTCAGCGCCACTCGACCTCCAGGGGGTTACGTTCCACCAATCTGCGGAAATGTACCGCCGGATATCCCACCAGCATACAGCCGCAGATGCGCTTGTCCTCCGGAAGCTCCAGCAGCCGCGCGAACCGATCCATATAGTCGGGGTGGCAGGCAAGAAATTCCAGCAAACCCACCCAACAGGTGCCCAGCCCCATTGACGGAGCCAGCAGCGCGATAAAGGTCAGGGAGAAATAGGCATTCTTCTGCCAGCTTCTCAGCTCCCTGCCGCTGACGGCCAAAATCAGCTGGGAGCAGTTATAAAACAGCGCGTCGTGGCCGTAATGCTCCTGAAGCCAGATGGTATGCTTGACTTCCGCATAGCCCGGAAAATCCTCCGGTATGCTTTGGGCGATCTCGCAATACAACTCGTTGAGCTTGCTGAGCTTCTCCCGTCCACTGACGACCAAATAGCTGATTCCCTGGGTGTTTTCCCCTGTCTGCGGATAGCGCCCGATGTTCAGCAGCTGAGTCAGCGTCTCGCGGGGAACAAGCTCCTGCTTGTAATAGCGAACCGAACGGGCTGTGCGCAGGAAGTGTACCGCCTGCTGCGCGGGCAGCGGCTGTCCCACCAGCTCCTGCGCGGGCGAGAGGGGGTTGTCCATACAATCGTGGGGGCACACCGCCACACAGTGTCCGCATTTGATGCACTTATCCAGATCGATCTCCACACCGTCATCAGTTTTCGAGATGGCATCCGGCTGCAGGATACATTCCTGGACGCAAAGTCCGCACCCGGGGCATTTAATCTGCTTAATCATAAAGCTCCCTCGCTTTCAATACTCTTTATTATTCTAAATGATGAGGAAAAATGTGATAAATACTTGACAGAATTTTTGCGTTGCAGTACCATAAATAGGAGAAATATACCAATAGCCATCATTCTATAACCACAGATCTGATTTTATTTTTTGTGACAGGTGATAAAAATCATGGCAAGAACACCCGCATATAAGGCTGTATACTTTTCCATTAAACGGGCGATTCAGGACGGCTCCTACAAGGCCGGTTCCCTGCTGCCCAGTGAGCCGGAGCTGGAAAAGCAATTTAATGTCAGCCGAACCACGGTACGAAAGGCAATCAGTCTGCTCACCACCGAGGGATATCTGGATGTCAAGCAGGGCAGAGGAACATTGGTGCTGGACATCACGACGACCCAGCGTCTGAACAGCATCACATCCATCACCGAGACACTGATGCGCCGCGGGTATGAGGTGACCACCCAGGGCATCAGTATCGAGCAGGTGGCCGCACCCCGGAACGTGGCCGATGCTCTGGAGATTCCGGAAGGAACGCCTGTGTACATGGTGCAGCGTGTACAATGCGCCGACGGCGTCCCAATCGCGATTATTAAAAACTATCTCCGCGCCAGCCAGGTCCCCAATTTGCAGAAAAGGGCGGGGAGCTTTGTTGGTCTTTACAATATGCTGGAGCAGGAGTACAATATCACCCTCCTTCACGCCACCGAACAGATATGTGCCATCAGTGCCGATTTTATAGAGGCACAGATCTTGCGCATCCCCATCGGCAGTCCTCTGCTGATGGTACGGCGCACCGCCTGCACTGAACAGGGTCCCTTTGAATATGCCTTTATTAAGTTGGTGGCTGACAAATATGAATACAGCGTCCGGCTGGAGGGCCGCAGTTGACGCGGGTAAAATAATTATCACAAACGGGAGAGACCGGCAAACGCCGGCTCTCCTGTTTTCTTACTGCTCCGCTGACATGTAGTCGCCAAGATCAGCCAGTACATCGTTGACATGGATAAACTGTTTGAGCAAACGCTGATAGGACTGTACCCGTCCGGGGTCTGGACAGAACGTGTGCTGCACTTGGTGCAGCGCCAGAATCCCGGTGTAATCGGTCCAGCATCCAGTGGCTCTGGCACAGATGGCGGCCGCGCCCAAGGCCGCGGCGTCCTGATCGATATTGGTCTTGATGACCTGCGCATTGAAAATGTCGGCAAACATCTGCATCCAGATTTTGCTTTTGCTGCCGCCGCCGCAGAATAAAAATCGGTCGCTCACCTCCACCTGCTCCCGCAAAATTTCCAGAGAGAGCTTCAGGTTCAGGGCAATCCCTTCCAGGCCGGCCCGGATCATATCTGCCCGGGTGGTACCGAGGTGCATCCCAACAAAGGCGCCCTTGATGTTAACGCTTTTGTCCTGTCGGGTGCCGCCAGCCAGGCTGGGATTGAATATCACACCGTTGGCGCCCAGAGGCGCCTGACTGGCCCACTGGTCCATAATGGCATATGCGTCGCCGGTCAGCTCGCTGCACAGTTGATCCCTGATCCATTGCAGGGAGGAGCCTCCGGCAAAAATGGAGCAGGCCGAGGTGTACATCCCCTCCTGAATATGGGCAAATACATAGGGGCGGCGCTTCCCGTCCAGTACGGGCCGGTCGGAGTTGATTGGAATCCAACTGGAGGACCCCAGGGAGACATAGACCCTGCCCTGTTCCGCGCCTACGGCGCCCAGCGCCATACACGCGTTGTCCACGCCGCCGCAGGCCACAGGCGTGCCCGGGACCAGACCGCACTGTGCCGCGGCCCGGTCGGTCACCTCACCGATGATATGGTGGGACGGGACAATGGGTGGGAATATATCCCCGTCCAGTCCCGCGGCATTCAGAAGCCCGGCGTCCAGACATCTCTGCTTCAGATTGTAAGCGCCCAGTCCAGAGGCATAGGAGTGATCGGTATATATCTCTCCGGTGAAGCGGAAATTAATATAGTCCTTGGAGCCCAGCACCTTGTCGATGCGGGCAAACAGCTCCGGCTGCGTCTCCTTCAGCCACATCAGCTTAAAGATAGAGTAGCAGGCGGGCGGGAAACCATTTCCTGTTTTCATATACCAAGCTTCCTCGTCCACAGACTGAAAAAATGCCTCCGCCTGCTTTCCAGCCCGGGTGTCCGACCAGATCGGCACCTGTTCCAGCAGGATGTTTTTCTCCGCATCCACCGGTATGGTCACCAAGCTATGGCCGGACAGGGCTATGCAGCCTATCTCAGCCGCCTCAATTCCCGCCTGATCCAACAGTCTGTGTGAGCTTTCACACACCGCGCTCCACCAGTCCTCAGGCCGCTGCTCATGCCAGCCGGGTGCGGGATAATAGGTGGCGTAGGGAATAAAGACCTTAGACAGCGTCTTCAGATCCTGCGTGAAAAGAGAGGCCTTTACACCGCCGGTACCCAGATCGTATGAAATAAAATACATAAACTCGCTCCTTTCTATTGGTTCTGCTCCAACATCATTATATCAAACATAATAATGTTTGTAAACTGTTTTTTACCGGAATTTTTGACTATTCTCCAAGCTGTTCCAAATTTTCTTTGGATATCTATATTAACACCCAAAAATAAATGATCTAATTTATTCCATTGACATCTATACATAATTATGTTAGAATGTTTTTGAAGGATGGTAGTACATTTTCAATATTTAATTTAAGGAGGAGCATAAATATGATTAAGCGAGAAGACTGGGGCTTTACCAATCCCGTGGTGTCCGACCTGTACGGCAAGCCCCCCCTGGTCTGGAAGGACATGGATATACATCTGGTCGTGTATGAGACCGACACGGAAAACATCGAAAAGGTTATCCCCGAACCTCTGACCGCCCGCACCAACAAAGTAATAGTGTGGCACTCCCACTTCGATCTGGGCACCACCCAGGGCGCATTCAGCGAGACTGCCATCTACGTCCAAGTCAAGTACAAGGACTATGAGGCGGATTACGAGCCCTTCCTGTATGTGGACAGCCACCTGCCTCTCACCGCCGGACGCGAGATCTGGGGCTACCAGAAAAAAATGGCAAGCATTGAGATCAGCCGGGAGATGGAAGCCGTTCGGGCCCAGACCAACCGGCTGGGGCATCAGATTGTCAAGGCGCTGGTCGTCCCCCGCTATGTTGCCGACATGAGCGAGGTACCCTGGAGCCCCGACGGCGTGTTCTCCCTGAAGTACATCCCCAGCGCCGAGGAAAACGGCGCCCCCTTGCGCCAGCTGATCCTGACCCCCGGTGAGTTCACCGCGCTGCCGGATAAGTTCTTTGGCGGCCCCGCCTCCATCACCTATGAGCGCAGTGAGATCGACCCCACCTACCTGCTGGAGCCAAAGAAGGTTATCGGAGGTTTCTGCGGCAAGGGCAACCTGTACCTGCCCTTTGGCAAGATCGTCTGCGACTATAAAGACGAATAGACAAAAATTATCCAGGCAGGGGTTCCTCCTGCCTTTCATTTGAGCTTTGAAGGGGTGCACACTATGAATCACTACCAGGCAGCCAGACGGCCCACTTTCTACTTCATCGGCGTCACCACCGGCCAGTCCTCCATTATGAAAGTATTTCCCAAGTGGGCCAGCATCATGGGACTGGATGCGGAAATAAAGGGCATCGACTTTGCCCCCCACTCATCTCCAGAGGAATATCGTGCCTGTGTCAATTTTTTGAAAAACGACCCTCTGTCCCTGGGTGCTCTTATCACTACCCATAAGCTGGATCTGTACCACGCATGTCAGGATCTGTTCGACTACACCGATCCCTATGCCCAAAAGCTGAGGGAGGCCAGCTCTCTGTCCAAAACAGATGGCCGCTTCTGCGCCCACGCCAAAGACCCCATTTCCTGCGGCCTGGCACTGGAGCGCTTTGTCCCCCCCGACTACTGGAGGCAATTCGGCGGCGATGTCCTGCTGATTGGCGCCGGCGGAAGTGCCCTGGCCATGACGCTGTATCTCACACAGGAAAAATTCGGGGATAACATTCCCCGCCGTATCATCATCGCCAACCGAAGTCAGCCCCGTCTGGACTCGGCCCGGACGCTGCTCAGCGGCCTGAACGGCCGCACCCAGATTGACTATATCCTCAACCCCACTCCCGCCGACAACGACCGCACCCTGGCCTCGCTGAAGCCGCATTCCCTCATTGTCAACGCCACCGGTCTGGGTAAGGACGCCCCCGGAAGCCCTCTGACCGACGCATGCCGCTTCCCGGAGGACTCTCTGGTGTGGGAGATCAACTATCGGGGTGACCTTATTTTCAAGGATCAGGCCACAGCCCAGCAGAAAAAAAAGCGGCTGCACGTGGAGGATGGCTGGAACTACTTCATTTATGGCTGGACCCAGGTCATTGCCGAGGTGTTTCACCACCCCATTGATGCGCAGCTGCTGGAGCGCCTGAGTCAGACAGCCAAGCAGCCCTGAACAGGAGGAGATTTATGCATAATTTTGATTGGGAGCGGGGATTTTCCTTAGACTTCGACTTAGTCAGCGGCCTGTCGGCCCACGCGGAAACCACAAAGCGACACCTATCCCAGATGAACGGCATGTTCCAGGACTGTCAGGCCTGGGAGCAGATGGTAGCCCAGGGAGACCCTTTGGTATATGAGTATTACGAATTAGGTTGCCCTGAGCGGCCCGGCGACCTGGCGTTCGGTTCCACGGTTCTCTATCCCGGCACGGTGGGCAGCGAATTTTTTATGACCAAAGGCCACTTCCACACCAACCTGATGACCGCCGAGGTGTACTATACCCTCAGCGGCACAGGGGGTATGCTGCTGGAAAATCTGGACGGTGACTGGCAGCTGCTGGACATGAACCCCGGACAGGCCGTCTACGTCCCCCGGGGATACGCCCACCGCACCATCAACACCGGCAAGACCCCCCTTGTGTTTCTGTACGCATTCGATGCCGATGCAGGCCACGACTACGGAACGATTGAGACAAAAGGATACCGTCAGCTGGTGATAGATACCCCGGAAGGGGCAAAGGCCGTCCCCAATCCCAAGTGGAACACATGAATGAGCCGGGATATATTACCACCGTTACCGGGGACATCCCGGCTGATGCCTTGGGATTCTGTCAATGTCATGAGCATATCATGCTGCGCCCCGGTGTACCCTCGTCCCTGAATCCCGCTCTGCAGGCGGAGGATGTTGGAAAGAGCAGCAGCGAGGTCGCCCGGTATCTCCGCCGCGGCGGCCGCAGCCTCGTGGATGCCCAACCCATCGGCTGCGGGCGGATGCCTGCGGCACTGAAGCGAGTTGCTGAGAACACTGGCGCCCTTCTGATTGCCAGCACTGGCTTCCATTTGCAGCGATTTTATCCCGCACAGCACTGGATTCATACCATTGCTCAAACACGGCTGGAGGAGTTGTTTATCCACGAGCTGACCGTCGGCCTCTATGAAAACGCCGACCGCACCCTGGCTGGAGCCGTACTGCCAATCCGGGCGGGCATCATCAAAACCGCCTGCGAAGGCGGTCCCCTGTCCCAAAATTCCAGACGGCTGTTCGCCGCTGCGGCCCGGGCCGCTCTGCAATGCGGTACATCTGTAATGATTCACACCGAGAAAGGGTGCAATCCCCTGAAGGTTTTGGACTATCTGTGCGGATTTGGACTCTCTCCCCAGCGGATGCTGTTCTGCCATCTTGACCGTACTATGTCCGACCTGCGCATCACCACCCAGCTGTGCCGTGAAGGTGCCTATATCGAATATGACACCATCGGACGCTTTAAATACCACAGTGACAGCGAAGAGGTCCGCCTCATCCTTGAGCTCTTAGATCAGGGCTTTGTCCGACAGCTCCTGCTCTCCCTGGATACTACGAATCAGCGTATGCATTCCTATGGCGGCGAGATCGGCTTGGATTATCTTCTGGATGTTTTTCTGCCTCTGTTAAAAAACACGGGTATTACGCAGGAGGCTCTGAATACCATCACTGAGAAAAATCCAGCCCGCGCCCTCAGCCGTCCCCCACGATGACCGGCCGCCCTGCCAATCTCAAAAAATTCACAATAATTTTAGTTGAAAAAAATGCCGGGATATGGTACAGTATAAATAAACAGAGGGCGCTCACCCCAATGTCAAATCATTAAGGAGTGATACACATGATTCGAGTTATCATGGGCAAGAAGGGCTCCGGCAAGACCAAGAACGTGATCGAGATGATTAACAACGCCGTTCAGACTGAGCACGGCAGCGTGGTCTGCATTGAGAAAGGCAACAAGCTGACCTTCGATATCCATTACCACATCCGTCTGGTAGAGGCCAGCGATTATGACATCGCTGACTACACCGCCCTGAAGGGCTTTATCAGCGGCATGTACGCCGGCAACTACGACATTACCCATGTCTTTATCGACAGCCTCACCAAAATTGTGGGCGGCGACTGCGACCACGAGACCGAGAAGTTCCTGGACTGGCTGAACAAATTCGGCGAGAAGCACAACATCAAATTCACCATTACCATCAGTGACGACGCCTCCCTGGCCCCTGATGGCGTGAAAAAGTTCTTTTAATCGAGATAATCCCTCTTGGCAGCCCTGTGATCGACAGGGGAAATACAAAAGAGAACGGGGGACCGGCCTTTCGGCCGGTCCCTTTATCTTGTGGGGCCCTGTTTCCCACTTATTGCAAGCTGTTTGGGCTGTTAATCCATCCTGTAATAGTACATTAAGACGGTCCGCAATAGAACAAAACTTCTATTTTTGTTCTTGACATCCCCGGAAAAAAATAGTATCCTAGTCGCAGATTTAGAACAAAAGTTCTATATCTGCGACTTTTCGCTCCCCTCGCCAGAGACCCACTCACTCTCCGCCTCCAGCCAACTGTATACCGCATCGAAAACCAGCTTATCCGGGCCGTCCTTGTGCCGGA
>Ga0073908_1001013_pt1 | contig 42731 bp, 46 predicted proteins | sample MucameincwithD2O_FD_65484 | JGI IMG/M metagenome (GOLD analysis project Ga0073908, IMG submission 65484) | Mouse cecum microbial communities from Vienna, Austria - Mucus amended microcosms incubated with D2O | ecosystem: Host-associated > Mammals > Digestive system > Large intestine > Cecum... | reverse complement strand
TTATATGCATACCAATAACGCTTCACTAGAGGCGTTTTTCGTTATGTATAAATAAGGAGCACACCATGCAATATGCCATTGCAGGGTGGCCTGTTGCTGGCTGCCCTTCCGAATCTTTACTTGAACGAATCACCCGTAAATTACGTGACGGATGGAAACGCCTTATCGACATACTTAATCAGCCAGGAGTTCCCAAAAATGGATAAAACACTTATGGCTATCCAGACTAAATTCACTATCGCCACTTTTATTGGCGATGAAAAGATGTTTCGTGAGGCCGTCGAAGCCTATAGGAAATGGAGGTCAAAATGATTCCGGTAGAACTGGCGAAAACTCCAGAGTTAAGTCGATTAAAAAGAGAATATCACATTGCTGAGGCTCGTTACTGGCGTAAAGCGGGAGATAAATCAAAGAAACAACTTTGTTTATGGCAGGCACAAAGAGAGCGCATGAATGAGCGCGAGTTTCTTTCCTCCCCATCCAAATTACCATTCTGAGGCAAATTATGGGAACTGCGACATTAATACTCGGTGAGTCTGGCACCGGAAAATCAACCAGCATGAGAAATATCAATCCAGAGGAAGCAATACTTATAAAACCAATAGGCAAGCCGCTTCCATTTAAATCAAAAGACTGGCTGGCATGGGATGCCAGAGCAAAAAAAGGAACCGTAGTTACCACTGACAAATGGGACGTAATAGTTGCCGTAATTAAGCGTGCTCACGAATACGGGAAAAGAATCGTTATTGTTGATGACTTCCAGTATGTGATGAGCAATGAGTTTATGCGCCGCTCAGAAGAAAAATCGTTTGATAAATTTACTGAGATAGGCCGCCACGCATGGGAGGTGATTAAGGCTGCACAGGATGCACCTGATGACCTGAGAGTCTATTTTCTTGCGCACACCGAAGAAACCCCTATGGGGCGCGTGAAAATGAAAACTATCGGCAAAATGCTGGACGAGAAAATCACTGTCGAAGGCATGTTTACTATAGTTCTTCGCACTCTTACCCGCGATGACCAGTTCTTTTTCACCACGAAAAACAACGGTGCAGACACTGTTAAATCCCCAATGGGAATGTTTGATTCCAATGAGATTGATAACGATCTCTCTTTCGTCGATGCCACTGTTTGTGATTACTACGGCATCAATAATGTTCATCAAATTAAGGAAAACGCCGCATGAGCAACGTGATTTTTACTTATAACGAAGAAGCAGCACTGACCGCAGGGCAAGGTGGTTTTATTAACGAAACTGGCGCTCATATCATTACCATTACTGAAGCAGAACTAAAGCAATCAGAAAAAGGAGCCAAATTTATTGAGTTTTCTGGCGAATCCGACGACGGACGTAAAATCCAATATCTTAGCGTCTGTGTTCAGAAAAATGACGGAACGGAAAACAAATTTGGCGCAAATGTCGTTCACGCCATGATGGGGTGTGCCGGGATTGGACAATTAACGCAGCATATGGTTTCCGCCAGTAAATTTGTTGCTCCTGAGTTTCACGGAAAGAAAATCGGGTTAGTGCTACAGAAAGTATTAACCACAAACAAAAAGACTGGTGCAGACAGTTACCAGATGGAAATACGCATCCCGTTTATTGCACAAACAGGCCAAACACTTAAAGAAAAGGCGGAAGGCAAGCAACCAGAAACTATCGCCAACATGGTTTTCAGCCTCAAAGATAAAGACAATCGCTCTAAAAACGTAAGCCAGAATCATGCAGATGATTATGGTTACAGCCAGAACGATTACCCTCCTTTCTGATTATTGAAAATAAGGCTCCCATTATGCCAGCGCCTCTGTATGGTGCGGATGACCCGCGCCGCTGTTCCGGCAATTCCATATCGGAGGTGCTGGATAAATTCAGAAAAAACTACGACCGGATAATGTCTCTACCGCAGGAAACGAAAGAGGAAAAGGAATTTCGCCATTGTATATGGCTTGCAGAGAAAGAAGAACGCGAGCGAATTTACCAGACATCAATCCGACCATTCCGCAAAGCCACATATACCCACTTCCCTGAATATATCGACCCGCGCCTTCGTAATTACCGCTCACGTTATGGCGCTATCAGTAATGACTGAGGAATTTACCATGAGAGGACTTGCATACAATCCCGGCATTCTTCCGGCAGAAATGATTATTCGCCAACGCGTAAAGCCAATGCCATCGATAGAGGAATTGCTTAAGATAAATTCTTTTCCATCAGTGAATCAAAACAAATATCTGAATGCGATGTTACGGAGTGGGGAAAAATGAAACAAATGTCACTAATTGAGATGGATGGATTTCTGAAAGGTAAATGCATCCCACGAGATTTAAAGGTTAACGAAACAAACGCTGAATATCTGGTGCGTAAATTTGCTGAAGCGGAGGCCAAAATTTCAGCTCTGTCCGAAGACCAACAGAAAGCGATTGAGTCAATTAAGCAGGCTGATTCGGCTGTTAAGTTGGCACACGAGAAGTTTTCGGCGCTGGCAGCGGAGAATGCAAAGCTGAAGAAGTTCTGCAAAGACGCTGCATTCGATGCCGATTACGAAGCAGAGCTAGGTATGGAGAGAGGTGGATTCAGTGATGCGCTTAACGAAATCAAACCCCCAGTCACCGATGCTTTCCTGGCTGAAATTCGTGCGGAGGCTCGCAACGAGGGGATTAACTATACCGCAAGCCGTCTTGCTGCTGCTTTCAACCACGGATTTATCAATAAGTCTTTACGTGAAGTTTTCGACGTTACGCGCATGATTCTGTCAGCGAAAGAAGAGTTGGCTAATGAATCGCACCCGATTGATGGCCTGTCCGGTGAATATGCGGAGAAATCCCTTGAAGAATGGGCGGAACAGATTCGCAAAGGAGCTGACAAGTGAAGAAGATGATTTTTGTGGCGGCATTGCTGACCATTACCCAACAGGCGCAGGCTTCAGCAGTTATTGTGGCATCTACCGCCGCGACCACGGCTGCTGTAGCTGCTGCGAACTCTGCGAATATCGCAAACCAACAGTCACAGCGTGCTGCCAATGCATCAGCCAGTGTTCACCCAATCGCCATTAAGGCCAGCAAGAAAAATATAGGTTTCATAACATGCGGCAAACGTTCTGACGAGGCTGTAGGTTCGCTTGGATGTACGGTATATGGGGATAGTGAGAGTAGAGAAATTCCATGGAAAACGTGGCCCGGATACGTTCTCGGCTCGAAGCTTCCTGCCAGCTATGAAGTAAACGCCGTATCGTTTGATCACTATAACGGTGTGGCAACTGTCTATTTTGCATATTGAGGCTCCGCATGAAATTCTCCAAATTTTCTGAGTTGGTGAATCGTATTTTGTCCAATAACCACAGCCATCGTCGCGATATGGATGTAACGATCGTTGTTCATTCGCCTGGCAGCGTTGGTTCAACACCTTCAATTGAGGTTCAGTCAATTCACGCTGGTTTTGATTGGGATTCCGGGAAAGTGCTGATTTTCCCAGCACAGCCACTGACTACGCTAACACCAGAACAGATTACTGATATTACTGATAGTGTGCGCAAAGGTCAGTCCTGGCACGCATATCAGGAATACAAGAAGCATAAAGAGCAGTTGGAAAAATTATCGATTGAACTTGATACCGCAAAACAGCGCATTGCAGAGCTGGAGGGTAATCGCGCGGCGCTGGCGGCGGAGAATGCGGGAATAAAGTCTGCAATTCCAGAACCACGGGATATTGAGGATGACAATGACAATATGGATGACGTATCTCTCGCGGAAGACTTCGGGTTCAATCATGCAGTAGAACGGATGAGGAGACGGATTCCTGAAACTCCGGCAACAGATGCTTTCCTGGCTGAAGTACGGGCGCAGGGCGTGGAGATGGCTATGGAGCATATGCAGTCGAGCGGTTCGTTAACATTTGGAGATTGCTACATATCACTTAACGAGTTCGCCGCAGAGCTTCGCAAAGGAGGCAACCAGTGAGCAAGATTGACTATCAGGCACTGCGTGAGTTAGCAAAACAGGCAACACAGGGCGAATGGGTCGCATTTATTTCGCCGGGTACTGGTACGTATGCGGTGCATACGCCAGGTGATAAACGATGCGAAGATGTTATCAAATGGCCTGGGTTTGATGGACAGAAAAAAGCTGCTGCTAATGCTCGTTATATCGCAGCTTTCAACCCTGAAGTAGTGCAGGCGCTGCTGGATGAACGGGAAAGAAACCAGCAATACATAAAACGCCGCGATCAGGAGAACGAGGATATTGCGCTAACGGTAGGGAAGCTGCGCGTTGAGCTTGAAGGCAAAGACAAGCTGATTGCAGAGCTTAGAAAACAATGCGCTGAATGGGAGCGAAAAGCATTAAGCAACTTTGAAGAGTGTGCTGCGATGGCTGAACGTATCGAAGAGTTGCAGACAAAATCTGCACCAGATTCGTTTGGCATCATCGGTGAAAATATTCGAACACAGGATAATCGAATAACGTCAGACCCTATGTTTTGTGTGTATCAAAAGCGCGAAATCGTTGTTGATGCTGATTATGACTATGACCGGATTGTCTGGGTTGATGAAGATGGCAATGAAGCCAATAAACGCCAAAGTCGTCGTCTCGAACTACTTCACGAAAACTTTCGAGAGCCACCAGAAAAGTGGCGGCGCGTTGCTGTGAAAGATATTGATGAATTCGTTACCTGCTGTTTCACCGAACAGGGTTGTAAAGATTACCTGGCAGTCAATGGTCACAATCTTCGCTTGCCATTTATATATGTAAAAAGTGGTTTCAGGAACGCTGAATATATCGGCATAAGAAACTGGCTTGCTGGCATTCGCATCAAAGGAGAGTGAGAGTGCAGATTTCACCGGTTACTCTTCGTGTTGCGAAGGCGTTTATATCCAGACATCACCGACACAATAAACCCCCGGTGGGGCATAAATTCAGCATTGGTCTGAGAAATGATGCCGGAGAATTGATAGGTGTGGCGACAGCCGGTAGACCTGTTGCACGACATTTGGACGATGGATTAACGCTTGAAGTAAATCGCACATGTACCACAGGAGAACGCAACGCTAACAGCGCGCTTTATGGTGCTGTCTGGCGGGCAGCAAAGGCTATGGGTTATCAACGTTGTATTACGTACACCCAGGCAGATGAATCAGGAGCATCTCTCCGCGCAGCTGGTTTTGTTCGTGTGAAAGAGCTTCCTCCAAGAAAAAGCTGGGCGGAATCAAGCGTCGCCCTGCGGAGTAAACGCGATCCGGTCGGAAACGGTGGTGTTCCTCGTGTGCTCTGGGAAATCAGGAGAATGAGTACCACTGGCATTCGCATCAAAGGAGAGTGAGATGAACGGACAAATATCAATTGTTCGACCAGGAGCATGTGACGATCGCGAGATACGAATGATTATTCGTCTGGAGATGGGGAAAACAATAACTGCTCTCATTACTCCTGAAAATCTCGCATTAGCATTAACAGGAAAGTCAGACCTGCCAGTAGAGCTAAAGCTGCGAAATGTTGAGATTAAGGTGAAATAGCTATGACCACTATTACCAAAGAGCGACTGCTGACAATCAAGCAGTGGCGCGAAACATACGGACCTGGTAGCAACGTTGTACTGCCAGCAGAAGAAGCGGAAGAACTGGCACGAATTGCTCTGGCAGCGCTGGAAGTCGAGCCGATAGGTTTCCGTTGCAGGCGCAATGATAACCTTGGTGATTGGAGTTACGTATATCATCGAGAGCCAGATGATTTTGAGCGCAAACATTTAGTGATAGAGGGCATTTACGCCGCCCCTCCAGCGCCAGTAGTACCGGAAGAAAAACCAATGCCTAATCCTCTTAGCATGTACGCGGTTGATGCTGTTGCCGCTATTGCAGAGGTGAGAGGCTGGAACGCCTGCCGCGCCGCCATGCTTCAGTCCGGAAACTTTCGGGAAAACAAGAATTCGTCAACCAATAATTTTCGGGAAATCGCGGAAACGTCAACCAACTATCCGGTAATTCCTAGTGAGGTGTTGTCCGCAATCCTGAAGGTTGCCAAGATTCGTGCCGATTTCGATGATTTTGACGGTGACAGGCGAGGTATCGGTGATTGTCTGGATGAGGCTGAGCAAGAGCTTATCGTTACCATTAACAAATATGCCAGTCAGTTGGCAGCAGAACCGATAGCGACTAATGACGTTCGAGAGCAAACAGCCGTTCCGCCAGTTCCTGTAATACAGGCTGATGTCGCGCAGGCAATTGAAAAACTCAAACGGAAATTAGTGGAATGCAATCGCTATAACTACTGCGCAGATGCAGTTAAGGGCGTTGAGTATGCCTGCCACGCTGCCATGCTTCAGGGTAGCCAACCTGTAAGCCAAACTTACAAGTTTCCAGTTAATACACCTTGCCAGGATGCGCCAGCTCATATCTGGCTGCAAACAGCTGGAGTATGGCCAGAAGATGGCGAGTTAAGCGAATTAACGTGGTGCAGCCACAATCAGCACCATGATGACACGCTATATGTTCGAGCTGACTTGGTAAATGGCAATTCTCCGGTAATTCCGGATGGTTGGATAAGCTGTAGTGAGCGGATGCCAGATGATGGTCAGCACGTAATTATTTTATGTGATGGCGCATTCGTTCTTTATGCGCAATATCGAGACGGAGAGTTTTTCGATATTGTCCGCAATGGTGATGAATTTTTCGAAACACAGAGTCGCAATGTAACCGACTGGATGCCGCTGCCAGAACCGCCGGAGCAGGATGGTGAATGATGCCGCCAGTTAAAGTTGTGATTATCACTTTGGTGATGATAGTGATTGCGAGAATCATGTCTGGTGAAATTGGGTGGATATGGTAATGACCATGGCAGCAGCAGATCGCAACTAACAATCCTCGCACTCGCGGGGATTTCTTTTATCTGAACTCGCTACGGCGGTTTTTTATGGAGATGATAAATGCACTTCCGAGTCACAGGTGAATGGAATGGAGAGCCATTCGACAGAGTTATCGAAGCAGAGGACATCAATGACTGCTATGACCACTGGATGATATGGGCGCAGATAGCACATGCAGACATAACCAATATTCGAATTGAAGAACTGAAAGAACACCAAGCCGCCTGATGGCGGTTTTTTCTTGCGTGTAATTGCGGAGACTTTGCGATGTACTTGACACTTCAGGAGTGGAACGCTCGCCAGCGACGCCCAAGAAGCCTTGAAACAGTTCGTCGATGGGTGCGCGAATGCAGGATATTCCCTCCTCCGGTTAAGGATGGAAGAGAATATCTGTTCCACGAATCAGCGGTAAAGGTTGACTTAAATCGACCAGTAACAGGTAGCCTTTTGAAGAGGATCAGAAATGGGAAGAAGGCGAAGTCATGAGCGCCGGGATTTACCCCCTAACCTTTATATAAGAAACAATGGATATTACTGCTACAGGGACCCAAGGACGGGTAAAGAGTTTGGATTAGGCCGAGACAGGCGAATCGCAATCACTGAAGCTATACAGGCCAACATTGAGTTATTTTCAGGACACAAACACAAGCCTCTGACAGCGAGAATCAACAGTGATAATTCCGTTACGTTACATTCATGGCTTGATCGCTACGAAAAAATCCTGGCCAGCAGAGGAATCAAGCAGAAGACACTCATAAATTACATGAGCAAAATTAAAGCAATAAGGAGGGGTCTGCCTGATGCTCCACTTGAAGACATCACCACAAAAGAAATTGCGGCAATGCTCAATGGATACATAGACGAGGGCAAGGCGGCATCAGCCAAGTTAATCAGATCAACACTGAGCGATGCATTCCGAGAGGCAATAGCTGAAGGCCATATAACAACAAACCCGGTCGCTGCCACTCGCGCAGCAAAATCAGAGGTAAGGAGATCAAGACTTACGGCTGACGAATACCTGAAAATTTATCAAGCAGCAGAATCATCACCATGTTGGCTTAGACTTGCAATGGAACTGGCTGTTGTTACCGGGCAGCGAGTTGGTGATTTATGCGAAATGAAGTGGTCTGATATCGTAGATGGATATCTTTATGTCGAGCAAAGCAAAACAGGCGTAAAAATTGCCATCCCAACAGCATTGCATGTTGATGCTCTCGGGATATCAATGAAGGAAACACTTGATAAATGCAAAGAGATTCTTGGCGGAGAAACCATAATTGCATCTACTCGTCGCGAACCGCTTTCATCCGGCACAGTATCAAGGTATTTTATGCGCGCACGAAAAGCATCAGGTCTTTCCTTCGAAGGGGATCCGCCTACCTTTCACGAGTTGCGCAGTTTGTCTGCAAGACTCTATGAGAAGCAGATAAGCGATAAGTTTGCTCAACATCTTCTCGGGCATAAGTCGGACACCATGGCATCACAGTATCGTGATGACAGAGGCAGGGAGTGGGACAAAATTGAAATCAAATAATGATTTTATTTTGACTGATAGTGACCTGTTCGTTGCAACAAATTGATAAGCAATGCTTTTTTATAATGCCAACTTAGTATAAAAAAGCAGGCTTCAACGGATTCATTTTTCTATTTCATAGCCCGGAGCAACCTGTGAACACATTTTCAGTTTCCCGTCTGGCGCTGGCATTGGCTTTTGGCGTGACGCTGACCGCCTGTAGCTCAACCCCGCCCGATCAACGTCCTTCTGATCAAACCGCGCCTGGTACCTCTTCTCGCCCGATTCTGTCGGCAAAAGAAGCGCAGAATTTCGATGCTCAACACTATTTTGCATCCCTGACACCAGGTGCTGCAGCGTGGAATCCTTCCCCGATTACCCTGCCTGCGCAACCTGACTTTGTTGTCGGCCCAGCGGGCACTCAAGGTGTAACGCATACCACGATTCAGGCGGCGGTAGATGCGGCAATTATCAAGCGTACCAACAAGCGCCAGTATATTGCCGTGATGCCTGGTGAGTATCAGGGAACGGTATATGTCCCTGCCGCTCCGGGTGGAATTACTCTGTACGGTACAGGTGAAAAACCGATTGATGTGAAGATTGGGCTTTCCCTTGATGGTGGCATGAGCCCTGCCGACTGGCGTCACGACGTCAACCCGCGCGGCAAATATATGCCAGGTAAACCAGCGTGGTATATGTACGATAGCTGCCAGAGCAAACGCAGCGACAGTATCGGTGTTCTCTGCTCTGCGGTCTTCTGGTCACAAAACAATGGCCTGCAACTGCAAAATCTGACCATCGAAAACACGCTGGGCGATAGCGTAGATGCAGGTAACCATCCGGCGGTGGCACTGCGTACTGATGGTGACCAGGTACAGATTAACAACGTTAACATTCTCGGTCGTCAGAACACCTTCTTTGTCACCAACAGCGGTGTGCAGAACCGTCTGGAAACCAACCGTCAGCCGCGTACGCTGGTGACCAACAGCTACATTGAAGGGGATGTGGATATCGTTTCTGGTCGCGGCGCAGTGGTGTTCGATAACACCGAATTCCGCGTGGTGAACTCACGTACTCAGCAAGAAGCGTATGTGTTTGCACCGGCTACGCTGTCCAACATTTACTACGGTTTCCTCGCCGTAAACAGCCGTTTCAATGCTTTCGGTGATGGTGTGGCGCAACTGGGCCGCTCGCTGGATGTTGATGCCAATACCAACGGTCAGGTGGTGATCCGTGATAGCGCCATCAACGAAGGTTTTAACACGGCTAAACCGTGGGCCGATGCGGTGATCTCTAATCGTCCGTTTGCGGGTAATACCGGCAGCGTAGATGATAACGACGAAATACAGCGCAATCTGAATGACACTAACTACAACCGCATGTGGGAATACAATAACCGCGGCGTGGGTAGTAAAGTGGTTGCAGAGGCGAAGAAGTAAGAGCAATTAACTATTTGCCGGATGCGGCGTAAACGCCTTATCCGGCCTACGGTTCGATGCGATTTGTAGGTCGGATAAGATGCGCAAGCATCGCATCCGACAATAAGTGCCGGATGCTGCGAAAATGCCTTATCTGGCCTACAGATTCGATGCGATTCGTAGGTCGGATAAGATGCGCAAGCATCGCATCCGACAATAAGTGCCGAATGCGACCTACATTCACATGGCGCTTTTTACATCTGACGGTTTTTATTGAAGTTAATCAAACTACCCGCCTTGATAATCTCGCGCTCTTCAGCAGTCAGACTTTCCATATAGAGCGTAATTTCCGTTACCGGCGCATCTTCATGGATCACATAACCTTTAAACGTCGTACCCGGATTATCCAGCGCCGCTTTAATGCCAGGGATGTAAATGTAATCCCCCACTTCAAAGGTTGGCACTTCCGCCATCTGCAGCGGTAACATCCCCCAGTTGATGACGTTAGAACGGTAGCGTTTAGTCGCGTACTCTTCGGCAATATTCGCCAGACCGCCAATCACACGCTGGCAGCTCGCCGCCTGTTCACGCGCAGAACCATCGCCTGGTTTCACCGCATATACCATGCTGCCAATTTCAGTTTGCAGCGGATCAATATGCTCCTGACCAGCAATCTGCTTAATGCGCGCAAACACCTCTGTCAGCTCGCTGACATTCCCCGCCAGACGCTGATTTTCCAGCTCAGCAGTCGCTTTACTTCTGCCAACATAACCGGGATCGCGGCGTGACAGGGTAAACTCCGCCAGACCAATCGGATTTGAACGATAAGAAGAGGTTTCACCGGAAGGAATCAGTTCGTCGGTGGTGGTCACTTCGTCGAGGATCTTCGAGCACACTTTCAGGACGATATTGTCAGTCAGCGCACCCAATTCCGGCCAGTCTTTAATGTTCGGTCCGTAAATCAGCGGTTGCTGAGTTGCCCCTTTCACAAAGCCCTGATAAACACGGTTTTTATACGGCGTTACATCGAAGGCGTACTCCGGCACGTTGTCCCAGCAATCAAGTTCGCTGGCAGAGGTTAAATAGCCACCGTTTGCCGCAGTCGCAGCGATAGAACGAGCGTCCATCAACGCCACCGCTGACATCTGCCCATTAGCTGGCTTAGAGCCTTCGCGGTTCGGGAAGTTACGCGTGGTGTGGCGAATACTCAAACCGTTGTTGATTGGCGTATCGCCCGCGCCAAAGCATGGGCCGCAGAACGCGGTTCTGATGATTGCCCCTGCGCCAATCAAATCTGCTACCACACCTTTTTTGGCGAGATCCATAAACACCGGCTGTGATGACGGGTAAACTGCCAGCGAGAAGGTGTCATTGCCACAGGATTGACCGCGCAGTGCATTCGCCGCCGCGATGACGTTTTCGTAGTTACCGCCAGAACAGCCCGCGATAATCCCCTGCTGCACTTTCAGGCGACCATTTTCCACTTTATCCAGCAGCGAGAGTTTGGCTTTACCGTGCGCCACGCGTTCGGACTCAATTTCAATCTCACGCAGAATGTCGGTCAGGTTCTGGTTCAGTGTGTCGATTTCATACACGTTGCTCGGGTGGAACGGCAGCGCAATCATTGGTTTGATGGCGCTTAAATCAACGCTGATGCAGCCATCGTAGTACGCCATCGGTTGAGGGTTAAGCTGGCAGTAATCCTGGCCGCGACCGTGCAGCGCCAGCCAGTTATGCACTTCTTCATCAGTTTGCCAGACGGAGCTTAAACAGGTGGTTTCCGTGGTCATCACGTCAACGCTGTTACGGAAATCGGTAGAGAGCGCGCTAACGCCCGGTCCAACGAACTCCATGACTTTGTTTTTGACGTAACCGTTTTTGAACACCGCGCCAATGATAGCCAGCGCCACATCCTGTGGCCCCACATACGGCGCAGGTTTTCCGGTCAGATGCACCGCAACCACGCCCGGATAGTCGATATCCCAGGTGTCATTAAGCAGCTGTTTTACCAACTCACCGCCACCCTCACCGACTGCCATTGTCCCTAATGCACCGTAACGGGTGTGGCTGTCTGACCCGAGGATCATTTTGCCGCCGCCTGCCATCATCTCACGCATATATTGATGGATGACCGCAATGTGCGGAGGCACAAAAATACCGCCATAACGCTGGGCCGCCGATAAACCAAAAACATGGTCATCACCGTTAATGGTGCCGCCGACGGCGCAGAGTGAGTTATGGCAGTTGGTCAGCACATACGGCAGCGGGAAACGTTCCATTCCGGACGCTTTAGCGGTCTGTACAATACCAACAAAGGTAATATCGTGAGAGGCTAATGAATCAAACTTAATTTTAAGTTTATCCATATTTCCGGACGTATTATGAGAAGAGAGAATAGACCAGGCAATAGTGCCTTTTTTGGCTTCTTCTTTTTTAATTTCGCCGGTGAAATGTTCTTCGGCAATTATTTCGTTATTACTGGCGAGAAACACGCCTTTTTCAGATAACTTGATCATCAAATGCTCCAGATATCTGCGCACCGTGAAGTGCGCAGAAAGATAATAAATGGATATACTCTAAATAATTCGAGTTGCAGGAAGGCGACAAGTGAGTGAATCCCCAGGAGCTTACATAAGTAAGTGACTGGGGTGAGCGAACGCAAACGCAGCACATGCAACTTGAAGTATGACGAGTATATTTACAGCATGTTCCAGCCGATCAGCATATTCCACCACCACACGCCGAGGGTGATATGCACCAGGAAGGTTAATATCGTCAGTACCGCACCGACCAACCACCAGGATTTAATATCGTTGTAACCCACGCCAAAGATGACCGGACCTGCCGCGCCGCCATAGTGAGTAACCATGCCGCCATAGGAGTTGGAGAACAACAGTGCCAGCGCGGTTAACATTAACGGTGCGCCGGAGACGTTCGCCAGCATGGCAAATACCGGTAACATAGCAACGATATAGGCACTACCGGAAGCGAAGAAATAACGCACGATAATGCTGAGGAAAATAATAACGAAGAAAGCAACGTTACCGTGACCATCAAATGCCAGGTTATTTTTAAAGACTTCAGCTAACCATTCGAAGAATTTAACTTTCGATAATAAGGAGCTTAATCCGATAATACCGCCGTACCAGATTAAGGTATTCCAGCCGCCTTTATTTTTAACCACGTCTTCCCAGGTAACGATACCCAGCAGCAGCATGGTCGCCATAACAACGATTGCCACGGTGGATTCATCAACCCCCAGAGACTTACTGAAAATCCAGCCCAGCAGCGCCAGCACAAAGACACCGAGCAGCATTTTTTCGCGGATTTTCATCGGTCCCAGTTCGGCAAGGCCCGCTTTAGCGATGGTTTTATTATCCACCTTCTTAATTTCTGGCGGATACATGGTATAAATCACCAGTGGGGTGACCAGCAGCATAATGATGCCCGGCAATCCGGCGGCCAGTGCCCATCCACCCCAGCTAATTTGCAGGTGCAGAATGTCGTTGATCATTTTCAGCGCCAGAATGTTCCCCGCCATTGCGGTAAAGAACATATAGCTGGTGGTTTTGGTGACCATGTAAATGGACATCATCAGGTAATGTCCGACACGACGCGGACTTTTTTCCGGTTCGGACCCCAAAGCCACCGCCACGCTGTTGATGATCGGTAACACAATGCCGCCCGCACGCGCGGTGTTAGACGGTGTTGCCGGAGCCAGTACCAGATCGAGGAATACCGTAACGTAACCCAGACCCAGCGTGGTGTTACCGATTTTACCAATCAGCAGATAGGCAATACGTTTACCTAAACCGGTGGTCACAAATGCGGCGCTTAAGGTAAACGCCGAGAACACCAGCCAGGTAGTACCTGAAGAGTAACCGCTTAATACGGCGGTGGTCTTAAACGCACCGTCGGATAAGTTACCGACCACCACCATGGAGGCAGCAACGGCAATTAACAGTACGACAGGTTCCGGGAAAGGCTTGATAACCAGCCCCACAATGGCCGCCAGGTAAATACCAAAAAGCACCCACGCCAGTTCGCTTAATCCTGCCGGAGCTGGCATAAAACCAATAATACATGGGATCGCTAATATCAGAATTAGCTTCCATAACGATTTCTTATTCATTTAAAATCCTGTTCTTTCTGTATGACTCATACAGAAGTCCTTTATTGATTGTCCTTATCCTGACAACGAATTTTTTCAGGGAAGATAAACTTCACCGGAAAATATTTTTCTGGTCGTCCGAATAACAGATGCGCGTAACGTCGTGGCATCCTGACCTTCATTACTTAAATGAACGTCGAGCGCACCACTGGGGTGTTCAATATTGATATTGCCGTATCCTACAGAAGGGACGATTTGTCGGGTGACGGTGCCTTCCAATGCACAACTACTGGAAATAGCAATAGCACCGGTTATCGCCAGCGCGCGATGGCAAGAATGCGGCATAAAATAACGCACATTAATTGCCCCGCCTTTCTGCGCTGGAGAAATAAGCACAGGTTTAGGGATAACCATATTACTGACATCACCTAAGCCCATTGCTTTACCCGCTTGTAGACGGATAGATTCAATGCGGGCTAATAATGCTTTGTCGGCATCCAGTTCCGCCGGTAATTCATAACCTGTTTTTCCCAGATATTCAGCCGGAATAATGACGACTGGCATCGCCATATCGATACAGGTCACCGGGACATCGTCAAAATAATCAATCTGATTATCAGTCGGGAAAACTTTTCCGGTTTTGGTTCCAGCGGCATTCAGGAAAGTGAGCGCAACCGGTGCGGCAGTACCCGGTACGCCGTCAATTCTGGCACTACCCTCGTACTCGACAACACCATTTGGCGTTTGCACATCAGCTTCGATGAACGTACCAGTATTGACGTTGCGGATACGTACGCGGGTAACTGGTGAAGTCGCTGCAATCAAACCATTTTCAATGGCGAATGCCCCAACACCAGACAGCATATTGCCACAATTAGGCGTGGTATCGACACGTTGCTCATGGACAATAACTTGAGCAAACAGATAATCGACATCAGCACGCGGATCGCTGGAACGGCTAATAATGGCGACTTTACTGGTCAGCGGATTACCGCCGCCAATACCGTCAATTTCCAGATCGTTACCGGAACCCATAATTGCCATCAATATTTTATCGCGCTGCGTTTGATCTTCGGGTAAATGTTCCGCTAACAAGAACGCGCCCCTCGAGGTTCCACCTCGCATCATCACGCAGGGTATTTTTTTCATAATAATGCCCTCAATTTAAAAACATAACTTATTGCGATATGGTTACATTAAGGGCAAAGCATCTCTAATGACTTTAGCTCAACGATTAATAACATTTTTTCATTAATTTAAGTTGGCTAAATGCAGTTAAAATTTTTAACGGCCAGCCACCCAAAATCGTCGCTTCCATTTTCCGGAGTAATAATGAAGCATGAATTATCAAGTATGAAGGCATTTGTCATACTGGCAGAGTCCAGTTCATTTAACAATGCCGCTAAATTACTCAATATTACGCAACCTGCATTAACGCGAAGAATAAAAAAGATGGAGGAAGATTTACATATTCAACTATTTGAGCGTACAACTCGCAAGGTTACGTCAACAAAAGCAGGAAAAAGGTTGCTCCCGGAGGCGCGGGAATTAATAAAGAAATTCGATGAAACGCTTTTTAATATTCGTGATATGAATGCTTATCATCGTGGTATGGTGACGTTAGCGTGTATTCCGACCGCAGTATTTTATTTTTTACCGCTGGCAATCGGTAAATTTAATGAGCTGTATCCCAATATTAAAGTGCGGATTCTGGAACAAGGCACGAATAATTGCATGGAATCGGTGCTGTGTAACGAATCAGACTTTGGCATAAACATGAACAACGTCACAAATTCATCCATTGATTTTACCCCACTGGTCAACGAGCCATTCGTGCTGGCCTGTCGGCGTGACCATCCATTGGCCAAAAAGCAGCTTGTAGAATGGCAGGAGTTAGTGGGTTACAAAATGATTGGCGTACGTTCCTCCAGCGGCAACCGATTGTTGATAGAACAACAGCTAGCCGACAAGCCCTGGAAGCTGGACTGGTTTTACGAAGTGCGTCATCTTTCGACGTCATTAGGACTAGTGGAGGCAGGACTGGGGATTTCGGCGCTTCCTGGTCTGGCAATGCCCCATGCGCCCTATTCTTCGATTATTGGTATCCCACTGGTGGAACCCGTTATACGTCGGACATTGGGGATTATTCGCCGCAAAGATGCCGTGCTTTCTCCGGCAGCAGAACGCTTTTTTGCCTTGCTGATTAATTTGTGGACTGACGATAAAGACAATTTGTGGACCAATATCGTCGAACGCCAGAGACATGCGTTACAGGAGATAGGTTAATACACCGGCGCAGGAGAGACTGCGCCGGTTAAATCAGCGGTTAGTGTGCGTTAACCACCACCCACATTGGTCCCTGCCCGACCGCATAACGGCCTTTTTCATGCAGTAGTCCCTGCTCGCCAACAATTTCGTATACCGAGATGTGGTGAGATTTTTGCCCGGCGGCAATCAGATACTTGCCGCTGTGATCAACATTGAAGCCGCGCGGCTGGGTTTCCGTTGGCTGGAAGCCTTCTTTACTCAACACGCTGCCATCTTCCGAAACGCTGAAAACGGTAATCAGGCTGGCGGTACGGTCGCAGGCGTATAAATGGCGACCATCCGGGGTGATATGAATATCAGCCGCCCAACGGGTGTCGGAGAAGTTTTCCGGCATCATATCCAGTGTCTGGACACATTCGATATTACCGTGCGGATCTTTCAGTTCCCAGACATCCACTGAGCTGTTTAACTCATTGACGCAATACGCATATTGTTCGTTTGGATGGAATACCATATGACGCGGGCCGGCCCCTTCAACGGTGGTCACTTCCGCAGGGTCCTGCGCCACGAGATGACCATCATCGCTGACCGTAAACAGGCAAATGCGATCCTGCTTTAATGCCGGAACCCACAGCGTACGGTTGTCCGGTGAGATATTGGCGGAATGGCAACCGTCCAGCCCCTCGACCACATCGACGACGCCCACTGGCAGGCCATCTTCCAGACGCGTTACGCTCACGTTACCCGCATTGTAAGAACCTACAAAGACAAACTGCCCCTGGTGATCGGTGGAAATATGCGTCGGACTACCCGGCAGCGCAGACTCTGCGGCAAAGGTCAGTGCGCCATCGTCCGGGGCAATACGATACGCCAGGACGAGAAACTCAGGGCGAACACCAACATAGAGATAACGTTTGTCCGGGCTGACCACCATCGGCTGCACCTGCCCCGGCACATCGACAACCTGTGTCAGCGTCAGTGCGCCTTCATGATTCAGGTTCCAGACGTGAATTTGCTGGCTCTCAGGGCTGGCGATATAAACTGTTTGCTTCATGAATGCTCCTTTGCATTTAGCAACTGACTGTAACAGCTAAAATTAGTCGCTTTTGGCGGTGAATGCTGAATTAAAACGCAGAATTTTGTCCGATAGTGGTATCGGTGTACCATTCGCGCAGACGAAAATTCTTAACCTTAATCTGGAATACGCCATGACCACACGCGTGATTGCTCTCGACTTAGACGGCACCTTATTGACCCCGAAAAAGACCCTGCTTCCTTCATCGATAGAAGCCCTGGCCCGCGCTCGCGAAGCAGGCTATCAATTAATCATCGTCACAGGTCGCCATCACGTCGCTATTCATCCTTTTTATCAGGCGCTGGCGCTGGATACACCTGCTATTTGCTGTAATGGCACCTATTTGTATGATTATCATGCAAAAACCGTGCTGGAAGCGGACCCAATGCCCGTTAATAAAGCCCTGCAACTCATTGAGATGCTGAATGAACACCACATTCACGGTCTGATGTATGTCGATGATGCAATGGTCTATGAGCACCCGACCGGGCATGTCATTCGCACGTCTAACTGGGCGCAAACCCTGCCGCCGGAACAGCGTCCGACTTTCACACAAGTCGCTTCTCTGGCTGAAACGGCGCAACAAGTTAACGCCGTATGGAAGTTCGCCCTGACGCACGATGACCTGCCGCAATTGCAGCATTTTGGTAAGCATGTCGAACATGAACTGGGACTGGAGTGTGAATGGTCCTGGCACGATCAGGTTGATATTGCACGCGGCGGCAACAGCAAAGGTAAACGTTTGACGAAATGGGTTGAGGCGCAAGGTTGGTCGATGGAAAACGTCGTGGCATTCGGCGATAACTTTAATGATATCAGTATGCTGGAAGCCGCTGGTACAGGCGTGGCGATGGGCAACGCCGATGACGCGGTAAAAGCGCGCGCCAACATTGTGATTGGTGATAACACCACCGACAGCATTGCCCAGTTCATTTATAGCCACCTGATTTAATCAGGCGGTTATCGACACACTTTTAATTTGCGCGTACAGCCACAGGCCAGGTTTGATCGCCAGTTCATCCCTGGCCCACGGGCTGATACGCGCCCACAGCGTTTTACCGCCGACTTCCAGCTCCACTTCCACCTGGCCGTTGTCGTCATAACTATTAACAACTTTTGCCCGCAATACGTTACGAATGCTGGTTTGCTGCGGCGGTTGTAAAACCAGAGAAACATCGGAAGCCTGAATGCGGATACGTAGCGCAGCTTGCAGCGGTTCGTCCAGCTTATTGACCCACAAATGCTGATCGCCCAGCGCCAGCGCAGTCATCGCGTAATGCGGATGATGCTCAAGTACCGTCACTTTCAGAATGCTACTTTGTTGCTCTTTCGGCAGCCACGGATTCATCACGCTACTACCCCAGACTTCTTCCAGCGCGCCAAAGGCTTTCACCTGACCGTTTTCCAGTACCATCACTCTGTCTGCCAGATGGAGGATCTCATCCAGCGAATGGCTGACATACAACATCGGAATGTTGATTTCCCGCGTCAGACGTTGCAGATAAGGCAACAGTTCGCGTTTACGCGGAATATCCAGTGACGCCAGCGGTTCATCCAGCAACAGCAATTCCGGAGCCGTCAGCAAAGCCCGACCAATCGCCACGCGCTGTTTTTCGCCTCCGGACAGGCTGCCCGGTAAACGGTCAAGCAACGGTTCAATGCCTAAAAGCGCCACCAGCTTATCGAACTGATCGACCATGCTTTTCGCCATGCCGTAGCGCAAATTGCCACGCACTTTGTAATGCGGGAACAGCCGTGCATCCTGAAAAACATAGCCAACGCGACGTTTTTCTGGCGTCAGGCAGATACCTTTTTCGGCATCATTTAGTACCCGACCATTGAGGACAATCCTCCCTTTTTGCGGGCGCGTCAGTCCACTGATGGCGTTAATCAGCGAAGTTTTTCCGGCACCGGAGACGCCAAAGATAGCAGTGATGCCATTGGCGGGCAGCGTTTCATTAATAGTCAGGCAATGGTTGCCCAAGGTCTGGGAAAAATTCAGTTCCAGCATGATTAGCGCCCCGCCCGTTCACGGCTGATTCTGGCCAGCCATTCTGAAATCAACAGGGAGATCATCGCCAGCGCAATAGAAATAATGCACAGTCTCGCTGCGCCACTTTCCCCGCCGGGGGTCTGAATCAGGGTATACATGGCAGAAGGAATGGTTCGCGTTTCACCAGGAATGTTCGACACAAAGGTGATGGTTGCGCCAAATTCACCGAGAGAACGAGCAAAAGCCAGTACCGTACCAACAATAATTCCCGGTAAGGTCAGCGGTAACGTGATAGTAAAGAAAACGCGCCAGCGCCCGGCCCCCAGTGTTCTTGCGGCCTGTTCCAGTTTGACATCAACCCCTTCCAGCGCCAGACGAATTGCCCGCACCATTAGCGGAAACGACATGACGGCGGCAGCGAGAACCGCGCCGCGCCAGCTAAAGGCGAAGGTAATACCAAACCAGTCATACAGACGTTCACCGATAAATCCGCGCCGTCCCATCGAAACTAATAATAAGTAACCGACGACCACGGGCGGTAACACCAGCGGTAGATGCAGTACGCTGTCGAGCAAAGCTTTGCCCGGAAACGTGCAACGCACCAGTAACCAGGCAAAAAAGATCCCAAACGGCAGGCTAAACAGCACAGCCAGGGAAGAAACTTTCAGGCTTAATAAAACTGCCTGCCATTCTGGATCGGTCAGTATCATTACTTGGTTGTAAATCCGTAACGTTTAAAGATTTCCGCAGCCTGCGGTCCCTTCAGATAATCATAAAATGCTTTCACTGTCGCATTGTTATGCCCTTCCACAACAGCAACCGGATATTCCACTTTTTTATGTGAATCTTCCGGGAAGGTGGCAACCACTTTTACCCCTTTGCTGGCAACTGCGTCAGAACCGTAAACAATGCCCAACGGCGCTTCATTGCGTTCGACCAACGCCAGCGCGCCACGAACATCTTCCGCCGGAGCCAGTTTCGGGGAGAGCGTATCCCATGCGCCCAGTTTTTGCAGTGCTTCTTTTGCATAAATGCCAGCAGGGACATGTTCCGGATCGCCAACCGCGAGGCGACCGCCATTCAGCAGCGAAGTCCAGTTAGTTTTGCTGTCGATGATGAAATCTTTCTGCTCGCTGGCTTTCGGTGCTACAACGACCAGGCTATTGCCGAGCAGTGTCTGACGCGTAGCTGTATCGATCGCTTTTTTATCAACTGCATAATCCATCCATTTCTGATCGGCAGAAATAAACAGATCCGCAGGCGCACCCGCTTCAATCTGACGGGCGAGAGTAGATGACGAAGCGAAAGAAGAAACCACATCCACGCCTTTCTCTTTTTTATACTGCGTAGCAATGTCCTGCATTGCGTTAGTCAGTGATGCGGCGGCGAACACCGTGATTTTCCCTTCATCTGCCAGTGCATTGCCAGCAACAGCGAAAGAGAGTGCCGCCCCGGCAAACAAGTTCAACCATTTACGAGCCATTGGTAACCCCTTAATGTAACGTTATGTAGGCGACAATATAACGACTAACTCGGAATTTTCCCAGCAGTTATTACTAACCTTTGTGAGGTAGATAAGAAAAAATATCGGCAGGAAAAGCAGGAAGTTGAGAAAAAGAAAATGCCCGACTAAGCGGGCATTCAGGGAATCAATGATTTTGTCCGGGCTGGTCTTTTTTACCAACACCAGAAAAGATGTTGAATACTTCACCAAGACCGTAAATCAGACCCAGGATGATGGCCATCACGACAGGTACCATGATTACGGCGAATACCAGACTTTTTAATAACTCTAACATGGTCAACTCCAGATATAGTCATGAGACTATTCTAACCGCTAAGCACAGAAAAGCACTCCCCTTTTGTGCGGTCAGCTTTGCGTGGCGTTCGTTTTCCGTCACAATAAGACTTTTGCCAGGACATTGTTATGCAGGCCGAAATCCTTCTCACCCTTAAGCTCCAACAAAAATTATTCGCCGACCCGCGCCGCATTTCGCTACTAAAACACATTGCGCTTTCCGGTTCCATTAGCCAGGGAGCGAAAGATGCCGGTATCAGCTATAAAAGCGCCTGGGATGCCATTAACGAGATGAATCAGTTAAGTGAGCATATTCTGGTCGAGCGCGCAACAGGCGGTAAAGGTGGCGGCGGCGCAGTACTGACCCGCTATGGTCAGCGACTGATTCAGCTCTATGACTTACTGGCGCAAATCCAGCAAAAAGCCTTTGATGTGTTAAGTGACGATGACGCCCTGCCGCTGAACAGCCTGCTGGCCGCGATCTCACGTTTTTCACTGCAAACCAGCGCCCGTAACCAGTGGTTCGGCACCATCACCGCCCGCGATCATGATGACGTTCAACAGCATGTTGATGTCTTACTGGCTGACGGAAAAACACGCCTGAAAGTCGCAATTACCGCACAAAGCGGCGCACGTCTGGGGCTGGATGAAGGCAAAGAAGTGTTGATATTGCTAAAAGCGCCGTGGGTAGGCATTACTCAGGACGAAGCGGTCGCACAAAACGCCGACAACCAATTACCGGGTATTATTAGTCATATTGAGCGCGGCGCAGAGCAGTGCGAAGTATTAATGGCGCTACCCGACGGGCAAACACTGTGCGCCACAGTGCCGGTTAATGAAGCGACTTCTCTTCAGCAAGGACAGAATGTCACGGCCTACTTTAATGCCGACAGCGTGATTATCGCCACGCTATGCTAAGCGTGTTGACAATTTGTTATGAAACACGTATCCCTATCAGTAATCGCTGCACAAAATGGGATATAAAATGTCATCGTTGCAAATTTTGCAAGGCACGTTTCGTCTTAGCGACACAAAAACGCTGCAATTGCCTCAGCTAACGTTAAACGCGGGTGATAGTTGGGCGTTTGTCGGTTCGAATGGAAGTGGAAAGTCGGCGCTGGCCCGTGCGCTGGCGGGGGAACTTCCGCTTTTGAAAGGTGAACGGCAAAGCCAGTTTTCCCACATCACTCGTCTCTCCTTCGAGCAATTGCAAAAGCTCGTCAGCGACGAATGGCAGCGGAATAACACCGATATGCTCGGCCCTGGCGAAGATGACACCGGACGCACTACGGCTGAGATCATTCAGGATGAAGTTAAGGATGCACCGCGTTGCATGCAACTGGCGCAGCAGTTCGGTATTACCGCCCTCCTCGACCGACGCTTTAAATACCTTTCCACTGGCGAGACGCGAAAAACCCTGCTGTGTCAGGCGCTGATGTCGGAGCCTGACTTGTTGATTCTTGATGAGCCGTTCGATGGCCTGGATGTTGCCTCACGTCAGCAGCTGGCTGAGCGACTCGCCTCGTTACATCAGTCCGGTATTACTCTGGTACTGGTGCTCAATCGCTTCGATGAGATCCCGGAATTTGTCCAGTTTGCTGGCGTGCTGGCGGATTGTACGTTAGCGGAAACGGGCGCTAAAGAGGAACTGCTCCAGCAAGCACTCGTCGCGCAACTGGCGCATAGCGAACAGCTTGAAGGTGTGCAACTGCCGGAGCCGGATGAACCTTCAGCACGTCACGCCTTACCCACCAACGAACCGCGCATTGTGCTGAATAATGGCGTGGTTTCTTATAACGATCGCCCCATTCTTAATAACCTTAGCTGGCAGGTGAATCCTGGCGAGCACTGGCAAATTGTCGGGCCAAATGGTGCGGGAAAATCGACGTTATTAAGCCTGATTACTGGCGATCATCCGCAAGGTTACAGCAACGATTTGACGCTTTTCGGCCGACGTCGCGGCAGCGGCGAAACCATCTGGGATATCAAAAAGCATATCGGTTACGTCAGCAGTAGTTTGCATCTGGATTACCGGGTCAGCACTACCGTGCGTAATGTGATTCTTTCTGGCTATTTTGATTCGATTGGCATTTATCAGGCCGTTTCGGATCGCCAGCAAAAACTGGTGCAGCAGTGGCTGGATATTCTCGGCATTGATAAACGCACGGCTGACGTTCCGTTCCATAGTCTTTCCTGGGGACAGCAGCGTCTGGCGCTGATCGTCCGCGCGCTGGTGAAACATCCGACATTGCTTATTCTCGATGAACCACTACAGGGGCTTGATCCGCTCAATCGCCAACTTATCCGCCGTTTTGTTGATGTGCTGATTAGCGAAGGTGAAACGCAATTGTTGTTTGTTTCGCACCACGCTGAAGATGCGCCTGCCTGTATTACCCATCGTCTTGAGTTCGTGCCGGAAGGTGACCTTTATCGCTATGCGCTGACAAAAATAAACTGAGTTGGTAATGCTGACTGTGCCGGATGTGGCGTAAGCCCCCTCTCCGGCCTACAGTTCGACGCATGCAGGCATGAAACCGCGTCTTTTTTCAGATAAAAAGCGCAATCATTCATAAACCCTCTGTTTTATAATCACTTAATCGCGCATAAAAAACGGCTAAATTCTTGTGTAAACGATTCCACTAATTTATTCCATGTCACACTTTTCGCATCTTTGTTATGCTATGGTTATTTCATACCATAAGCCTAATGGAGCGAATTATGAGAGTTCTGGTTACCGGTGGTAGCGGTTACATTGGAAGTCATACCTGTGTGCAATTACTGCAAAACGGTCATGATGTCATCATTCTTGATAACCTCTGTAACAGTAAGCGCAGCGTACTGCCTGTTATCGAGCGTTTAGGCGGCAAACATCCAACGTTTGTTGAAGGCGATATTCGTAACGAAGCGTTGATGACCGAGATCCTGCACGATCACGCTATCGACACCGTGATCCACTTCGCCGGGCTGAAAGCCGTTGGCGAATCGGTACAAAAACCGCTGGAATATTACGACAACAATGTCAACGGCACTCTGCGCCTGATTAGCGCCATGCGCGCCGCTAACGTCAAAAACTTTATTTTTAGCTCCTCCGCCACCGTTTATGGCGATCAGCCCAAAATTCCATACGTTGAAAGCTTCCCGACCGGCACACCGCAAAGCCCTTATGGCAAAAGCAAATTGATGGTGGAACAGATCCTCACCGACCTGCAAAAAGCCCAGCCGGACTGGAGCATTGCCCTGCTGCGCTACTTCAACCCGGTTGGCGCGCATCCGTCGGGCGATATGGGTGAAGATCCGCAAGGCATTCCGAATAACCTGATGCCATACATCGCCCAGGTTGCTGTAGGCCGTCGCGACTCGCTGGCGATTTTTGGTAACGATTATCCGACCGAAGATGGTACTGGCGTACGCGATTACATCCACGTAATGGATCTGGCGGACGGTCACGTCGTGGCGATGGAAAAACTGGCGAACAAGCCAGGCGTACACATCTACAACCTCGGCGCTGGCGTAGGCAGCAGCGTGCTGGACGTGGTTAATGCCTTCAGCAAAGCCTGCGGCAAACCGGTTAACTATCATTTTGCACCGCGTCGCGAGGGCGACCTTCCGGCCTACTGGGCGGACGCCAGCAAAGCCGATCGCGAACTGAACTGGCGCGTAACGCGCACACTCGATGAAATGGCGCAGGACACCTGGCACTGGCAGTCACGCCATCCACAGGGATATCCCGATTAAGGAACGACCATGACGCAATTTAATCCCGTTGATCATCCACATCGCCGCTACAACCCGCTCACCGGGCAATGGATTCTGGTTTCACCGCACCGCGCTAAGCGCCCCTGGCAGGGGGCGCAGGAAACGCCAGCCAAACAGGTGTTACCTGCGCACGATCCAGATTGCTTCCTCTGCGCAGGTAATGTGCGGGTGACAGGCGATAAAAACCCCGATTACACCGGGACTTACGTTTTCACTAATGATTTTGCGGCCTTGATGTCTGACACGCCAGATGCGCCAGAAAGCAACGATCCTTTGATGCGTTGCCAGAGCGCGCGCGGTACCAGCCGGGTGATCTGCTTTTCACCGGATCACAGTAAAACGTTGCCAGAACTGAGCGTTGCGGCATTGACGGAAATCGTCAAAACCTGGCAGGAGCAAACCGCAGAGCTGGGAAAAACGTACCCGTGGGTGCAGGTCTTTGAAAACAAAGGTGCGGCGATGGGCTGCTCTAACCCGCATCCGCACGGACAGGTTTGGGCAAATAGCTTCCTGCCTAACGAAGCTGAGCGCGAAGACCGCCTGCAAAAAGAATATTTTGCCGGGCAGAAATCGCCAATGCTGGTGGATTATGTTCAGCGCGAGCTGGCAGACGGTAGCCGTACCGTTGTCGAAACCGAACACTGGTTAGCCGTAGTGCCTTACTGGGCTGCCTGGCCGTTCGAAACGCTACTGCTGCCCAAAGCCCACGTTTTACGGATCACCGATTTGACCGATGCCCAGCGCAGCGATTTAGCACTGGCGTTGAAAAAGCTGACCAGTCGTTATGACAACCTCTTCCAGTGCTCCTTCCCCTACTCTATGGGCTGGCACGGCGCGCCATTTAATGGCGAAGAGAATCAACACTGGCAGCTGCACGCGCACTTTTATCCGCCTCTGCTGCGCTCCGCCACCGTACGTAAATTTATGGTTGGTTATGAAATGCTGGCAGAGACCCAGCGAGACCTGACCGCAGAACAGGCAGCAGAGCGTTTGCGCGCAGTCAGCGATATCCATTTTCGCGAATCCGGAGTGTAAGAAATGAGTCTGAAAGAAAAAACACAATCTCTGTTTGCCAACGCATTTGGCTACCCTGCCACTCACACCATTCAGGCGCCTGGCCGCGTGAATTTGATTGGTGAACACACCGACTACAACGACGGTTTCGTTCTGCCCTGCGCGATTGATTATCAAACCGTGATCAGCTGTGCGCCACGCGATGACCGTAAAGTTCGCGTAATGGCAGCCGATTATGAAAATCAGCTCGACGAGTTTTCCCTCGATGCGCCCATTGTCGCGCATGAAAACTATCAATGGGCGAACTACGTTCGTGGCGTGGTGAAACATCTGCAACTGCGTAACAACAGCTTCGGCGGCGTGGACATGGTGATCAGCGGCAATGTGCCGCAGGGTGCCGGGTTAAGTTCTTCCGCTTCACTGGAAGTCGCGGTCGGAACCGTATTGCAGCAGCTTTATCATCTGCCGCTGGACGGCGCACAAATCGCGCTTAACGGTCAGGAAGCAGAAAACCAGTTTGTTGGCTGTAACTGCGGGATCATGGATCAGCTAATTTCCGCACTCGGCAAGAAAGATCATGCCTTGCTGATTGACTGCCGCTCACTGGGGACCAAAGCAGTTTCCATGCCGAAAGGCGTAGCTGTGGTCATCATCAACAGTAACTTCAAACGTACCCTGGTTGGCAGTGAGTACAATACTCGCCGTGAGCAGTGCGAAACCGGTGCGCGTTTCTTCCAGCAGCCAGCTCTGCGCGATGTCACCATTGAAGAGTTCAACGCTGTTGCGCATGAACTGGACCCGATCGTGGCGAAACGCGTGCGTCATATCCTGACCGAAAACGCCCGCACCGTTGAAGCTGCCAGCGCGCTGGAGCAAGGCGACCTGAAACGTATGGGCGAGTTAATGGCGGAGTCTCATGCCTCTATGCGCGATGATTTCGAAATCACAGTGCCGCAAATTGACACTCTGGTAGAAATCGTCAAAGCTGTGATTGGTGACAAAGGTGGCGTACGCATGACCGGCGGCGGATTTGGTGGCTGTATCGTCGCGTTGATCCCGGAAGAACTGGTGCCTGCCGTACAGCAAGCTGTCGCTGAACAATATGAAGCAAAAACAGGTATTAAAGAGACTTTTTACGTTTGTAAACCATCACAAGGAGCAGGACAGTGCTGAACGAAACTCCCGCACTGGCACCCGATGGTCAGCCGTACCGACTGTTAACTTTGCGTAACAACGCAGGGATGGTAGTCACGCTGATGGACTGGGGTGCGACTTTACTTTCCGCCCGTATTCCGCTTTCCGATGGCAGCGTCCGCGAGGCGCTGCTCGGCTGTGCCAGCCCGGAATGCTATCAGGATCAGGCTGCGTTTCTGGGGGCCTCTATTGGTCGTTATGCCAACCGCATCGCCAATAGCCGTTATACCTTTGACGGTGAAACCGTGACGCTTTCGCCAAGTCAGGGCGTTAACCAGCTGCACGGCGGCCCGGAAGGGTTCGACAAACGTCGCTGGCAGATTGTGAACCAGAACGATCGTCAGGTGCTGTTTGCCCTGAGTTCAGATGATGGCGATCAGGGCTTCCCGGGTAATCTCGGCGCGACGGTGCAATATCGTCTGACCGACGATAACCGTATCTCTATTACTTATCGCGCCACAGTTGATAAACCTTGCCCGGTGAATATGACTAATCACGTCTATTTCAATCTTGACGGCGAGCAGTCTGACGTGCGCAATCACAAGTTGCAGATTCTGGCGGACGAATATCTGCCGGTTGATGAAGGCGGCATTCCGCACGACGGCCTGAAATCTGTCGCCGGAACGTCTTTTGATTTCCGTAGCGCCAAAATCATCGCCAGTGAGTTTCTTGCCGACGACGATCAGCGCAAAGTGAAAGGTTACGATCACGCATTCTTGTTACAGGCCAAAGGCGATGGCAAGAAAGTGGCGGCGCATGTCTGGTCAGCAGATGAAAAATTGCAGCTGAAGGTCTACACCACCGCTCCGGCTCTGCAATTCTACTCCGGCAACTTCCTCGGCGGCACGCCATCAAGAGGAACTGAACCTTACGCCGACTGGCAAGGCCTGGCACTGGAAAGCGAGTTTCTGCCGGACAGCCCAAACCACCCTGAATGGCCGCAACCGGACTGCTTCCTGCGTCCTGGCGAAGAGTATTCCAGCCTGACGGAATATCAGTTTATTGCTGAGTAGCACCTGAAGCCCTCGTAATGAGGGCTTTATCCTTATATTGCTCAAATCACCAGCAAACACCGACATATTTGCAACTCAATATTCACAACAACCTTACACTGCGACACTATTTTCGCTATGGTTATGCGTAAGCATTGCTGTTGCTTCGTCACGGCAATATAATGAGAATTATTATCATTAAAAAATGATTTGAGGAGTAAGTATATGGCTGTAACTAAGCTGGTTCTGGTTCGTCATGGCGAAAGTCAGTGGAACAAAGAAAACCGTTTCACCGGTTGGTACGACGTGGATCTGTCTGAGAAAGGCGTAAGCGAAGCAAAAGCAGCAGGTAAGCTGCTGAAAGAGGAAGGTTACAGCTTTGACTTTGCTTACACCTCTGTGCTGAAACGCGCTATCCATACCCTGTGGAATGTGCTGGACGAACTGGATCAGGCATGGCTGCCCGTTGAGAAATCCTGGAAACTGAACGAACGTCACTACGGTGCGTTGCAGGGTCTGAACAAAGCGGAAACTGCTGAAAAGTATGGCGACGAGCAGGTGAAACAGTGGCGTCGTGGTTTTGCAGTGACTCCGCCGGAACTGACTAAAGATGATGAGCGTTATCCGGGTCACGATCCGCGTTACGCGAAACTGAGCGAAAAAGAACTGCCGCTGACGGAAAGCCTGGCGCTGACCATTGACCGCGTGATCCCTTACTGGAATGAAACTATTCTGCCGCGTATGAAGAGCGGTGAGCGCGTGATCATCGCTGCACACGGTAACTCTTTACGTGCGCTGGTGAAATATCTTGATAACATGAGCGAAGAAGAGATTCTTGAGCTGAATATCCCGACTGGCGTGCCGCTGGTGTATGAGTTCGACGAGAATTTCAAACCGCTGAAACGCTATTATCTGGGTAATGCTGACGAGATCGCAGCGAAAGCAGCGGCGGTTGCAAACCAGGGTAAAGCGAAGTAAACGTCATTCGTTTAAAATGAGAAAGCCGACTGCAAGTGAGTCGGCATTTTTGTTGCTAACAATGGAGCACATTGCCTGATGCGACGCTGCGCGACTTATCAGGCCTGTGGTGATTCATCGGATACGCCACTCTGACGGCGCATCCGACAATTAAACCTTACCCGCGACGCGCTTTTACTGCATTCGCCAGTTGACGTAACAGAGCATCGGTATCTTCCCAGCCGATGCAGGCATCGGTGATGCTCTTACCGTAGGCCAGCGGCTCCCCGCTCTCGAGGCTCTGATTGCCTTCCACCAGATGGCTTTCCACCATCACGCCAATAATGGCCTTTTCGCCACCGGCAATCTGCTGGCAAACGTCAGCACAAACATCCATCTGCTTTTTGAATTGTTTGGACGAGTTAGCATGGCTGAAATCGATCATCACCTGTGCTGGCAGGCCTGCTTTGTTCAGCCCTTCTTTCACTTCAGCAACGTGCTTCGCGCTGTAGTTAGGCTCTTTACCGCCGCGCAGAATGATATGGCAATCGCCGTTACCGCTGGTATTCACAATCGCCGAATGCCCCCATTTCGTTACGGACAGGAAGCAGTGCGGCGCACCGGCGGCATTAATGGCATCGATAGCCACTTTAATCGTACCGTCGGTGCCATTTTTGAAGCCGACCGGACAAGAAAGCCCTGATGCCAGTTCGCGGTGCACCTGCGATTCGGTGGTACGTGCGCCAATTGCGCCCCAGCTCATCAGGTCAGCGAGATATTGTGGGGTGATCATATCGAGAAACTCACCTGCCGCTGGCAGACCGCTGTCGTTAATATCAAGCAGCAATTTACGGGCTATACGCAGACCGTCGTTGATCTGGAAGCTATTATCCATATGCGGATCGTTAATCAGCCCTTTCCAGCCCACCGTGGTACGCGGCTTTTCAAAATAGACGCGCATTACGATTTCCAGCTCATCTTTCAGCTCTTCACGCAGCGCCAGCAAGCGAGTGGCATACTCTTTTGCCGCGACAGGATCATGAATTGAGCATGGGCCAATCACAACCAACAGGCGATCATCATTACCTTTCAGGATCTTATGGATCGCTTTTCGGGCATGGGCAACCGTATTCGCGGCATTTTCAGTAGCGGGGAATTTTTCCAGCAATGCGACAGGAGGAAGTAACTCTTTGATTTCTTTGATGCGTAAATCGTCGTTCTGATAATTCATGTCTGTTCCAGTGTTGCCATACTTATCTTAGTGAATGCAATACTTCCAATCTATATCTTCCGTCAGAATGTGTAAACGGGGTTTTACACTATGAACGGATTAATCCTGGAATTAGCAAGAAAAACGCCAGATTGTCGCGAAAAACGAGATCTCTCCTACAATTTCTAACTGTAACTCCTTTGTTTGTTAATTATTTCAAGATTCTCTGCTGCGTTTCATAACCTGGCTGAAACCTTAAACCAATGCCTTATATTCACCTGCAAATGCACTGTTGGAAGAGGTTATCCGACATAACGACCATAACAGGAGCATCCTATGAAAATGACAAAACTGGCCACATTATTTCTGACTGCCACTCTAAGCCTTGCCAGCGGTGCCGCACTGGCTGCCGATAGCGGAGCGCAAACTAATAACGGCCAGGCAAACGCCGCAGCTGATGCGGGCCAGGTAGCCCCTGACGCCCGTGAAAATGTCGCGCCAAATAACGTCGACAATAACGGGGTAAATACCGGTTCTGGTGGCACAATGCTGCATTCGGATGGTTCTTCAATGAACAATGACGGAATGACCAAAGATGAAGAGCACAAGAACACCATGTGCAAAGATGGTCGCTGTCCGGATATCAATAAAAAGGTACAAACCGGTGATGGCATCAATAATGATGTCGATACCAAAACCGACGGTACCACGCAGTAACCCTGCAAAATAGCCAATAATGGGAGAGCGGAGTCTCTCCCTTTTAATTTTTCACTTCTAAAAGCAGTATGATGTCATAAAGTTAAGTGAGAATAATTAAGGGATGACTCGTCATGGCGCACTCACACTCACACACGTCCTCACACCTGCCAGAAGATAATAATGCTCGTCGCTTGTTGTATGCTTTCGGCGTGACTGCCGGGTTTATGCTGGTAGAAGTCGTTGGTGGTTTTCTTTCTGGTTCTCTGGCATTGCTGGCCGATGCGGGTCATATGTTGACCGATACTGCCGCCCTGCTTTTCGCCCTACTCGCCGTGCAATTTTCACTTCGTCCTCCCACCATTCGCCACACTTTCGGTTGGCTAAGACTGACCACGCTCGCGGCGTTTGTGAATGCCATAGCCCTCGTGGTAATTACCATTTTGATTGTCTGGGAGGCGATAGAACGCTTCCGCACGCCGCGTCCGGTCGAGGGCGGCATGATGATGGCAATTGCCGTGGCTGGGTTGCTGGCAAATATACTTTCTTTCTGGTTACTTCATCACGGCAGCGAAGAGAAAAACCTCAACGTACGAGCAGCGGCACTGCATGTGCTCGGGGACCTGCTGGGTTCGGTTGGGGCTATTATTGCCGCGTTGATTATTATCTGGACTGGCTGGACACCTGCTGACCCCATTCTCTCGATACTGGTGTCGCTTCTGGTTCTGCGTAGCGCGTGGCGACTGTTGAAAGATAGCGTGAATGAATTACTTGAAGGTGCACCGGTATCGCTGGATATCGCTGAACTGAAGCGTCGTATGTGCCGGGAAATCCCGGAAGTCCGCAATGTGCACCATGTACATGTATGGATGGTAGGCGAGAAGCCGGTGATGACGTTGCATGTGCAGGTGATCCCGCCACACGATCACGATGCCTTGTTGGATCAGATCCAACACTACCTGATGGATCACTATCAGATTGAGCACGCCACCATTCAGATGGAATATCAACCTTGTCATGGGCCAGACTGCCACCTGAATGAAGGGGTGTCTGGCCATTCACATCATCACCATTAATGGGACAGCGCGCGTGAGCCTCTTTCACGTGCGCTGTTGATCCACATCCGGCTGCCGTTGAGCGCAATAAAGGTCAGGATGATGTACTCCAGAGACATGGCGTAAACGCCCTGAAGTGCAAAAATAACGACGCTAATCACGTTAATAATCACCCACAACAGCCAGTTTTCCACATACTTACGCGTCATCAGAATCATTGCCACGATAGATAACACCATCATGCATGAATCCCAGAACGGGAAAGCGTCCGGTTGCAGTTCAGGCATCACAACCTGTAATCCTAATGCTTGCATGATCATGACTGCCAGGCGGGTCAAAAATGCAAACACCGGATTGATAAATACCGTCATCAGACCAATCGAAACAACGCAAACCGCCAACCAGCTGAGTGCCTTCGGCAATGGCAACCAGCGAATTTTCAACTCCGCCTCGTTCTGACTGGTTTGTCGCGACCACGCATACCAACCGTAAATATTCGCGGCAAAGAAAAACACCTGTAATAGCAGGCTGGCATACAGCTGAATCTGAAAGAAAATAATGCCAAACAAGGTGACGTTGATCAGGCCAAAGAAGTAGTTGCTGATCTTCTCCAGACTGGCAAGGCCAATACACAGCAACCCGGCGATCGTGCCTACCGCTTCGATCCATGAGAGATCATAACCGCCTGCCCCTATTGGTATATGTACCAGGATATTCTGCACACTAAAAAAATCCATCTTTCCCCCAAAGCGTAACGTTACGCCTTATTATTCGTTATCCACGTAGTGTAGCCGCAAAATCCAGCATACGATTGAGCGGCACCAGCGCCCTCTCTCGCAGCCTTTCATCAACATGAACCTCGTGATTGCTTCCTTCCTGTTCTAATGCCTCTGCGATGGACTGAAGGCCATTCATGGCCATCCACGGACAATGCGCGCAGCTGCGGCAGGTTGCACCCTCACCTGCGGTTGGTGCTTCCAGTAACTCTTTATCTGGCACTGCCTGCTGCATTTTGTAGAAAATGCCCCGATCGGTTGCCACGATAAGCCGCTGATGTGGCAATGTTTTCGCAGCAGCGATCAGTTGACTGGTGGAACCGACCGCATCCGCCATATCGACAATAGCTTGTGGTGATTCTGGATGCACCAGTATGGCAGCATCCGGGTATTCTTCTTGCAAGCGGGTTAACGCCTGAGTCTTAAATTCATCATGCACAATACAGGCACCCTGCCAGCATAGAATGTCTCCACCCGTCTGTTTTTGCACGTAACGCCCCAGATGTTTGTCGGGTGCCCAGATGATTTTTTCACCCAAACTATCAAGATGATCAATAAGTTCGACGGCAATGCTTGAAGTTACCACCCAATCTGCGCGCGCTTTTACCGCAGCAGAAGTGTTGGCGTAGACGACGACAGTACGATCGGGATGGGCATCGCAAAATGCGTTAAATTCTTCAACAGGGCAGCCGAGATCCAGTGAACATTCAGCCTGAAGTGTCGGCATCAGAATTGTTTTTTCCGGACTGAGAATTTTGGCGGTTTCTCCCATAAATCTCACCCCAGCGACTAACAAAGTAGAAGCGGGATGCTTTGCACCGAAGCGCGCCATTTCCAGAGAATCAGAAATACAGCCACCGGTTTCTTCTGCCAGTTGTTGAATTTCGGGATCGGTATAGTAGTGGGCAACCATCACCGCATTACGTTCTTTTAGCAGACGTTTTATCTTCTCGCGGTAATACGCTTTTTCATCAATGCTTAACGGCGTCGGCTTCGGGGGGAAAGGATAAATCGCCGTGTCTGGATCAAACATTACGCTCATCTTACCATCTCGTTTTACAGGCTTAACGTTAAAACCGACATTAGCGTAATATTCGCTGTTATCGGTGTAATTTGTTTTATATGCTAAACAAGATAGTCGAATGGTGGGGAAAAGTCACTCGAATTACGCCTAATTCCACCGACGTAGAGTTGCTTGCACAGTAAGCTCTGACGATGTCATCAGGTTTACAAAGTGAAATTGAGGATGCCTGAATAGCAAAAAAGCGCCTTTAGGGCGCTTTTTTACATTGGTGGGTCGTGCAGGATGACTCGCTTCGCTCGCCCTTCGGGCCGTCGCCGCGAGCGGCTCCGTTGTTTCGCTGCGCTCAACTCAAACCTGCTGCAGGTTCGAATCTTTGAGTATCGCAGATAGCAAAAAAGCGCCTTTAGGGCGCTTTTTTACATTGGTGGGTCGTGCAGGATTCGAACCTGCGACCAATTGATTAAAAGTCAACTGCTCTACCAACTGAGCTAACGACCCCTTGCGGGATTATGCTGCTTTAATCATTCAGGATGGTGGGTCGTGCAGGATTCGAACCTGCGACCAATTGATTAAAAGTCAACTGCTCTACCAACTGAGCTAACGACCCATACGGGTGTTACCTGAAAGATTTCTACTCGGGGCCAATCTTTAAGATTGGTGTGTCGTGCAGGATGACTCGCTTCGCTTGCCCTACGGGCCGTTGCTGGCGCAACGTTATCCTTCACGCTTAACATCTGAGTTTGATGTTAAAATTGGTGGGTCGTGCAGGATTCGAACCTGCGACCAATTGATTAAAAGTCAACTGCTCTACCAACTGAGCTAACGACCCGAGTGGTGGGTGATGACGGGATCGAACCGCCGACCCCCTCCTTGTAAGGGAGGTGCTCTCCCAGCTGAGCTAATCACCCGATGCTGCGCTGGATACTACAAACTACTTCCACCGAACCCACCGTAATTAGTGGTGGGTCGTGCAGGATGACTCGCTTCGCTCGCCCTACGGGCCGTTGCTGACGCAACGTTATCCTACACGCTTAACATCTGTCTTCGATGCTAAAACTGGTGGGTCGTGCAGGATTCGAACCTGCGACCAATTGATTAAAAGTCAACTGCTCTACCAACTGAGCTAACGACCCGGTGGTGGGTGATGACGGGTTCGAACCGCCGACCCCCTCCTTGTAAGGGAGGTGCTCTCCCAGCTGAGCTAATCACCCAATACTACGCTGGATACTACAACTAACTATGTTAGTGGTGGGTCGTGCAGGATGACTCGACTTCGTCTCGCCCTTCGGGCCGTTGCTGATGCAACGTTATCCTTCACGTTTTACTACCGCTTCCACCTTAGCGATTGGTGGGTCGTGCAGGATTCGAACCTGCGACCAATTGATTAAAAGTCAACTGCTCTACCAACTGAGCTAACGACCCACTTTTTCGTTGCTTTCGGTTTGTTTGATATCCCGTGGCAACGGCGGCATATATTACTGATTTCAGACTTGAGCGCAACAAAAATTTCGATGCAGATCACTCAACTGCTTATGATTCGCACGACACGACCAGAAATAATGCGACTTCTGGTCGTGTGTTATGCATTACATCGCGTTCAGACGTTTTTGTGCCTGTTTAGCGCCATCAGTACCAGGGTATTTACTGATAACCTGCTGGTATACGGCTTTCGCTTTTGCGGTGTCACCTTTGTCCTGCATGATGACGCCGACTTTAAACATCGCATCAGCAGCCTTTGGTGACTTCGGATAGTTTTTCACTACCGAAGCAAAATAGTACGCCGCATCATCTTTTTTACCCTTGTTGTAGTTTAACTGACCCAGCCAATAATTGGCGTTTGGCAGGTAAGTTGAATCAGGGTAATTTTTGATGAAATTCTGAAATGCCACCATTGCGTCATCCTGGCGGGATTTATCCTGCACCAGCGCAATAGCTGCATTGTAATCCGTGTTTGCATCGCCGCTTTTCACCGGCGCGCCAGCATTCGCAGTACCAGCATCAGCTGTCGGCGTCGTTGATGCCGCCGCACCGCTTTGATCGCTGCTGGTTGATTGCGCCGCTGCACCACCGCTGCTGAGGCTGTCGATCTGCAACAGGATCTGCTTTTGCCGCTCCACGACCTGATTCAGTTGATACTGATTTTCCTGAATCTGACCACGCAGGGAATCAATATCGGATTGATTATCAGAAAGTTGTTGCTGGAGTTGGGTTAAAAGCTGGCTGTGAGCATTAGAAATACGCTCAAGTTGAGTGACGCGGTCTTCGACCGAGCCTGAGCCGACACTACTGATTGGTGCCTGAGCAAAAGCGGCCCAGGGGGCCGCTATACCAACCAGTAACGACAGACTCAATAGTTGATGTCTGAAGTTACTGCTCATGCAATTCTCTTAGTAAACCAGTACCGCACGACGGTTTTTGGAGTATGCCGCTTCGTCATGACCCAGTACTGCAGGTTTTTCTTTACCGTAAGAAACGATGGAGATCTGGTCTGCAGAAACGCCTTTACCCTGCAGGTACATCTTAACGGCGTTCGCACGACGTTCACCCAGGGAGATGTTGTATTCCGGAGTACCACGTTCGTCCGCGTGACCTTCTACGGTGACTTTGTAAGACGGGTTGCTACGCAGGAAGTTTGCATGTGCATCCAGCATTTGAGCGAAGTCAGAACGGATATCGTACTTGTCCAGATCGAAGTAAACGATGTTGTTCTGCTGCAGCTGTTGCATTTGCAGACGAGCCTGCTCTTCGGAAGACATGTTGCCGTTGCCGCCGTTCGCATCCATACCAGTGCCGGCACCCAGCATGCCTTCGCTGCCGTCATTGCTGGCGTTCTTGTTGGAAGAACATGCCGCAATTGCCATAACAGGCAGAGCAATCATCAGCCCTTTCAGCACTTTGTTCAGTTGCATTTCAATGATTCCTTTACTATTCAATTAATTATTATCACAGATACGGCGACCAGGCAGGGAATTTGACCTGTCCATCAGTTGCCGGAAGACGCGCTTTGAAACGCCCATCTGTAGAAACCAAATTCAGCACGGATCCCATCCCCTGAGAAGAGCTGTAGATTACCATAGTGCCGTTAGGTGCCAGACTTGGCGTTTCATCCAGGAACGTGGACGACAGAACTTGTACGCCTCCCGTTGCCAGATCTTGTTTGGCAATGTGCTGCTGCCCACCATTGGAGCTGACCATTACCATAAATTTACCGTCGCTGCTGACATCCGCATCCTGGTTCTGCGAACCTTCCCAGGTAATACGTTGTGGCGCACCGCCGTTGATATTCACTTTATAAACCTGCGGACGACCGGCCTGGTCAGAAGTAAATGCCAGGTTCTGGCTATCCGGGAACCAGGTCGGTTCGGTATTGTTACTGCGACCATCAGTCACCTGGCGGATCTGACCAGAAGCCAAATCCATTACGTACAGGTTCAGACTACCGGTTTTCGACAAGGCGAATGCCAGTTTGCTGCCGTCTGGCGAGAATGCAGGTGCACCGTTGTGACGCGGGAATGAAGCCACCTGACGTACAGCGCCATTTGCCAGCGTCTGAATAACCAGCGCGGAACGACCGCTTTCGAAGGTCACATAAGCCAGTTTAGAACCGTCTGGTGACCACGCCGGAGACATCAGCGGCTGCGGTGAACGGTGAACGACAAACTGGTTGTAACCGTCATAGTCAGATACGCGCAGTTCATACGGGAACTGACCGCCGTTGGTCTGAACAACGTAGGCAATACGGGTACGGAACGCACCTTTAATGCCGGTCAGTTTTTCAAACACTTCATCACTGGCGGTATGACCAGCATAACGCAGCCACTGCTTGTTCACTTTGTACGAGTTCTGAGCAAGTACAGTACCCGGTGCGCCGCCAGTGTCAACAAGTTGATAAGCAACATTGTAAGAACCATCCGGATTCGGAGTGACCTGACCGACAACTACAGCGTCAATGCCCAGTGCGGACCATGCAGCTGGTTGTACTTCCTGCGCACTACCCGGCTGCTGTGGCAGACGAGCGCGATCTAACGGATTAAATTTACCGCTGTTACGCAAGTCAGCAGCAACGATGCCGCCAATATCTTCAGGTGCCGCACCAGGCCCCGCCCACTGGAAAGGAACAACACCAATAGGACGACCGGAATCTACACCGCTGTCGATCACAATGCGGACTTCAGCATGCAGAACTGATGCCCACAGTATGAGAAAACCAAATGCTACTCGTAATGCCTGCTTCATCATATCTCCCTTATCTGGACCGATGGCCCACGATAATTTAGCAGAATGTTAACAAACTAAAATACACAAAACTACCAGAACCCCGTGGCAACCGGTGCCTGATGTTGACCGTCCGAACAGTCAACATCGCGATTACGGTTTGAAGTCCAATGGCGCGTTTTTGAACACTTCATATACTGCCTGGCTTGGTGGTTTCGGGATCTTCGCAAGTTTAGCTGCTGCCAACGCAGCCTGACAAAGTGCGGGATCGCCACCTTCAGGTTTGATATCCAGTAACATACCATCGGGTGCCAGTTTTATGCGCAGCGTACAGGTTTTGCCTGCATAGGACGATGCGTCATAGAACTTACTTTCGATAGCAGATTTAATCTGCCCGGCATAGTTATTGATATCGGCCCCTGATGCGCCATTGTTTTTAGTATTACCACTCCCGGCAGGCGAAGCATTGTTCCCTTTCGCCCCTCCCCCCGTTTTCGGTGCATTCTTACCAGAGCTTAGCTCACCGAAAATATCATCTGCCTCTGCGGCCGCTTTTGCTGCAGCGGCTTTTTCAGCTGCAGCTTTTGCCGCTGCCGCTTTTTTGTCTGCGGCGGCTTTTTCTGCCGCTGCTTTCTTATCAGCTGCTGCCTTTTCAGCAGCCGCTTTTTCTGCTGCTTTTTTGTCGGCTGCAGCTTTCTCTGCTGCCGCTTTCTTATCAGCTGCAGCCTTTTCAGCAGCCGCTTTCTTCTCAGCTTCTGCTTTGGCTTTTTCAGCAGCTTCAGTTGCCGCTTTCTTTCTTGCTTCAGCTGCAGCTGCTTCTGCCGCTTCCGCTTTCTTCTTCAGTGCCGCAGCGGCTGCCTCGGCTTTTTTCTGCGCTTCGGCTGCGGCTTTGGCGGCTTCTGCTTCTGCTTTTTTCTTTGCGTCTGCAGCCGCTTTCTTCGCTGCTTCTTCCGCAGCTTTAGCATCTGCTTCGGCCTTCGCTTTAGCATCTGCCGCCGCTTTCGCTGCCGCCTCTTCAGCTTGCTTCTGCTTTAACTCGGCCTGTTTTGCGGCTTCTTCAGCCTGCTTTTTCTGCTCCTGAGCCGCTAACCGCTCTTTCTCAAGTTGCTTCAGGCGTTCCTGTTCAGCCGCTTGTTTCTCACGCAGTTCTTCAGCAGCCTGCTGTTCCTTCATCTTGCGCTGTTCATCAGAACGCTTCGCGCTTGATTCCTGGCTTTGCATGCGTTTGTACTGCTCAACTACCGCACCTGAATCAACCATGACAGCGTCGATGGACGAACCACCGCCGCCTCCGGCTGAAGCTTCTATATTCTCATCGAACGAACTCCAGATCAGCGCCGCAAATAAGATGACATGCAGCACTGCTGAAATAATTATCGCCCGCTTGAGCTTGTCGTTTTGTTCGGTTGCCTTTGACACTCTCGGTTTCCAAAAACTGTTCGCCTGTTACCCGCTCTCTTTCAAGCAAGGGAAACGCAGATGTTTAGATAGGCTGCGTCATTAAACCAACCGATTTCACACCCGCACTATGTAACAAGTTCAGTGCTTTAATTATTTCATCGTAAGGCACATCTTTTGCGCCACCGATCAGAAAGACCGTTTTCGGGTTGGCCTTGAAACGGCTGGACACTTCCGCCACCACCTGCTCTGGTGGTAAACGCTCCAGGCGATCTTTCTCAACCACCACGGTGTACTGACCAATACCAGACACTTCAACAATCACTGGCGGATTATCGTTACTGCTCACCGCCTGTGATTCAGTAGCGTCTGGCAGATCGACCTCCACGCTCTGGGTGATGATGGGCGCTGTCGCCATAAAGATCAGCAACAGCACCAGCAGTACGTCCAGCAACGGTACAATGTTGATTTCGGACTTGAGATCGCGACGACCTCGTCCACGCGCTCTGGCCATGGCTTACCCCTTGTTGCTCTCGCTAACGGTAAACGCCTGGCGGTGCAGAATCGCGGTAAACTCTTCCATAAAGTTGTCGTAATTCAGTTCCAGTTTGTTTACGCGCTGGTTGAGGCGGTTATAAGCCATTACCGCCGGAATTGCGGCGAACAGACCAATTGCAGTCGCAATCAACGCTTCTGCGATACCGGGCGCAACCATTTGCAGTGTTGCTTGTTTTACCGCCCCGAGGGCGATAAAGGCGTGCATGATCCCCCAGACCGTACCAAACAGACCAATATACGGGCTGATGGAGCCAACCGTACCGAGGAACGGAATGTGCGTTTCCAGATTTTCAAGTTCACGGTTCATGGAGATACGCATAGCACGCGACGCCCCTTCCACTACGGCTTCCGGCGCATGGCTATTGGCACGATGCAGGCGCACAAACTCTTTGAACCCGCTGTAAAAGATTTGTTCCGAACCAGTCAGATTATCCCGTTTCCCCTGGCTCTCTTGATAGAGGCGAGAGAGTTCGATTCCAGACCAGAATTTATCTTCAAACGCTTCGGCTTCGCGCGCCGCTGCGTTAAGAATACGGGTCCGCTGGATAATAATAGCCCAAGATGCGATTGAAAAACCAATCAAAATCAACATGATAAGTTTAACCAGAAGGCTAGCCTTCAGGAACAAATCAAGGATATTCATGTCAGTCACTGCTTAAACTCCGCGACAATAGACTTGGGAAGCGCACGAGGCTTCATTTTGAGTGGGTCAACGCAAACAACCAGAACCTCTGCTTCATTCAGCAAAGTATTCTCGGCGTTGACAATACGTTGCGTGAAAACCAAAGAGGTGCCACGCATTGATGTTATTTCAGTCTGTATTTCGAGCATATCGTCGAGCCGCGCAGGTGCGTAATATTCCACCGTCATTTTACGTACCACAAAGGCAACGCGTTCAGCCATCAGCGCCTGCTGACTGAAGTGATGATGACGCAGCATCTCTGTGCGTGCTCTTTCATAAAAAGCGACGTAACTGGCGTGGTACACCACACCACCGGCATCGGTATCTTCATAGTAGACGCGAACCGGCCATCGAAACAGCGTTGTATTCACTTTACATCCCGGTAATGCAACAAAAGTTAGAGCTTTTAAACGCTGCTACTATACGCGCGCGATTGAGGTTTGGGAATGAGGGCAAGTTAAGGGAGCGTAAAAATTTATGGGCCTGGAGCGGCCCATAATTTTTTAAAGAGAATTCTGATTTAAAAGAAGAAGAAAATCAGCCCGACAATGAGAACAATATCGGCAAGCAATGGGCAAAAAATCCCTTGCCAAAGAACCTTCTGCGGACGAAAGCCCACGCCGTGAATCACACCAGCACAGACGGCCCACATCAGCAATAAACCATGCCAGATTTCCAGTTCACTGGTCTTCGCGGCAAAACGAGATGGGTCCCAAAACATACATCCTGCTAACAGAAGCGCCATCACGAAGGAAAGCGCCCGCAGGGGGCGCTTGTCCATTACCGCATACAAAGTCGCGATAATCTTACTCATCAGATGTCTTCTTGACCGGCTTTGCCTGATTCGACGTGTTCAAGCGCCAGCGCGGTGATTACCCCAAACGAACAGGCAAGAAGCGTTCCCAGAATCCATGCGAAATACCACATTTTTAGCTCCTTACTTAGTACAGAGAGTGGGTGTTACGTTCAATATCTTCTTTGGTGATACGACCGAACATTTTCCAGTAACACCAGGCGGTGTAGAGCAGAATGATCGGTACCAGAACCACCGCAACCCAGGTCATGACGTTAAGCGTCAGCTGGCTGGAAGTTGCATCCCACATTGTCAGACTTGCGTTCATCATGGTGCTGGACGGCATCACAAACGGGAACATTGCGATACCGGCTGTCAGGATGATGCAGGCCAGCGTCAGGGAGGAGAACACAAACGCCCACGCGGCTTTATCCATACGTGCAGTCAGGATGGTCAGCAGCGGCAGAACCACACCCAGCGCCGGAATAGCCCACAGAATTGGCGTGTTGTTGAAGTTAACCAGCCATGCGCCAGCTTCACGAACCACTTCTTTATTCAGTGGGTTAGAGGCTGCGTAATGGTCCATTGTCGATTTCACGACATAACCATCGATACCGTACATCACCCATACGCCAGCCAGTGCGAAACAGACCAGTGTCACCAGCGCAGCCACCTGAGCCGTTGCACGGGTACGCAGGTGCAGTTCGCCCACGGTACGCATTTGCAGATAGGTTGCGCCCTGAGTAATGATCATCCCTACGCTCACCACGCCTGCCAGCAGGCCGAACGGGTTAAGCAACTGGAAGAAGTTACCGGTGTAGTACAGACGCAGATATTCATCAACGTTGAACGGTACGCCCTGCAACAGGTTACCGAACGCTACACCAATTACCAGCGGCGGAACGAAGCTACCAATGAAGATGCCCCAGTCCCACATGTTACGCCAGCGGGTTTCTTCAATCTTGGAGCGGTAGTCAAAACCGACCGGACGGAAGAACAAAGACGCCAGCACGAGGATCATCGCCACATAGAAGCCGGAGAACGCAGCGGCATAGACCATCGGCCAGGCAGCAAAGAGTGCGCCGCCCGCGGTGATCAGCCAAACCTGGTTACCGTCCCAGTGTGGTGCAATGGAGTTAATCATAATTCGACGCTCGGTGTCGTTACGACCGAGGAAACGGGTGAGCATGCCCACCCCCATGTCGAAACCGTCAGTGACTGCAAAACCAATCAGCAGAACGCCAACCAGCAGCCACCAGATAAAACGCAATACTTCATAATCGATCATTTGACGACTCCTGTCTTAGCGTGCCGGCTGAGTAGTCGTGGAAGACTGCTCAAAGTGATAGCGACCGGTTTTCAGGCTGCTTGGGCCGAGGCGT
>Ga0073908_1001006_pt1 | contig 42945 bp, 44 predicted proteins | sample MucameincwithD2O_FD_65484 | JGI IMG/M metagenome (GOLD analysis project Ga0073908, IMG submission 65484) | Mouse cecum microbial communities from Vienna, Austria - Mucus amended microcosms incubated with D2O | ecosystem: Host-associated > Mammals > Digestive system > Large intestine > Cecum... | reverse complement strand
GGCCATAGAGGCCATATTAAAGCGGGGCCACGACGCAGAGGTCCGGCGAAAAGGGGACGGAATCATTGTCCTGGAAGTAAAAAAGACAATCCAATACAGCGCCCCGCGAATTGGCGCGGGGCAAGGGCAATAGGAGCCAGCTGACGGGTATCTCCCGGCGGTTGGCTCTTTTTGTTTGGTAAAACCCGCTCAGGCGGTTTTTATACAACTTTCCTCCCGGCGCGGAGGTTTAAAGAGCGCCCGCCCCCGCGCTGTGGTGCAGCGGATTTATAAATTAAAACCATCTCGGGGCAGAAAGGAACCTCATGGACTTCAAAAGCATTTTTAACGGCGAATCACTGACTCTGGAGCAGTTCAACGAGAAGACCAAGGGCATGAAGCTGGCGGACCTCTCCGGCGGCGAGTACGTGGCTAAGGGCAAGGCAAAAGACCTCTCCGACGAGGTGGAGCGGCTGAAAGCCGCCCTCTCCGACCGTGACGCCACCATTGGCAACCTGGAGAAGGCCAGCGGTGACGCCGAGGCCACCAGGAAGGAGCTGGAGCGCTACAAGCAGGAAGAGGCCGACCGCAAGAAGGCCGAAAAGGAGGCCGAAACCGACCGCATCCTTACCGAGGCGGCGGAGCAGGCCCTGGACGGCAAGGAATTCGTCAACGAGTTCACCCGGAATCATTTTGTCGCGGAGCTGAAGAAGGCCATCGCCGACCCCGCCAACAAGGGCAAGGGCAACTACTGGGCGGGACTCTCCGCGCAGTTTGTCGCTATGGCCCCGCAAAGAAGGTGACGTTGTGGCGGAGCAAAATAAAATTGTTTACAGCAACCGGACCTTCAACACCGCCGACATCGACTCAGCTTCCCTTCACCTGGCCTCCGGCCTGACGGGGAACCGCCTGGAGGCCGGCACCTTCACGGCGGTGGCGGCGGAGGGGGAACCCTCGCGGCCGCTATGAATGGAGGGCGTATCACTGTTTACGGCGGAGCCGCCGGCGCGGGAGGCGCGGGCAGCCAGGGCGGCAACGGGGCCGCGGGCTGTATCATCCTGCACTACGGCGTCAAGACGGTTGTGGAATGAGAAAGGGACATGCCTATGATTACATTGAAAAACTGGAGGCTGGAGATTCCACCCTGTGAACGGTCCCAGGGCTACGAGGGGGAAAACCTGTCCTCCCGGCTGGAAATCGAGACGGACACAGGGCCGGAGTGGCTTTACTACCTCTCCCGGGGAAGTGGCGGTGAATATCCGGGCGGAAGCCGGGGTTGTCAAGAAGTCCGATATGGGGTTTCTGTTCGTCTCCGACTCCGTTGTGAGCGGAGAAGCGCCGCCGGAGCCCGTCCCGCCCCCGGGCGGCGTAACGGACCACCGGCAGCTGACGCACCGGGACGCGGAGGGGCAGCACCCTATGGGGGCCATTGAGGGGCTGAAGGAGGCGCTGAGCCGCATTCCAAGGCCCATGACCGCGGATGAACTGCGAAAAATTTTAATGAGTGAGGGGTGACCTGGCGGGGATTCGAGCCGCGGACCCGCTGCTGCATATGCCTGACTGTCCGTTTGTCCTTTTTTCCGGTTCAAAAAAATTGGTAAAGCGAAAGGAATTTGAGGATTATATTGGACAGAAAGTCATAATATGACCTATTAAAAAGAGCGGTAAAATAACGCTTGAGATAGAGGGCGGTATCTGCTATACTCATGGTGTAGTAGAGTGCTCTCTTTCTTTGTGAGAAAGGAGCCGGTTTATGGGAAAGAACTTGAAAGGCAAAGAATGTGATAAAGGAATTTGCCGGAGAAAGGATGGGTTATACTTAGCACGATTTGTTGACAAAGCAGGGAAAAGGCATGATAAATGTTTCCGAAAGCGTCCAGAAGCCGTAAACTGGCTGAGGAAGCACGGGTTCTCGGCAGGCAGGGAGGACAGAGCGCGGAGCAGAACGAAGAAAACTCTGCGTCGCCTGATATGACGGTAGACGCATGGTTTGAATTTTGGATTGAGAACATTGTAGGTGATTTGGCCCTTAATACTCGCCGAAACTACCGTGAAAGGTATGTAAACAATGTTCAGCCGGTAATTGGAAAAATGCTTCTGCGGGATGTGCGACCCATGCACTGTACGAAAATTCTGATTGGAATGGATGCCGATTACGCGGGCTCAACTATCCGACAAACCTGTATCGCAATGGGTACGATGTTTCGTTCTGCTGAGATGAATGGTATGATCCCTAAACATCCTATGGACGGGGTTAGATACGCCAAGCGGGTACGCGTTCCCGGCGATATCAAGTATCTCACGGTCGAAGAACAGGAAACGTTTTTGGAAGCGGTAAAAGGGTCACACAATTATTACCAGTATGCACTTATTTTAGAGACCGATCTGTGTACTGGTGAGATGATTGGTTTAACTTGGGACTGCATCGGCTGGGAAAAAAGGACACGCACAGTAAACAAGACTTTGGAGTTCCGGCACAAGCGGACAGAGCGGAGAGCAGGGCCGCCCAAAACAGTTACCAGCTACCGCACAATCCCACTCACGATCAGAGCATATAACATCCTCTTAGCGGTTCACGCATCCAAGGAATTTCGGAAACAATCTCCTCTGCTGAATCAGACACTGGCTTATGTTGACCGGCGCGCTGGACAAAATAGTGCGTTGGTTATGACAAATTTGGTATTTTTCAATTTTCAGACAGGGGAGCCCAGCAAAAATAGCAGCTATGACACCCATCTTTACAAAATTTGCGATGAGAGCGGAATGCAGCCGAAGGTACTTCAGAAGCTACTGGGTCACGCCAGTATCCAGACCACCATGGATAAATATGTGCATGTGACAGATAGCTCACTGACCGCCGGTGTACGGCAATTTGAGGCCAGCAGAATGTAACTGCACATAAGTCAATGGCAAAATGGTGAAGAAATGGTACAGTAATGGTGAAGCTCTAAAGGAGCAAAACCTGAAAACCATTGATAAATCAGGACTTTCTAAGGAGATGTAAAGCAATATGAAATTAGGAATCGTAGGACTTCCGAACGTTGGAAAGTCCACTCTGTTCAACGCCATTACAAACGCCGGCGCGGAAAGCGCCAATTACCCTTTCTGCACCATCGACCCTAACGTGGGCATGGTGGCGGTTCCCGACGAGCGGCTGGACAAGCTGGCGGAGATGTACGAACCGGACAAGAAGACCCCTGCGGTGATTGAATTCGTAGATATCGCGGGCCTGGTGAAGGGAGCCAGCCGGGGCGAGGGGCTGGGAAACAAATTCCTGGCCAACATCCGGGAGACCGACGCGGTGGTGCATGTGGTCCGCTGCTTTGACGATGAGAACGTCGTCCATGTGGAGGGCTCGACCGACCCGAAACGGGACATTGACATCATCAACATGGAGCTGGTGATGGCGGACCTGGAAATGGTGCAGCGCCGGGTGGAGAAGGCGGCGAAGGCCATGAAGGGAGACAAGAAGTTCGCCCATGAGGTGGAGCTGTTCACCGCGCTTCAAAAGCATCTGGATGAGGGAAAGCTGGCCAGGACCTTTTCGTGCGGAGAGGAGGACGCGGCGCTTCTGCGGACCAGCGAGCTGCTGACGCTGAAGCCCGTCATCTATGCTGCCAACACGGATGAGGACGGATTTGCCGGCCTGGAGCACAACGCCTACTACCAGCAGGTTCGGGAGATCGCCGGGGCTGAGGGCAGTCAGGTTCTGCCCATCTGCGCCAAGCTGGAGCAGGATGTGGCCGAGCTGGAGGGCGAGGAGAAGCAGATGTTTTTGGCGGAGATTGGAGTGGAGGAGTCGGGATTGGACCGGCTGATCAAGTGCTCCTACTCTCTGCTGGGGCTGATCTCGTTTTTGACCTACGGGAAGGATGAGTGCCGGGCGTGGACGATCAAAAAGGGCACCAAGGCCCCGCAGGCCGCCGGAAAGATTCACTCCGACATTGAGCGGGGATTTATCCGGGCGGAGGTGATTGCCTACAGCGACATGGCCGCCTGCGGCAGCGTCGCCGCGGCCAGGGAGAAGGGCCTTCTCCGCAGCGAGGGCAAGGAATACGTGGTCCAGGACGGCGACATGATTTACTTCCGCTTTAACGTGTGAGGCGGGGAGAAGGACAATAGAGGGAACGGGCGGACGCAGGGCGTCCGCCCGTTTTAATAAAAATTTCCCGGTAGAGTGAACAGAAGGCCATCCCCAGACGTGTTAGTAGTGAAAGGCGCTTTTCAGACGAAGGAAAGGAGGCATTGCCTTGACAGAGCAGGAATTGAGCAATGCCATGAAAACCTACGGCGACACCGTGTACCGCCTGGCCCTATGCCGGCTGCAAAACGCCGCCGACGCGGAGGACGTCTACCAGGACGTGTTCCTCCGCCTGCTGGAGCAGCAGGCGGGGCGCTGGGACGGGGAGCACATGAAAGCCTGGCTGATTCGCACGGCACTGAACCGCTGCGCCGACCTGGGGCGGCTCCGCCAGAGGCGGGGGACGCTGTCCCTGGAGGAGGTGCCGGATATGGCCCGGCCCGCAGACGAAGGGGCGGCGGAGCTGTGGGACGCGGTGGGGCGTTTGCCGGAAAAGCTTCGGACGGCAGTCCACCTTTTCTACGGCGAGGGCTATGAAAGCGGCGAGATTGGGGCCTTGCTGGGCGTTCCGGCGGCGACAGTGCGGAGCCGCCTCCGCCGGGCCAGGGCGGAACTGAGAGATTTATTGGGAGGGTTTGATGATGAAAAACCGCTATCAGAAACTGACGGAGGCCATCCATACGCCCGCCGGGCTGAATGACCGGGTGCTCTTTGAGGCCCGCCGCCGGGCGGCGGAAGCGGAGCGGGCGGAGGTTTCCCGCCGGAGACGGCGAAACTGGGGAAGGCCCTTCCTGCGGACGGCGGCCTGCGCCGCCTGTGCCCTGGCGCTGGTGCTGGGAGGCTTCTCCCTCCGGCCCGCGCCCACGGCGGGCCCCGGGGTCTCCGGTCCCGCCGGAAGCGCCGCCCCGGGCGCGGAGCAGAGCCCTCCGGCCCAGGTGCTGGTGCCCACCTTCGGCCTGACGGCTTACGCCGCCATGACCGAGAACGCCTACGGCCCGGCGGAGGACGGCAGCCTGGCCTTTGCTATTGGGGAGGGCTGCGCGACGCTGGAATTCGGCGACTTCACCGGGTGTCTTTTCCAGATCACCGGGGAGAACATCGCCCAGGTGAGGATGTCCATTGACCGGGGCGGATTGTACCGTTACCAGCTCCGGGACAACCTGACGGAGGAGCAGATGGCGGAGTACCGCCAGGCCATGGCTGATGGCAGCCTGGCCCCCGCCGCCATCAGCCAGCGGGACGACGGGACCTGGTACATGCCGGAAATGACCGCCCTGGGTCAGAGCGTCCAGGAGGACTATGACCCCGAGGCCCGCTATGGCTTCTGGGTGCCGCCGGAGGACATGGCCGTCAACACCGGCCTGGGCATCTCTACTGAGGCCCAGATGGACGCGGACTACTTCGACGGCGCGCTGCTGACGGTGACGGTGGTTTCCTCCGACGGGACGGAGAAAAGCCAAAGCTACCACCTCCACAGCGGCGCGTTGAAGATGGAGTTTGCAGAAGATAACTCCATCACCGTCCTGCCGGAGCTGGCAAGCCCGGAGGAGCAGGAGAAGAACTCCTTCATCTACGGCATTTACGCCGCGCCGGAGGATTAAAAGGAAAGCCACGCCCGAAAGGCGTGGCTTTCTCCGCTGAATCCGTGGTGGTCTCGTGGGGCCGGTCCTGAGTGCCGCCGGAATCGGTCACGTTGCATAGCCCATCCCAGCCAGCTTCTCCGCCGCCTAGGCGCTGCGGCGGCCGGAGCGGCAGTACACCATAATTTCCGCCTCCTTCTCAAAGGGGAGCGGAAGCTCCGGCAGGATGCCCTCGTTGGGAAAGCACACCGCGCCGGGGATGTGCTCTCCGTCATACTTTTCCTGGGTCCGCAAGTCCAGCGGAAAAAGCTGCGGATCACAAAAAAACCGAAAGGGGCGCCCGGAGGGACATGCGGCCGTCAAATCCTTCGGGCCCCTTTCCGGGGTTTTGTTCGCGGCGGGTGTTTTGGGGCTCGCATAATCCTCCGGCTCAGGCGGAGGATTTTTTCTTGACCGCCCAGAGCTCAGGGCGCGGGGCTTCGGACCAGGTTCATGGGCTGCAGATCGTAGGCCGTGACACGTCCCCTTCCCTCCAAAGCGAGCGTCCGGCGGCGGTCCTCCGGATACCATTTGGCAGTCAGAACCGTCTCGCCGTCGTTCACAAAAATCTCCAAGGTGCTGGCATCTGCCAAAATGCGCAGATTCCGCAATGTGTCCACCGGCGCCGTCCGGCGGGTCCGTCCGCAGCCGCCCTCCCGAATGGTCAGAGCCAGCGTTCCCTCTTCCGTGCGCAGCTCCGCTCCGGAGAGGTTCAGAGACAGGTCCCCCTCGCAGGAAACCAGCAGGTCGGACATGGGGGAGACCTCCATCTCGCAGCGGCCCGAGAACGCCGTTTCCCGTATCCTCCCGCGCAGTGCTTCCAGCTCCCTCGCAGGCCGCATCCGCAGCCGGCCGTCTTCCCAGCGCAGCTCCCGAGGGACCGTCAGGCAATGCTGCCAGCCTTGGGCAGCGGTGGGATTTTTATAATCCGCGTCCGGCATTCCCATCCAGCCCACCAGCAGACGGCGCTGGCCGTCGGTGAAGGTCTGGGGCGCGTAGAAGTCAAATCCGTAGTCCAGGGGAACGAACTCACCCAGGACGCAGCGGCTCCGCACATCGCCGGAGACGGGGAAGTAGCCGCAGGCGTAGGGATTTTCAAACCCGGGTCCCCGCCGCCGCACGCCCTGGGGACAGGTCAGAAGCAGCTGCTGTCCGTCGATCTCAAAGATGTCCGGGCACTCCCACATATAGCCGAAGGGCTCCTCGGTGCGAAGCGTGTGGATGTGGGTCCAGCGGAGCTTGTCTGTGGATTCGAATAACAGCGCCTCTCCGGCGTCCTCCCGGGTGCGGGCCCCCTGGACCATGTAATACCGTCCGTCCTCTTCCCAGACCTTCGGGTCCCGCACGTGGAGCGTCAGCTCCGGCGGATAGTCCTCATTCCGCATCAGCAGACGCTTCCAGGCAAGGTGCACGCCGTCCGGGGAATAGGCCAGGACGGTGTTGCTCTCCCGGCCGGTGAGGATGTAATCGCCCTCCTCCTCCTTGACGTTCCCGGTGTAGTAGAGGTACAGTCCGTCCTCCCCGCACAGGGCCGAGCCGGAGTAAACCCCGTGGAGGTCGAAGGGGGCGTCCGGGCAGAGCATCACTGGACATGTTTCCCAGTTCAGAAGGTCCCGGGACTTATAGTGCCCCCAGAACCGGACGCTGCGGCCCTCCGGGTCGAAGGGCGCGTATTGGTAGAAGACATGATACTCCCCGCGAAAACGGCACAGGCCGTTGGGGTCGTTGAGAAAGCCCACTGCCGGGGCCAGATGGAAGCCCGGCCGCCAGGGGTCCGCCGGAACGGCTTGGTCTGCGGCTGGGGCGGCCTGTTCCGCCAGGGCGGCCAGCCGTTGAAGGTCCTGTCGTAAAACGTTCATGAAAGCTCCTCCTGGAACAGCCCCGCCCGCGTCCGCCGGAGGGCGGGCGCGGGAGTGGGCGCGTATTTATTTTACCTGAATCACCGAGTCCATCGCCTTGCAGCTTCCGGTCTGAATGGCCAGCTCCGCATAGTCGTCGGAGTTGGTCACCAGCACCACCACCACGTCGGGATGTCCCGCAGCGGCGATCTTGGCCCGGTCGAAGGTCAGAAGCCGGTCCCCCGCCTTGACCTTCTGCCCCTCTTGCACCAGGGCAGTGAAACCGTCGCCGTTCATGGCCACCGTGTCCACGCCCACGTGGATTAAAAGTTCCATGCCGTCGGGGGAGGAGAGGCCCACCGCGTGCTTGGTGTCGGCGACCGTCGAAATCTCGCCGTCGAAGGGGGCGGCGATCACGCCCTCGCCGGGCTGGATGCCCACGCCCCGGCCCAGGACCCCGGCGGCAAAGGTCTCGTCGGGAATCTCCTCGGAGGGAATGACCGTGCCGGAAACGGGAGCATAGACCGTGCCGGGCTGGCAGTCCACGGCGGGAAGGGACGCGTCTGCCTTGGCGGGTTCGGTAGAGGCCGGGGCGGCGTCCTTATAGCCGAACATCCAGGTCAGGGCAAAGGCCACGGCAATGGAAACCGCTGCCATGATGATGTAATGAATCGGGCTGTGGAGGCAGAGCAGCAGGCCGAACAGGCCGGTCACGCCGGTGCCGCTGGCCCCAAGGCCCACCAGGGAGGCGTACATGGCTCCCGCGGCCCCTCCCACGGCGCCGCAGACGAAGGGCTTGAAATGCCGCAGGTTCACGCCGAAGATGGCGGGCTCCGTAATGCCCATGAAGCAGGAGAGGGAGGCGGGCAGAGCCATGGACTTCAGCTTGCCGTTTTTCGTTTTCAGGGCCACTGCCAGGGCGGCCGCGCCCTGGGCCATGTTGGCGGCGGAGGCCAGGGGAAGCCAGTAGGTCAAACCGAACTGGGAGAGCTGACCCACGTCAATGACCGTATACATGTGGTGAATACCCGCCACGACGGTGGTGGAGTAGAGTCCGCCCATAATCAGGCTGCCAATGCCGAAGGGAAGGGCCAGCAGGGTCTGGATGCCGCCGATGATGCCGTGTTCCACTGTGGAGAAGATGGGGCCGATGATGGAGTAGGTCAGGTAGCCGGTGGCAAAAACGCTGACCAGGGGCGTGACAAAGAGGTCGAACATGGCGGGGACCACCTTATGGAGGCGCTTTTCAATGAAGCACATGACCCACACGGCGATGATCACCGGGATGACGCTGCCCTGGTAGCCCACCAGATTTACCTCGTAGAGACCGAACCAGACGCTCTGCGTCCGCAGGACGCCCTCCGTTGCCACGGTCCAGGCGTTTTGCAGGTCCGGGTGAATCATCAGCATGCCGATGACCGCCCCGAGATAGGGATTTCCGCCGAAGGCCTTCGCGGCGCTGTACGCGATCAGGATGGGCAGGAACACATACGCAGTGTTGGCGAAGAGATTGGCGAACACATAGATGGAGCCGGTGGTGTCGATGTTCAAAAAGCCGTTGTTGACCATGAAGTTCAGGGCCTCCATGATGCCCATCAGGAAGCCGGAGGCCACAATGGCGGGGATGATGGGGACGAAGATATCCCCCAGGCATTTGATGGCCCGCTTGAAGAGGGGCTGCTTTGCGGCGGCGGCGGCCTTCACCTCTTCCTTGGTGGCGGCCGTCAGACCGGAGACTTTCAGGAACTCGTCGTAGACCTTGTTGACGGTGCCGGTGCCCAGAATCAGCTGGAGCTGTCCGTTGGAGCTGAAAACGCCCTTTACACCGTCCACATTCTCCAGGGCCTTCATGTCGATCTTTCCGTTGTCCACCGTCACCAGCCGCAGCCGGGTGGCGCAGTGGGCCGCGCTGACCAGGTTCTCCCGCCCGCCGAGGAGGCTGAAAATCTCCCGGGCGCATTTTGCGTAATCCATTGCCATAGCCGTTTCCTCCCATGTTGTGAATTGGTTACCCTGTTCTGAAATCAATTTCACTTGATGCCTTGATTATAAGCCTGGATATTCAAAATGTAAATTGACAGCCCGGCTAAAGTTTGGATGGATTCTTTATGCAAAGTACTGAAATCAATTTCATACGATATTCCATGGAAAAAGCGTTGGCGGCGGCGGAAGTTTGTGGTATACTATGAAATGGATTTCAAAACGACCGGGGGCGGCTTATGAATATTTCGGAAATCGCGAAAATGGCGGGGGTCTCGCCCTCCGCCGTGTCCCGCTATTTAAATCAGGGATATCTCTCCGAGGAGAAGCGGGAGGCCATCCGCAAGGTGATCCAGGAGACGGGATACCGTCCCCTGGTGCAGGCCCAGATTCTGCGCACCAGAAAGACCAAAACCATCGGGGTCATTCTGCCCAAGATCGACTCCTTTTCCATTGGCAGCGTGGTGTCCGGCGTGGATTCCGTTCTGGAGCCCAAGGGGTTTCAGATTCTGCTGGCGGATACCCATAACAACCCGGAAATGGAGCTGAAATATCTGGACCTTTTCGATGACCAGCGGGTGGACGGCGTGATTCTGATTGGAACTGTGTTCACGCCGGGCCATCTGTCCGCCGTGAAAAAAAGCCGGGTGCCCATTGTGATTGTGGGCCAGCATCTGGCAGGGGCGTCCTGCGTTTATCACGACGACTACCATGCCTTTTGCGACATCACAAGGCTGGTGCTGAATAAGGGCTGCCGCCGCCTGGGCTATATCGGCGCGCTGCCCCAGGACAAGGCCGTGGGACAGGAACGGAGCCGGGCCTACCAGGATGTGCTGCGGGAGGCCGGTCTGGCGGACCAGGCGGACCATACCGTGGTCGCGGACTTCACCATGGGCTCCGGGAGGGAGAAGGCCCGGGAGCTGTGGGAGGTTTACGGCCCTCTGGACGCCCTGGTCTGCGCCACGGACAACATGGCGGTGGGGGCCCTGCAATACTTGAAGAGTCAGGGCATCCAAGTGCCGGGACAGGTGCGGCTGACCGGGCATGGCGCGTCCAGCCTCTGTGAGGTCACCACGCCCACCATTACGACGATTCGGTATTTCTATGAGGAGAGCGGGGCCAATGCCGCTTCTCTGCTGCTGGAGCGGCTGGAAAACCCGGATACCCCGGCGAAGGAGATCAAGCTGGGGTATACGATTGTGGAGCACGCGTCCACCCTGTAAAAGCGATCGTTCCCGGCGGTTCTTCGCCGGAAGAAAAAATTATTAACAGACTCTTTACATTTTGGAAAAAATTCTGTACAATAGGCACAATAGCCCTGAGGGAGAAAGGAGATGGTGTGTGCAGTTCCACAGCTTTCCGCAAAAAGAAAACTGTTAGATGTGAGGAGAAAAATATGAAATTCAATCCAATTGTTACGGCGATCGTGGTAGTTTACTTGCTGGTAATGCTCCTTATCGGCTGGTATTCCTCGAAAAAGATCACCTCCAACACAGACTTCATGGTAGCCGGACGGCGCTTGGGTCCCCTTTTGATGGCTGGAACGCTGGCCGCCACGGAAATCGGCGGCGGCAGTTCCCTGGGCGTGGTTCAGCAGGGCATGCAGAGCCACGGCATTTCCTCCGCGTGGTATATCATCACCATGGGTTTCGCCTTTGTGATCCTGACCTTCCTGGCCCCGAAGTTCCGGGCGGCCACGGTGAAGACTGTGCCGGAGTATTTCCGCCGCCGCTATGGCAAGAGCGCGGGCATCATCACGGCCATCATCATGCTGCTGCCTTTGATTGGCCTGACGGCGGGGCAGTTCATCGCGTCCTCCGTCATCCTCTCCACCATGCTGGGCATCAGCTATAAGCTGGCCGTGGTCATCGTGGCGGTTGTGGTTACCGCCTACTCCATTATGGGCGGCCTGTGGTCCGTGACGCTTACGGACTTTATCCAGGTCTTCCTGATCGTAATCGGCATGATTATCGCCGTGCCCTTCGCCCTGAATCAGGCCGGCGGCTGGGGCAACGTGGTGGCCAATGTGCCCCCGGAGACCTTTGACATGTTCAAGGGCTATGATCCCCTGGCGGTGATTTCCCTGACGGTTATGTATGTGGCCACCTTTACGGTGGGTCAGGAGGCCGTCTCCCGCTACTACGCCGCCCGGGACGGCAAGGCCGCCCGGCAGGGCTCCATCCTGGCCGCCATTGTGAATTTTATCTATGCCTTCATTCCCGCCGTGCTGGGTATCATCACCCTGGCCCTGATGAACATGGGCCGGTTCAGCGCGGACGACTTCGCCTCCGTGGGCGCCCGGTACGCGCTGCCCATACTGGCGATGGAGGTCATGCCCGCCGTGATCTGCGGCTTCCTGTTTGCGGGCATTATTTCCGCCACGATGTCCTCTTCCGATTCCGACCTGCTGGGCGCGGGGTCGATTTTCGCCAACGATATCTATCACGCGGTGCTGAAGCCCGACGCCACCAGCGATCAGGTCATGCGCATGACCCAGGGCGTCATGGCCCTTGTGGGCGTGGCCGCCATGTTCATCGCCCTGTTCAATACCTCCAGCATCGTGGATATTCTGATGTTCTGCTTTACCCTCCGGGCTGCGGGCGCGTTCTTCCCCTATGTGCTGGGCCACTATTGGAAGGGCTCTTCTCTGGGCGGCACCATCGCCTCTTTGATCTCCGGGTCCATCGTGGTGGTGTATATGGAGAAATTCTCCGGCGGCTATCTCTTCGGCATGAAGATCAGCCAGCCCATTATTCCTGGCCTTGTGGCGGGACTGGTGTTCTTCCTGGTATTCTCCAAGCTGTTCCCGCCCAAGGAGCAGACCACGGAACTGGCCTATGAGGAGGACTGATTCCAGGCCGCTGAGGACGAAAAAAGGACAGCCGGATAGGCTTGAAATCTAAATTGCATGAAGGCCGGCGCAGATCAAGCTGCGCCGGCCCCCATGATAAATGCGCTGTGTAACGGTCCTGTTTCCCGGTTTTCCCCTATGCCGGTACGGAATTTACTCGGTTTCGTAGGGCCAGTCTTGAATGCCGCCGAAGTCGGAGACATGGGTGTAGCCCATAGAGGCGAGCTTCTCCGCCGCCTCGGCGCTACGGCGGCCGGAGCGGCAATAAACCAGAATTTCCGTGTCCTTTTCAAAAGGGAGGGGGATGTCCGGCTGGATGTCCTCGTTGGGCAGGCAGACGGCGCCGGGGATATGTCCGCCGTCGTATTCCTCCTGCGTGCGCACATCCAGAAGAATTGTGTCTTCGTTGGCGTCCAGCCGTTCCTTGGCCTCTTCGGCGGTGAGGGTGGCCCAAGGCTTGCTGGCGGCTTGAGTTCCGGTGGAACTAGAGCGGTTCATCCGGGCGGAGTAAAATTTAAGGATGGCCATACCAAAGCAGATAACGGCGGCCAGAAGAAAGAGCTGTCTCATAAAGCGCCTCCTGTGAGTGTGAAATTCGGGAAACTGACGAATAGTTTACAGGAAATTCCCCGGAAAATCAACCTTTTTGCGGAAAAAGCCGGTACGGATAGAATCCGTACCGGCTTTTGGTGTGCGGGGACGCTTAGAATTCCAGGTTTTTGCCCGCACTGTCGAAGAGGTGGCAGACGCCGCCATCAAAGGTGAGATGAATCGGCGTGCCAGGGGCAAAGCTGACGCTGGAGAGGTCCAGAGTGGGGACAATGACCACCACGTCCCGGCCCTCAGCGTTGGCATGGAGGTGAACCTCACTGCCCATCATCTCGCTGACGTCTACCGTAGCCGTCAAGGTGTTCGGGCCGTCGCCCAGGGTGATGTGGCTGGGGCGAACGCCCAGGGTAATGGCCTGGGAGCCCACGTTCTTGGCCGCCAGAGCCTTCTGCTTGGCGTCGGCCAGCTCCACCTTGATGCCGCCCACAGACACGCTGTACTTGCCGTCCTCCTTCAGAAGCTTCGCGTCGAAGAAGTTCATCTGCGGCGTGCCGATGAAGCCCGCCACGAAGAGGTTGGCCGGATGGTCAAAGACCTGCTGCGGCGTGCCGATCTGCTGGATGAAGCCGTCCTTCATGATGACAATCCGGTCGCCCAGGGTCATGGCCTCAGTCTGGTCATGGGTGACGTACATGAAGGTGGTGTTGATCTTCTGCCGGAGCTTGATGATCTCGGCGCGCATCTGGTTGCGGAGCTTGGCGTCCAGGTTGGAGAGGGGTTCGTCCATCAGCAGCACCTTGGGCTCCCGGACGATGGCACGGCCGATGGCCACGCGCTGGCGCTGGCCGCCGGACAGAGCCTTGGGCTTCCGGTCCAGGTACTGGGTGATGTCCAGGATTTCGGCCGCCTCCTTGACACGGCGGTCGATCTCCTCCTTGGGGGTTTTGCGGAGCTTCAGGGGGAAGGCCATGTTCTCATACACCGTCATGTGGGGGTAGAGGGCGTAGCTCTGGAAGACCATGGCGATGTCCCGGTTTTTGGGCTCCACGTCGTTCATGAGCTGGCCGTCGATGTACAGCTCGCCCTCGCTGATCTCCTCCAGACCGGCCACCATGCGCAGCGTGGTGGACTTGCCGCAGCCGGAAGGACCAACCAGAACAATGAACTCCTTGTCGGCGATGTCCAGATTGAACTCCTGGACCGCCACAACGCCCTGTTCCGTTACCTGAAGGTTGACCTTCTTCTCAGTATCATCCTTCTTTTTCTTGGCCTTCTTCTGGTCGCCGCTGTGGGGGTAGATCTTCTTGATGCGCTTCAGGTTCAGAGTAGCCATAGCGTTTGACTTTGACGAAGCGGCCTCCGCCGTCTCCGCCTCGCCCCGGGAAGCGTGTTCCCTGGGACATTACGGCAGGTCTCCACACTGCCGCACCGCAAGTCCGCGGGGGTTTCCTCCTTTTTGTTTGGTACCGGGGGCTATGGGAATGGAGTAGCCCACCGGCCCGTTGATTTATGGAAAGGCGGAGAAATCCGCCGGTTCCATCGTTGAGAGCGGGGAATCAGACAGCCTTCCCCTTGAAAATGATCTTCCGGATGGACAGGTCCTTTTGGTCCAGGAGAACGATGCTGGCCTCCTTGCCTGTATCCAGGGTCCCGGTCCGGTCCTCGATGCCGATGGACTGGGCGGGGTTGTAGGTGCAGGCCCGCACCGCATCCGCCGCCGGGATGCCGAAGTTGATGGCCTGGCGCAGGCAGCCCATCAGGCTGGTGACGGAGCCCGCCAGGGTTTCAGGATGGTGCAGGATAGTAGCCCGGTTGCCGTGAACCTCGATCATCTGCCCGCCGAAGGGATATTCGCCGTCGGGCATGCCCGTGGCCCGAAGAGAGTCGGAAACGAGGATCATCCGCTCCTTTCCGAAAAGGCCGAAGGTAAGGCGCACCACGGAAGGATGAATGTGAATGCCGTCGCAGATCAGCTCCGGCTTGACCGTGGGAACCTCATAGGCCGCGCCGATGACGCCGGGGTCCCGGTGAGCCAGGGGCGGCATGGCGTTATACAGGTGGGTGGCGTGGTCGGCCCCCGCATCAAAGGCGGCCTTGGCCGTCTCGTAATTGGCCACGGTATGGCCCACGGAGACATGCACCCCCAGCTCCTTGGCCGCCTGGATGAACTCCACGGAGCCGGACTGCTCGGGAGCCAGGGTGACCAGCTTCACGCAGCCCTCCGCCGCCTCCTGGAGGCGTCTCAGCATGGGCGCGTCAGGGGCGTGGAGGAAGGCGCCGTTCTGCGCGCCCTTTTTGGCCTCGCAGAGGAAGGGACCCTCCAGGTGCGCCCCCACCACCTCCGCGCCGCCGGAGTTCTGCTTCCGGTGGGCGGCGGTGGTTTTGCAGATGGCGGTCAGCTGGTCCTCCGGCAGGGTCATACCCGCCGGGCAGATATAGGTGACGCCCTGAGACAGTTCGTAGTCCGCGATTTTTTGCAGGCCCTCCGCCGTGGCGTCGCTGAAATCCTCGCCCACCGCGCCGTGGAAATGCACGTCCACCAGGCCGGGAATGACCCAGCAGCCGGAGGCGTCCAAAACGGTTTCGTCGCCGCTGGCGGCGGAAATCAGAGGACCGTCGGTGCAGACCTCCCGGGCGGTAAAGCCCTGTTCCAGGTCAAAGACCTGACCGCCCGTTATTCGCATACGGGCACCCCGGCGGCTTTCAGCTTGCTTCCGGCGGCCTCGTCTACGACGACCGCCACATGGGGATGAAGCTGGAGAACGGAACCGGGGCAGCGGGGCGTGATGGCTCCGCAGACGGCGCCCAGGATGGCGTCGGCCTTCTCCGCGCCGCTGGCGGCCAGAAGCACCTTCTTGGCCCCCATGATGGCCCCAATGCCCATGCTGATGGCCTGCCTGGGCACGTCGTCCCGGGTGGCGAAGAAGCGGGCGTTGGCGTCGATGGTGTTCTCCGTCAGGTCCACCACGTGGGTCTCCTTAACGAAGCAGTCGCCGGGCTCGTTGAAGCCGATGTGGCCGTTGCGGCCGATGCCCAGGAGCTGGAGGTCCACGTAGCCCAGGGAACGGATATAGGCGTCATACTCAGAGCAGAAGGACTGGGGGTCCTTGGTCAGACCGTCGGGCACCCGGGTGTTCTCGGGGACGATGTCCACATGGTCAAAGAGATTGCTCTGCATGAAGTAGCGATAGCTCTGGTCATGGGTGGGGGCCAGTCCCACGTACTCGTCCAGATTGACGGAGAGCACGTCCTTGAAGCTGAGGAAGCCCTTTTGATGCCAACCCACCAGATACTTGTAAGCGCCCTCGGGAGTGGAGCCGGTGGCCAGACCCAGAACGCAGGCAGGATTGTGAACGATTTCCGCAGCAATGATCTGAGCCATACGGCGGCTCATGGCGTCGTAGTCTTTCTCCAGATAGATTCTCATAATGGCATTTCTCCTTTCCTGATTCCAAAGGGGGATGGTTGCTGCTGCTTCTGACAAGGGAATTATACCAGATTTTCAAAGCAAGGGGAAGCGGCTAAGGGATGTTTTTTTATAAAAATTGGGGACAAAGCGCCGCCGCGCTGTGCCGGCCGGGGGAATTGCGCGCTTGGAAAGGATGCGTCAGCCCTTGACGCCTCCGGAAGCGAGGCCGCTGACCAGATTCTTCTCGATGCACATGAAGAGGATAACCACAGGAATGATGGCGAAGATGGAGGCGGCGAAGAGGTACTGCCACTCAATCATATTGTAGCCGTTGAAGGTGTTGATGCCAACCGTCAGGGGCCGGTAGGTATCCGTGGAAATCAGGCACAGGGCGACCGTGTATTCATTCCAGGCGTTGATGAAGATGAAGATCAGCGTGGTGACGATTCCGGGGGCGGCCACAGGAAGCAGGACCTTCATCATGGACTGAATGCGGGTGCAGCCGTCAATGGTGGCGGCCTGCTCCATCTCCGCGGAGATGCCCATAAAGGTGCCCCGCAGCAGCCAGACGGTGAAGGCCTGATTGAACGCCGCGTTGATAAAGATCAGGCCCAGGATGCTGTCCGTCAGGCCCAGGGTCATCATGACCTTGTAAATGCCGATCAGCAGCACCACGGGGGCGAACATCTGCGAGACGATGACAAACCCCAGAAAGGCGGTCTGCCCCTTGAACTTCATGCGGGCCAGGGCATAGGCGGCGGGAATGCCGCAGAGCATGGCGATGACGGTGGAGCCGCCGGCGATGAGAATGGAGTTCAGAAGATACCTGGCCATAGGAGCCCGGCTCCAGATGTCGATGAAGTTGGACCACAGCGCCGTCACCGGAAGGATGGTGCCGTTTACGGAGAAGATCTCCGCCCGGCTTTTCAGCGCGGTGCAGAGCATGGCGAAATAGGGATAGAGCGTGATGACGCAGACGTCCAGCACAACGAAATAGAGCAGGACCCGCAGGATCACCTTTTTCACAGAGACCGGTTTTTTCACAGCCGTGCCGTTCATCAGTTGTCATCTCCTTTCCGAAGGGTGTAGATCATATACGCGCTGGCGCAGACCAGAAGGATGAGAAAGCCGATGACGGAGACCGCCGCCGCTTCGCCCTGCTTGCTGTTGTAGAAGGCCAGCTTATAGAGGTACGTGACCAGGGTGTCCGTGTGGTTGGCGGGGTCGCCCTTGGTCATGGTCCAGATGATGGGGAAGGAATTGAAGACGTAAATGATGTTGAGGACGGTGCTCACCGTCAAAGAGGATTTCACCAGCGGCAGGGTGAGGCTGAAGAGCTTCTGCCAGTAGTTTGCCCCGTCGACGGTGGCGGCTTCGTAATAGGTGGAGTCGATGCTTTGAAGGCCGGAGAGAACACAGAAGGTGACAAAGGGAATGGTGACGAAGATGCCGCAGGCAATCTCCCAGGCGAAATAAATCTCTGGCGAGGGGGTCCAGTTCACCGCTGTCTTAATAATGCCCAGTTTTATAAGGAGTGTATTCAACGTTCCGTAATCGGTGTTGATGATGAAGTTCCAGGCGCTGGCCTGAATGACCAGCGTGGTGGCCCAGGGGAAGACCACAATGGCCCGGGCTATTTTCCGGCCCTTGAAGTTGTTGTTCAGCACCAGGGCCAGGATGAAGCCCAGCACGGTGGAGATTACCACCACGGCGATGGTCCAGATGATGGTGTTTTTCAGCACCAGGCCGAAGGCGGAGCTGTTCAGGACCTTGGTGAAGTTTGCGAAGTTGTTGAAGCCCTTGAGCTTACCCGCCTTGCTCACGTCGTTCATGGACATCTGGAAGACGGAGAGGATGGGCGTCAGGATGAAAACCGCCATCAGGATAACGCTGGGCGCGATCCAGATGTAGGGCTCAATCCTGCGGAAGAGCTTTCTGCTTCCGGAGGAGCGGAGAGTCCGTTCCGGTTCGGAGGGGGCCTTCTTCATGGGGGCGGCAGGGGTTTTCGTACTCACGGGGACACCTCCCTAATAGTCGTCGGTTTGGCGTCTTCCGGCCGCTTTCAAAACCCGGCGGGAACGCCGCGCTTAGAAAACGGCTGGAAGAAAACCTGCGGGGCCGGACCGTGTCGGCCCGGCCCCGCAGCTTTTGTGTGCGTTGCTTCTGTCGTGTTTAGCCGGCAATCTCAGCCTGCAACTCGTCCAGCAGCTCCTGAACGTTGCCGCCCATGAGAGCCTGCTGCTCCACATTGATCACGCCCTGCTTCACGTCGGCCCATTCGGCCTTGGCGGTGGGATAGAACTTGCAGCTACCCACGATCTCAACCCAAGGCGCCATGCTGGGATCGGAAGAGGCCACGATCTCGCCGCCGGCGGAGGTGGCGGGGAGGAAGCCTTCCATCAGCACCCAATCGGAGTACCGGGCATCCTCATAGAAATAATCGAAGAAGGTCTTGATGGCTTCCAGCTTCTCGGGGGAGTGGCCATTGTCGAAGCACATGAAGCGGTCCATGACGCCGGCGGAGACGGAGGCGTTGCCGCCGTTGGTGGGGATGGCGGCGAAGGCGTAGTTGATGGTGCTGCCGCCCTCGGCGATGTAAGTGGGGATGCTGTTGGGGCCGATCATCATGGCCAGCTTGCCCGCGCCGAACAGGTCCTGCAGGGTGTAGCGGGTCTCGTTGGCGGGATCGGTATTGGTGTAGCCGGAGTTGACCAGATCGATGGCGTACTCAATGGCCTCGACGTTCTCGGCGCTGTTCAGGGTCCAGTTGCCGTCGGCGTCGGTGAAGTCGCCGCCGTTGTTCCAGATGTAATAGGCAAAGGCGGCCTGGCCTTCGTCGGTGGTCATGTCGATGCCCCAGGGATAGATGCTGGAGTCATAGGCCTTGATCTTCTCGCAGGCGGCCTTCAGCTCGTCCCAGGTGGTGGGAACTTCCACGCCGGCGGCTTCCAGAATGTCCACGTTGTAGTACATGGCGCGGGCGGAGGCCAGATCGGGCACGGCCCACACGGTGCCGTCCACCACGGACTGCTCCAGGAAGGCGGGATACATCTTGGCGTAGGTCTCGGCGGAGACGTAGTCCTCAGCGGGGAGGAGCAGATCGTCGGCCTGATAATCGGCGAACACGTCGATATTCAGGATGTCGGGAGCGGCGTTGCCGGAGATGCGGGTGTTGACCACGGTGTAGATGTCGTTCCAGGAGACGACCTCCACGGTGAGGTTGATGTCCTCATGCTCTTTGTTGAAGTCCTCCTGGAACTTGGCCCACCAGTCGCCGGTGTTCTGGCCGTACTGAGCGGCGATCACATTGATGTCGATCTTCTCGCTGGAGCCTCCGGAGCTTCCGGAGTCGCCGGCGTCACTGGAGGCGGGAGGGGGCGTGCTGCTGTCACCGCTGCCGCCGGTGGAATCGCTGCCGCCGCCGCAGGCGGCCAGGGACAGAACCATTACAAGAGCGAGCAGCGCGGCAAGAAACTTTTTCATCGTCATTCTCCTCTATACAAAATTTCATGTGCGAAATACACATGTGAGGGAGCAAGCGGAAAAAATCCACAAACGCAACCCTCATATCTTCATTATACTTGTAGATTTTGTAAATAATAGGGACGTGCGTTCGGTTTATAGAAAAATCGTACGAATTATGAAAATTCGTACGATTTCGCAACCGATTAATGATGCTTGACCGCCGCGCCCCGCCCGTTTTTCCGGAATGTGCTGGGCGTCATGCCGGTGACGGAGCGGAAGACCTTTGAAAAATAGTTGTAGTCGCTGACGCCCACGGACTCCCCGATGGTGGAAATGGGAAGGCTGCTTTGCAGCAGCAGACGCTTGGCGGCGCTGATGCGCCGCTGGGTGATCAGATAGGAGAGGGTGTGGCCGCCGGAGAGCTCCTTCGCCAGGGAGCAGAGCTTGGTCCGGCCGATGTGCAGCTCCTGGGAGATGGATTCCAGGGACAGCTTTTCCATATAGTGCTGGTTCAGATACAGCTCCAGCTTCTGAAGGTCGGTCTGTTCCGCCGTCAGGATCATGCCCTTGAGCTGGATGTAGGCGGACAAGGCCTCCAGGGTTTCGGCGTAGGCAAGGAGCTCCTTATCGGAGTACTGCCGGAACTGGAAAAAGGCGGGGCGCAGGACGTCGGCCCCACCGGGATACCAGTCCAGCAGGGGGCGGCTCTTCTCCCACTGTTCCTCTATGGGGGAGTCATCCAGAAAGCAACCGAAGGCCAGGTAGGCCAGCGGCTGTTTCTTGTCGAAGAGAGGCATGATGGCCTCGCAGATGCCGGCGTGACAGCGGTAGAACTGGAACCCTTTTTCCACATGGTAGTGCTGAATTTTGCATCGGTCGCAGGCGACGCAGCGCTCGTGTCCCTCGGGAAGATCGTTGAGCATCCGGCAGAAGGGCGGATGCCCCCGGAACAGGTTGATGTCCCGGCCCTCCGGGTCCAGAATGTTGGCGGGCAGGCCGGTGAGGATGTTGAGGTTGGCGATGAGCTTGCGCAGCCCCTCTTCATCAAATAGAATGTTCATTTCTGATATTGCTTTACAATGGCTTCCAGCTCGCTCCAGCATTCCTCCATATCCCGCACCAGCTTGAACTGGGTGCGGCAGCGGTCCAGGTTGTGGCGTTCCCGGCTGATATGGAAGTATTGGTCGCCCACGATGTAGTCCGTCAAAAAGCGGATGCCGCACTCCAGAGTCATCAGCTTGGCGCCCCAGGGAAGGTATTCGATTTCTGTATTGGACAGCGTGCCCCCCACGCCTTCTAAAAAGGCGGCGGTGTACACGGCGAAGAGGTCCACGTCCAGATGGACCGCGGAAAGGTCCGTTTCATCCTCGGCGCAGTGGTTGGCGCCGAAGCGGATGGAGTCGCCGAAGTCGTAGAGAACCAGACCGGGCATGACGGTGTCCAGATCGATGATGCAGACGCCCTCGTGGGTTTCCTCGTCCATCAGCACGTTGTTCAGCTTGGTGTCGTTGTGGGTGACCCGGAGGGGAAGTTTTCCCTCCCGCATGGCGTCCAGGGCGACGGAGCAGTCCGCCTCCCGGTCCAGCACGAATTGAATCTCCGGCCCGCAGTCCTTGGCCCGGCCCAGAGGGTCCTCTGCCAGGGCGGCCTTGAACTTGGCCAGCCGGTCCTCCGTATTGTGGAAATTGGGGATGGTTTCGTGGAGCGTGGCCGCCGGATAGTCCCCCAGCAGCCGCTGGAAGCGGCCGAAGGCCCGGCCCGAGGCGGCAAACAGCTCCGCCGACTCCGCCGCTTGATAGCAGATGGTGCGCTCCACAAAGGGATAGACCCGCCAGGCGCCTCCGGCGCTGTCGGTAAAATAGGGCTGGCCGTTCCGGGGGCGGAGAACCCGCATGGCCTCCCGGTCCCGGTCGCCGCCGTGCTTCTCGATCTCGCGGCCCAGATACTCGGTGACGCCGATGATGTTTTCCATCAGCTCCTCGGGATGCTTGAAGGCGGCGGCGCTCATCCGCTGGAGAATGAAGCGGCGGCAGCAGAGGTCCTCCGGCTGGGTGTGGACCACGAAGGTGTCGTTGATGTGCCCCTGCCCATAGCGCAGAGCGCCCACCACGGGGGCCCCGAAGTCGAAGGCGGCCAATGCCTCCTGCAGGGTCTGTTCAGCCTGCGCCATCGCTCACACCTCCCACAGCCGGTCCGGGTAGAGGCCGGATTTTGTTTTCCCGGCGATGGCGTTTACCACCGTGGGCTTGTCCTCCCGATAGGTGACGCCATACCACTTGTCCTCGCTCCGCAGCACCTTGACCCGGGCCTTGCCTTCGTCGATGAGCTGGCTGACCACGCTGGGGAGGAAGTACTCCGCCTTGGCGGGATTCTCCGTCAGGGCCTTGTCCAGGAAGGCGGGGAAGCGCTTCCACGCCTCGTCCAGGAAGCTCCGGGTGAAGCCCCACATGTTCATGGAGACGATGGTGTCTCCCGGCAGCTCCGTCCAGGTCTGCCCGCCGTCCTCGGTGAAGCGGGGGGGCTCGCCCTTCTCGATCTTGGTCCGCTCGGTGACCCGGGTGAGGAAGTTGTCCGCGGTCTCCTCACATACGCCCCGGGCCACGGTGCCGTTTTCTGTGACGGTGTTTTTCAGCAGGTAACCCACCATGACGTACTCATAGAGGTCCCCGTCCTCGTGGGAGGAGAGATAGCCGTAAATCTCCCGGAATGCCTCGGGGCCGTAATAGTCGTCGGCGTTGATGACGGCGAAGGGACCGGTCACCACGGACCGGGCCGCCAGGGCGGCGTGAGCGGTGCCCCAGGGCTTCTGCCGCTCCGCCGGAACGGCGTAGCCCTCCGGCAGGTCCTCCTTCAGCTGGTAGACGTAGCGAACGTCCATGGACTTGGATACCCGATCGCCGATGCAGCGCTTGAAGTCCTCCTCGATTTCGGGCTTGATGACGAAGACCACGGTTTCGAAGCCCGCCCGGCGGGCGTCATAGATGGAGTAATCAATGATGAGCTGTCCGTGGTTTCCCACGGGGTCCAGCTGCTTGAGGCCGCCGTACCGGCTGCCCATGCCGGCGGCCATGATGACCAGAACAGGTTTTTTCATTTCCTCTCTCCCGTTTCCTTCTTATCCTTTATAGCCGTTGGGGTTCATGGACTGCCACTTCCAGGAGGAAGCGCACATCTCCTCGATGCCAAGCTCCGCTTCCCAGCCCAGCTCCTCCCGAGCTTTGGCGGGGTCGGCGTAGCACTGGGCGATGTCGCCGGGGCGGCGGGGGTCGATCACATGGGGCAGCGCGTGGCCGCAGGCTTTCTCATAGGCGTGAAGCACGTCCAGCACGCTGTAGCCGTTGCCGGTGCCCAGGTTGCAGATGAAAAGGCCGCACTTGGTCTCCAGCTTTTTCAGCGCCGCCACATGGCCCTTGGCCAGGTCGACGACATGGATATAATCCCGCACGCCGGTGCCGTCGGGGGTGTCGTAGTCGTTTCCGTAGACGTGGACCTTCTCCAGCTGGCCCACGGCGACCTTCGCGATATAGGGCACCAGGTTGTTGGGGATGCCGTTGGGGTCCTCGCCGATGAGGCCGCTCTCATGGGCCCCGATGGGGTTGAAATAGCGGAGCAGGGCCACGTTCAGCGTGGGGTCCGCGGCGCAGATGTCCATGAGCATCTTCTCCTGGAAGAGCTTGGAGGTGCCGTAGGGGTTCGTGGTGCCGCCGGTGGGGAAGTCCTCCCGGATGGGCACGGTGGCGGGGTCGCCGTAGACCGTGGCGGAGGAGGAGAAGACAAAGTTCTTCACCCCATGCTTCCGCATGGCCTGGAGGAGGTAGAGGGTGCTGATGAGGTTGTTGGAATAGTACTCCAGGGGCTTGGCGACGCTCTCACCCACGGCCTTGAGCCCGGCGAAGTGGATGACGGAGTCGATGTCCGGGTGCTGGGCGAAGAGGGCGTCCACCTGCTCCTGGTCGCACAGCTCCGCCTTGATGAAGGGAATCTTCTTTCCCACGATCTGCTCTACCCGGCGGATGGCCTCCTCGCTGGAATTGTAGAGGTTGTCCGTCACAAGGATGTCGTAGCCCGCCTGGACGAGCTCCACGCAGGTGTGGCTGCCGATATAGCCCGCGCCGCCGCAAACAAGAATGGACATAAAAACCGCTCCTTTCAAATTATGAAAATTGACCGCTTTGGTGAAATATTTTCAAGATTCATCTGGCCTTATTGTAGGCCGCTTAGGGGAAAATGGGAAGAGAGGATAGTCCCAATTATTAGAAAAATCGTCCGAATTTTGAGCTTATTATACTAAAAGGCCCGGGGCTTGTCCAGAGGGGAAACAGAGGAACGGCCTTTGCCAGGGAAGAGGGGCCATGATATTATGAATGAAAAACAAACGGAGAGGGTGCGAACGATGAGGATTACAGTGAAAGCCATAAAATGGGGGGGCGGCGTCACATTGAGACGAAGCCTGACCGGGCGGTACAAGATCGAATATATCCGGTACGGCGACGGGGGTCTCCGGGATGCCGTTGTGGAGAACGGCGGGAGAAAATACCTCCTGTTGGGAGGGCGGGATGCCGCTTCCCAGGCTGTCAGAGAGACAGCCGCCCTTCTCGTCGTTTTGACGAAAGAATTTTCCCGCCGCCCGCTGGAAACTTTGCCCGAGGTGTGGTATAATCCCTTCCCATGAAAGAAAAAGGAGGGACCGCTATGCAGCGCCCCCTGGCGGACGAGATCCGCCCCCAGACATTGGACGAAGTGGTTGGACAGCGGCACCTTCTGGCCCCCGGTGCGGTGCTCCGCCGCCTGATCGAGAGCGAAACCGAGGCCAATATGGTTTTCTACGGTCCCTCCGGCACCGGCAAGACCACCATCGCCAACATCGTGGCCCAGCGGACTCACAAGACCCTCTACCGTCTCAATGCCACCACCGCCTCTCTCCAGGACATCAAGGATATCATCGCCGACGTGGGCACGCTGCTGGCCCCCGGCGGAGTGCTGCTGTACCTGGATGAGATTCAATATTTTAATAAAAAGCAGCAGCAGAGCCTCCTGGAATTTATGGAGAACGGCAAGCTGACCCTCATCGCTTCCACTACGGAAAATCCCTACTTTTACGTTTACAGCGCCCTGCTCAGCCGGAGCACGGTTTTCGAGTTCAAGGCCGTGGCGCCGGAGGAGGCGGAGCCCGCCGTCCTCCGGGCGCTGAACATTGAAAAAGAGCGCTCCCCCCTGCCGCTGACGTGGGAGGAGGGTCTGCCCCTCCAGATCGCCACCGCCTGCGGCGGGGATGTACGCAAGGCGGTCAACGCTGTGGAGCTCCTCAGCCATGCCGCCCAGCCGAAAAAGGGCGCGCTCTTCATCTCCAGGGAGGACGCCGCCCAGGTCTCCCAGCGCAGCGCCATGCGCTATGACAAGGGAGGCGACGCCATGTATGACATCGCCTCCGCGCTGATGAAATCCCTCCGGGGCAGCGACCCGGACGCCGCCCTCCACTATTTGGCCCGCTTCCTGGAGGCGGGGGACCTGGTGACCCCCTGCCGCCGCCTCCTCTGTTCCGCCAGCGAGGATGTGGGGATGGCCTATCCCCAGGCTGTGGCGATTGTGAAGGCCTGCGTGGACACGGCGATGCAGCTGGGCCTTCCGGAGGCGCAGCTGCCCCTGGCCCAGGCGGCGGTGCTGCTGGCCACCGCGCCCAAGTCCAACAGCGTGGTGGAGGGCATCGGCAGGGCCCGGGCGGACGTCCGGGCGGGCCGCACCGGGGACGTGCCCCGGCAGCTCCAGAACGTCCACGCCGACACCACCGGCTTCGACAACCAGCAGCACTATCTTTACCCGCATCTCTTCCCCGGCCACTGGGTGGAACAGCAGTATCTTCCCGACGCGCTGCGGGGCGTGAAATACTATGAGTGGGGGGAGAACAAGACGGAGCAGGCGGCGAAAGCCTACTGGGAGAAGATCAAGGGGCGGGAGCTGTGAAGACCGTCTCCACCGGCGTCTTCTCATAGCCCGGCGGAGAGTAGACCCAGCGGTCCAGCTTCCCGTCGGTGATTTGGTAGCGGATGGGCTCCGGCGGGGCCGGAGGCAGCTTTTCAATGACCTGGAGCTTGACTTTCATCCGCTCCGGGCGGATACTCTTGATGTACACGGACACGCTGTCTCCGGGGGACAGGCGCTCTTTGGCGTCCGCCAGTCCGGAGAGGTTGGGGGCCAGCTCGATGAAGCTGCCGTACTCCTTCACGGTCCGCACCACGCCCTTTACCGTCTCGCCGGGGCGGAAGCGGCTGGCATTTTCCATCCAGGTGCCCAGCAGCTCCCGGTGGGTGAGGGTGATTCGCCGGGACTCCCGGTCCACCGCCCACACCGCCGTCAGGATTTTCTGTCCCTCCTGAAAGCGTTCCCGGGGATGGGAGATACGGGAGACGGAGATGTGCTCGATGGGCAGCATGGCCACAATGCCGCAGCCCACATCCACGAACGCGCCGAAGCTCTCCAGCCGGGTCACCCGGCCGGTGAGGATGGTTCCCGGCTCCAGACGCTCCATGAAATGGGTCATGGCGGTCTCCTGGGCGGCCCGGCGGGAGAGGAGGGCCACCGGCGCCCCTTTTTCGTCGGCCTTCAGGGCGGTGACGGTGAAGCAGGTGGGCTTTCCGACGCGGGAGAGGACGGCGATGTCCCGGTCCGCGCCGCTGATCCAGGGGGCGACGGCCTCTTCCCGGGGAATGCGGCCCTGAACGCCGCTGAGGTTCAGATGGAGCGTGTGATCCACGCCGCAGCGCTGAACAGGAGCCTCCAGAATGGCCCCGGTTTCCACAGCTTCCCGCAGGTGTTCAAGGGTGAAGGGAACAGGAGGGCGAAGACCCTCCGGAGGATAGAGTTTGTTTTCCGGCATGATTGATCGCATCCTATCTGCCGCGGGGCGGCTTTGACTTTGATATGCCAATATATGCGGCAAACCAAAATGATTGACAGGAGGACAGGATGGACCTGCAACTTCACGACCGTGTAGAGCTGAAAAAGCCGCACCCCTGCGGCAGCAGCCAGTGGGAAATTCTTCGGGTGGGCATGGACATCAAGCTTCGCTGCCTGGGCTGCGGGCATGAGCTGATGCTTCCCCGAAGCAAGGCGGAAAAGAGCGTCCGAAGGATATTGACGAAGGAGGAGACTACATGAATCAAAAGCTGAAGCGGGCGGTGGCGCTGCTGCTGGCGGTGGTGCTGGTGGTGGCTCTGCTGGCGTCGATGATTCTGCCCTATATTGGGTGAACGTGAAAAAGCGGCTGTCAACGACAGCTGCTTTTTTCAAGTGTTTTTCCCATTCAACGGCATCTTTCGGCTCATCGCCCCGTTTGACGGTTTCCATGGCGTTCCCGCTTCTTGACGGGCCGCCGTTCCATCATGAAAACAGAACGATCTGATTGTAGCATGGACTCTGATCTGACGCAACGGGCTCCGCAAAATTAACAGAGGATTCATGGTCCGGGTAAGGCCCCGGAAGAAAGTCTCAAAGAATTTGAAAAATCATGTGAGAATCCGGCCTCTTGCAGCGTTAGTTATAGTGGGAGGAAGTTCCTATGCCGGGTCAAAGGGCCGTCTCCCATTGGCGCGGAGCCTCAGCACAAGGTGATTCCCCGCAGCAAGATGCGGGAACACGAAATCAGAAACGAAACAAAAAGGAGAAATTGTCATGGGAAATTGGGTATCGATTGTTTTTTGGATCGCGATCATCGGCGCAGTGCTCTATAATGTCTTCGTGAAAAAGAGCAAAAATCGGAAGGCCGCAGAGAGCGGCGAGGACCGTGAGAGCGTCCGGAGGGCTGCGGCGCAGCAGCTGGACGGAACCGTTCCGACGGTTTATGCCCATTGGGAGGAGCGGGAGTCCTACGGCCGCCGGGTCCGGATTACTTACCACCGTTACGCCCTGTCCTTCCAGGGGGAGACGCTGTGGGTGTTCCCCCTGGGCATCGACAAAAAGACTCGCCAAGTTCAAGCGGGCAGGCCGGTGGTTCTCACCCCGGAAAACCTGGGCAAGGTGACGGTGAAGACCAAGGAAAAGAACGGCGCGACAGAGCGTCTGGAGCTCTGGCTGGGCGACAAGCAGGGGCATGTGATCACGGAGCTGACGGTGGACGCGGAGAATCTGCGGAAAAACCGCTGGTATCCCGTCAACATTTTGCAGCGGGAAGAGTGCGCGGCCCTGGAGCGTTTTATGACGGCGCTCAGCCAGCGGGTGGCGGCGGAAAACCCGGGCGTGGATGAACTGATTAAGGCGGAGAGCAACGAGAGCGTGGGTATCCTGGGGGCTGTCCTCTCCGGCATCGGCGCGGTCGTCGGTATCTTCATGCCGCCTGCGGGCCTGGTGCTGTGCCTGATCGGACTGATCATGTCGGTTGTGAGCAAGAAGAGAGGGGCCAAACAAAAAGTGCCTCTGGTGATTAGCGTGCTGTGCACGGCGCTGTGCGCGGGCCTTTGCTGGCTGTTCTTGAAGTACTTTATTTAATTGGCGGAGCATCCCCGGAGCGGCGGTGCGGTATGTCTAGGGCGCGGTCTATCATGTGCCGCATGGAAAGGCGGAGCTCCCTGTCTGAACCGGCTGCGCAAATCACAAGAGGCGTACCGGGGACAGGCCGCCATGGACGATGAATTGAGAGAAGGCGCTCAGGTCCCCGGCAAACCTTTCGAAGCCCCTTGAGGGGCGTTGTGCATAGTATGCCCTTTCAGGGCTGACGAAAGCCTCCGGCTCAGCCGGAGGCTTTGACTTACCAGTTCAGCTCGAACGGCTTATCCAGCCGCCGGAAAGTGAAGGTTCCCACGGCAAAGAGCTCGCCCCGCTCTCCTGTGACCCGGGCCTCCAGCACGCAGACGCTTTTGCCGCTCTGAATTTCCGTAGCCTCCGCCGTCAGGCGGTCGCCCGTTTTGGCGCTGCGCAGGAAGCTGAAAGAGCAGTTGATAGTGACCGCCATGGTTCCATGGGCCACCATGGCGGAGCCGCAGGCGGTGTCCGCCAGGGAGAAGTAAACGCCGCCGTGGGGAACCTGAACGGGATTCAGGTCCTCCTCGGTTAGGGTTTTGACCGCCCGGGCATATCCGGGACGAAGCTCCTCCACGTAAATTCCCAGGCGCTTTCCATAGGGATTTTTGTCGTTGCGGTAGGTGCGAAGCTGTTCATAGTCCATGGCGGGGCGTCCTTTCCTCTGTGCTCTCCGGCGGGCGGTATGCAGCAAATCCGCTCCGCCGGCTACGGCCGGAGGGTGAACTGCCGTCCGTCGGAGTGAATGCAGCCCTCCTCGCGGAGACGCTTCAGCTCCCGCATCATGGCGCTGCGGTCGGTGGCGATATAGTCCGCCAGTACGCTGAGGGAGAAGGGAATGGTAAATGTAGAGCTTCCCGACTGTTGGGAGAGCTGACGGAAATAGCACAGCAGCTTTTCCCGGATGGAGCGGCGGGAGAGTACATCCACCCGGCAGGAGAGGGCCTGCGCCTTATCCGCCATCAGCTTCAGCATATTCTGAACCAGGATGCTGTGCCGGTGGCAGGCGTGGCCGCAGCGGCTGAGAATATGGGCGTAGTCGATGAATACCACGTCGCAGGGGTGGCGGCAGATGACCTCCAGGCTGTCTCCCGTGGAGCCGGCGAAGGCCAGGGTCTTGCCGAAAACGCCTCCGGCGCCCAGATCCTCCAAAACGGTGGCCACGCCCTCCTCGTCGATGCGGATCAGGGACGCCTGTCCCCGCTCTACCACGCCGACGGCGTCCGTCGAGAAGTCATAAATCAGCTCGTCGGCGCGAAAAGACCGTGGAATCGCTTGAAAACAAGACAGAATTTCCCGGTAATCCTGATAGCTGATGTCGTGAAAAAGAGGGCTTTTTTCCAGCTCCTGCTCACTAAGCATGTGTTCATCCCTTTCAGTTGTCTATCCCACGCAACAGATATATGATAGCAGTCCACCCCACAAATGTAAAGGATATTTTTTTACTTTCGGTTTTCCGTAACAAACTTTCGGTGCTTTTTGCTGGTCTTTTAGCGCCGCGCAGGCGGGCGGCGTCTTCCCCCTCCTTCCGATGCGTGTTCCCTGGAGGCGGGGCGGAGGGCGGGAGGGAGCCGCGTTCAGGAGAGCCGTTAAAAAGAGCATAGCATACCGCCCCGGAAAAATCTACAGCGGAAAACAAAATTTGCGCCTGGAAAGCGCGTTTTTTTGCCTGGCGGCAGGGCTGGAAAGAAACGGCGGCGCCGGTGTTTTCCTGGAAAGGACAGTGTTTAAAAATCCGTCTTCGTTTGTTTACAATTTGTTTATATCCATCCATTGACAAGAAAAGACTCCGGTGGTAAACTCGCTTTAGCACTCTGGGAAAAGGAGTGCTAAAGCGTTGAAAAAGCCCTCCGCCGGAAGGGGGAGGGGTGGAGGTTACTGTGGAACTCTCGGACCGAAAACGGCAGATACTGAAGGTAGTGGTGGAGGATTACATCCGTACCGCCGAGCCGGTGGGGTCCAAGGCCATCGCCTCCGAGATGGGCGGCAGCGTCAGCTCCGCCACCATCCGCAACGAACTGGCGGACCTGACGGAGCAGGGATATCTGGAGCAGCCCCATACCTCCGCCGGCCGGATGCCCTCCCCCAAGGGTTACCGGCTGTACGTCAACGAGCTGATGGAAGAACAGCGTCTTTCTTTGGCGGAGACGGAGCGGATCAACCAGTCCCTCCAATTGAAGATGGAGGAGCTGAACCGGCTGCTGGCCCAGGCGGGCCGGGCGGTGTCCGCCCTGATGCGCTATCCCGCCTACGCCGCCGCCGCCCGGAGGACCGGCGTGACCGCCCGCCGCTTTGAGCTGCTGCCGGTGGACGAGCGGAACTGCATTCTGGTCATCATGACCAGCGACAACCGTGTGAAGAGCCAGCTGCTGCGCATGCAGCTGAAGGTGGAGGCGGAGCAGCTGCCTGCGGCGGCCAATCTGCTGAACAGCCACTTTACAGGCGCCGCCCCCGGCGAAATGAGCCAGCGGCTGATGGGCCTGGCGGATCAAACGAGCCCCCAGCTGTTTTTGCTGCTGTCTCAGGCGGTCTCCTACGCGGAGGACGTTCTGGAGGAGGCGGGGCAGCGGGAAATTGTCACCGCCGGAGCGAACCGGCTTTTAAAGCTGCCGGAATTCCGGGACGCCGACAAGGCCCACGAGCTGATGAGCTTCCTGGCCGACAGCAAGGAGGAGCTTCCCATGCCGGAGCGCCGGTCCATGGAGATTCTCATCGGGCCGGAGAACGTGAAGGAGGCTTTGCGGGACGCCAGCGTGGTGGTGGCCAGTTATGACATAGGGGACAATATGCGGGGCCTCATCGGCGTGGTGGGTCCCACGCGAATGGATTACGCGGCGGTGGCCGCCCGGCTCTCCGGCTTCGCCGAGGGGCTGTCAAGATTGTTTGGAAAACAGGAATTACCCCCGAAGGAGGAGCAGACATGAGCGAGGAGAACAAGCGGCCCCTGGAGGAGGAGACGCCCGGGACGGAGCAGCCCCAGGAGGCCCCTCAGGCGGAGGAAGCCGCCGGACAGGCGGCCAAGAGCCGGAAGAAGAAGGGGAAGGGCGTTACCTTTACCCGGGAACAGGTGGAGCAGATGGAGTTGGCGGTGAAGCAGCTGGAGACCACGAAGGACCAATTTGCCCGCCTTGCCGCCGAGTATGACAACTACCGCAAGCGCACGGCCAAGGAGAAGGAAACCCTCTATCAGGACGCCAAGGCGGACACCATACGGGAATTTTTGGCGGTGTACGACAATCTGGAGCGGGCCGCCGCCGCCCCCGGAGGGGAGGATGATCCCCACAAGAAGGGCCTGGAGATGATCTTCACCCAGTACAAGGAGCTTTTGAAAAAGCTGGGCGTCACGGAGATCGAGGCCCAAGGCCAGCCCTTTGACCCGGACCGGCATGAGGCGGTGATGCACGTGGACGACGAGAGCCTTGGGGAAAATACGGTGGCTCAGGTCTTCCAGGCGGGCTTTCTGCTGGGTGACAAGGTGATCCGGCACGCGGTGGTGCAGGTGGCGAATTGAGCGGGAGGCTTTTGCACAGAGTCCGCGTTTTCAGGGAGAGAGGCGAGGGTTCGCCCGGTTCTCCATATATTGGTCAATGGAAACATTTTCATAGATTTAGGAGGCTTTCATTATGTCTAAAGTAATCGGTATTGACTTGGGTACCACCAACTCCTGCGTGGCGGTGATGGAGGGCGGCGAGGCCGTCGTCATTGCCAACGCCGAGGGAAACCGCACCACCCCCTCCGTCGTCGCCTTCTCCAAGACCGGCGAGCGCATGGTGGGCCAGGTGGCCAAGCGCCAGGCCATCACCAACCCGGACCGGACCATTTCCTCCATCAAGCGGGAGATGGGCTCCGACCATAAGGTGGGCATCGACAACAAGAACTACACCCCCCAGGAGATCAGCGCCATGATCCTCCAGAAGCTGAAGGCGGACGCCGAGGCTTATCTGGGCGGCGCCGTCACCGAGGCGGTCATTACCGTTCCCGCCTACTTCACCGACTCCCAGCGCCAGGCCACCAAGGACGCGGGCAAGATCGCGGGCCTGGACGTCAAGCGCATTATCAACGAGCCCACCGCCGCGGCCCTGGCCTACGGTGTGGATAAGGAGCAGACCCAGAAGATCATGGTGTACGACCTGGGCGGCGGCACCTTTGACGTCAGCATTCTGGACATTGACGACGGTGTGATCGAGGTTCTGGCCACCGCCGGCAACAACCGCCTGGGCGGCGACGACTTTGACGAGTGCGTCATGAAGTGGCTGGTAAGCGAGTTCAAGCGCAGCGACGGCGTGGATCTCTCCGGCGACAAGGTTGCCATGCAGCGCCTGAAGGAGGCCGCCGAGAAGGCCAAGATCGAGCTTTCCGGCGTCACCACCAGCAACATCAATCTCCCCTATATCACCGCCGACGCCACCGGCCCCAAGCATCTGGACGTGACCCTCTCCCGGGCGAAGTTCAACGAGCTGACCGCCCATCTGGTGGACGCCACCATGGGCCCCGTGCGGCAGGCCATGAGCGACGCGGGCCTGAAGCCCTCCGACCTCAGCAAGGTTCTGCTGGTGGGCGGCTCCAGCCGCATTCCCGCCGTGCAGGACGCCGTGAAGAGCTTCACCGGCTCCGACCCGTTCAAGGGCATCAACCCCGACGAGTGCGTGGCCATGGGCGCGGCCCTCCAGGCGGGCGTCCTCACCGGCGACGTGAAGGGCCTTTTGCTGCTGGATGTCACTCCGCTGTCCCTGGGCATCGAGACCTACGGCGGCGTGTGCACCAAGCTCATCGACCGCAACACCACCATCCCCGTGAAGAAGAGCCAGGTCTTCTCCACCGCCGCCGACAACCAGACCAGCGTGGAGGTCAACGTCCTCCAGGGCGAGCGGGAGATGGCCGCGGCGAATAAATCCCTGGGCCGCTTCCATTTGGACGGCATCGCGCCGGCCCGGCGGGGCGTGCCCCAGATCGAGGTTACTTTCGACATCGACGCCAACGGCATTGTCAACGTCTCCGCCAAGGACCTGGGCACCGGGACGGAGCAGCACATCACCATCACCTCCTCCTCCAACATGAGCAAGGAGGACATTGAGAAGGCCGTGAAGGAAGCGGAGCAGTACGCCGCCCAGGACAAGAAGCTGAAAGAGGAAGTGGAGACCCGGAACCAGGCGGACCAGATGGTCTACCAGACCGAGAAAACGCTGGCGGACATGGGCGGCAAGATTCCCGCCGACGACAAGGGCAAGGTTCAGGGAGCTCTCGACAAGCTGAAGGAGACCCTGAAGGGGACGGACTCCGCCGCCATCAAGGCGGACACGGAGGCGCTCCAGCAGGCGTTCTACGCGGTCAGTGAGAAGCTCTACCAGCAGGCCAATCCCCAGGGTGCGCAGCCCGGCGGAGACGCCGGCGCGTCCCAGGAGGGGCAGTACTACGACGCCGACTACAAGGTAGTGGACGACGACGATCAGAAGAAATAAACGGGCTTAATCGTTCAATGGGACGGGGAGAATTCCCCGCCCCATTGAACGGCGTTATTCGCAGGAGGCAACATGGCTGAGCAGAAACGGGATTATTACGAGGTCCTGGGCGTCAACAAAGGCGCCTCGGACGAGGAGATCAAGCGGGCTTACCGGAAGCTGGCCAAGGCCAATCATCCGGACCTGAACCCCGGGGACAAGGAGGCCGAGGCCCGCTTTAAAGAGGTCAACGAGGCGTACGAAATCCTTTCGGACAAGGAAAAGCGGAGCCGGTACGATCAGTTCGGCCACGCCGGAGTGGACCCCAACTTTGGCGCGGGCGGCGGTTTTGACGGTGGTTTTGGTGGCTTTGATTTCGGGGACCTGGGGGATATTTTCGGCAGCTTTTTCGGCGGCGGCTTCGGCGGCGGTCGGCGGACGAACCCCAACGCTCCCCAGAGGGGAGAGAGCATCCGCACCTCTTTGACCGTCAGCTTTGAAGAGGCGGCCTTCGGCTGTGAAAAGACTGTCACCGTGGACCGGACGGAGAGCTGCACGGTCTGCCATGGCAGCGGCTGCGCCGAGGGGGCCACGCCGGAGGTCTGCCCCACCTGTCACGGCACCGGCGTCGTGCAGAACCGGCGGCAGACGCCGATGGGGGTGATTTCCACCTCCTCGCCCTGCTCCCACTGCGGCGGCAAGGGCAAGATCATCTCCCAGCCCTGCAAGGAATGCCAGGGCGCGGGCGTGACGCGGCGGCGGAAAACCATCCAGGCCAGCATTCCGGCGGGCATCGACAACGGACAGACCATCTCCATCCGGGGCCAGGGCAATGCGGGCAAGAACGGCGGCCCCGCCGGGGACCTTCTGATTACGATTGCCGTCCGGCCGCACGAGTTCTTCCGCCGGGAGGGCACCTCCGTTTTGTGCGAGGCGCCCGTCACCTTCGCCCAGGCGGTGCTGGGGGCGGAGCTGGAGATTCCCACCATTGACGGCAAGGTGAAGTACGACCTGCCGGAGGGCACCCAGAGCGGCGCAACCTTCCGCCTCAAGGGCAAGGGCATCCCCTCCATCAATGGCCGGGGACGGGGCGACCAGTATGTCACGGTTTACATTGAGACGCCCCGCAACCTGAACCGGGAGCAGAAAGAGGCGCTGAAGAAATTTGCCGAGACCATGGGCGACAACAACTACGAGGAGAGGAAGAAGTTCTTCGGCAAGAAAAAGAGGTGATTCCATGTATCTGGCGGACTATCACATCCACTCCCGCATCTCTCCGGACGCGGGGGACTCCATGACCGCCCTGGCGGAGGCGGGGCTGGCGGCGGGGCTGGCGGAGGTCTGCTTTACCGATCACGTGGAGCCGGTGGTCTGGGGCGGCACAGCGCTGCGGGAGTCCTATGATTGGGCGGCTCTGGCGGCGGAGTTTGACGCCGCCAAGGCAAATGTGGGAGACCGGATGGTCCTGCGTCTTGGAATCGAGCTGGGGGACGCCTGCTGGAGCGTGGAGCGGACGGAGGCGCTCTTGCGGGACGCTCCGCCCCTGGATTTTGTCATTGGCTCCGTCCACATGCTCTCCCGGCGGTACGGGGGACTGGACCTCTACTATTTTGATCCCAAGACGGAGGAAGAGGCCTATGCCGGCATCGCGGATTATCTGGACCAGGTGCGGAAGATGATCGCGTGGGGGCGGTTTACTGTGCTGGGTCACCTGACGCTGCCGCTGCGGTATCTCAACGAAAACCGCGGGTTTCGCCTGAGCTTTGACCGTTTTGAGCCGGAGATGAGGGAGATTTTCCGTTCCCTGATCGATAAGGGCCTTGGCATTGAGGTAAACACGAACCGGGGCGGCACGCCTCTGCCGGACGGGAAATGGCTGCGGCTGTACCGTGAACTGGGAGGCGAACTGGTCACGCTGGGCACCGACGCGCACTCTGCGGACTTTGTGGGCTGCGCCATTCGTGAGCGGCAGGCCCTCCTGCGGGAGTGCGGTTTCGCCCGGTTCTGCACCTTTGCGGGGCAAAAGCCCGTCTGGCACGAGCTGTGAAGCGGGCCTTCCGGAAAATGTCGGATTTGCGGCGCTGGAAGCTGCGGAAAGCATATTGATTTTTTGAAAAAATTAGGGTACAATATAAGGCACAAAATTATAGGGCAAGGGGGAATATGGCCATGAAAATTGCGCTGGGCTGCGATCACGGCGGCTATGATCTGAAACAGCATATCATCCAGGTGCTGGAGCGCCTGGGGCACGAGTATGAGGACTTCGGCTGCTCTTCCAAGGACAGCTGCGATTATCCGGATTTCGGCGCCGCCGCCGCCCGGGCTGTGGCGGCGGGCAAGTGTGACCGCGGCATTGTGATCTGTACCACTGGCATCGGGATTTCCATCTCCGCCAACAAGATCAAGGGCATTCGCTGCGCTCACTGTGCCGACTGCCTCCAGGCGGAGATGACCCGCCGCCACAACGACGCGAATATGATGGCCATCGGCGCGGGCTTCACAGGGCCGAACATGGCCGAGCGGATGGTGGAGGCGTTCCTCTCTACGGAATTCGAGGGGGGCCGTCACGCCCGCCGGGTGGATAAGATGATGTCCCTGGAGGACTGAGTGGCTGCCGGAGGAGCCGGATTTGCAAAATAGGGGGCGCTGCCCCTGAAGAGAGGTGATGCGCATGGCAGGGGCCAAGGGCTACAGCAGTTACCGGGGCCGTGGGTCCAAATGGAAAGTTTTCATGGCGATTTTGCTGGTGCTGGTCATTTTGGCGGCCGCCAGCGTCATCTATCTGGAACAGCACATTGTGTACAGCAGCGGCGGCCGGCGTCAGATCGTGCTGCCCTGGCAGTCGGAGGAGGCGGATGCCGCGCCGGTGGGAGACCAGCAGGGCGCGGAGAACCGTCCGAATGTGGAGGTGGTGGTGGAGCCGCCGAAGGAGGAGGAACCCCAGGAAATCCTTGCGCGGGCGCTTCCCGCCGCCGCCCTGACCCGAGCGGTTTGGGCGGAATTTGAGGCCGGTATGGCCGCAGATTCCGCCATGGGGACCTGCAACGCTGTGGTTGTGCGCCTGAAAACCTCCAACGGAACGGTTTACTTTGAGTCCGCCAATGCCGTCTCCGGCGCCGTGCAGGTGGCGGGGGACCCGGGGGAGACCGCCTCCGTTTTGAATCTCGTTACCTCCCGGGAGGGGCTGCACGCCATCGCCAGCATGTCCTGCCTTCAGGACTTCAAGGCCGCCAATGCCGACGTGGAGGGCCGGGGATTGAAAAATACCGGCGGCTATATTTTCTACGACGGCAACAACAGCCTCTGGCTGGACCCCTGCAAGCCCTCCGCCAGGGAGTATGTCTGCGCCCTGGCGAAGGAGATCGCGGAGCTGGGATTCGACGAGCTGCTGCTCACGGATTTCAGCTATCCTACCGTGGGAAAAATCAACAAGATTTTCTATAATACCGACGTTCCCCTCGCCAACAATTTGGACCAGCTCCTCAGCGAGCTCCGGACGGCGCTGGAGCCTTACGATATTCTGCTGTCTGTGGAGATTCCGAAGGCGGTTATTGCCGAGGGACCCGATCTGACGGCCGGATTGGACCTGAGCCGTCTGGCGGGCCGGGTGGACCGCATCTACGCCGAAGCCGCGCCGGAGGAGGTGGAGACGCTGTCCAATCTGGTGTCCCAGGCGGGGGGAGCGGACGGCGGTGTCCAATTTATCCCGGAGCTGACGGAAGACAGCCCGTCCCTGACGGGCAGCCGCCTGATTCTGGCGGAGTGACGGGGTCCGTATGGAAGATAGGCTCCCGGAGGAAAATCCCTCCGGGAGCTTCCGCCGTTTATCAAGGGAGACTTTCGGAAAGGGGCCGGGTGATGGACATGGGAATCCGATATCGCGTTCCGGCGGACCGGCGGCCGTGAGGCGGCTGGCGGTCTTTGCCGGAGGCGTTTCTCTGGGTATCTTTCTGGCGCAGTACCTGCTGGAGGGCGGCTGGCCTCTGGCGGCGGCGCTGGCCAGCCTGGCCCTGGGCGTGCTGGCGCTGGCCCTGCCTGGGACGTGGCGGAGGAGGGTCCTGGTATTTGCCTCGGCGCTGGCGTTGGGGCTGGGCTACAGCTGGCTCTATGCCCGGCAGGTGCAGCGGCCCAACGAGGCGCTGGCCGGCAGAACGGAGCCTGTCGCCGCCACGCTCTGCGAATACCCGGAGCCCGGCGATTTTGGCGCGCGGGTGACGGTACGGCTGGAGGGCCTTCCCGGCAAGGCCGTGCTTTACGGCGGGGAGGAGCTGCTGGAGCTGGCTCCGGGACAGACGGTGACCGGAACGGCGCTTCTCCGCAGCGCCGCCCGCATTCGGGATGAGGACGTCACATCCTTCACGTCCAAGGGGGTTTTCCTGCTGGCCTATGGCCGGGGGGAATTCACGGCGGAGGAGGGCAGCCGCCGCAGTCCCCGGTGGTATCCGGTCTGCCTGAGACAGGCGATGGAGCGGCGCATACGGGACCTGTTCCACGGCGACGCCGCCGGGTTTCTCATGGCCCTTTTGACGGGGGACCGGGGAGAGGTCTCCGAAGCGGCTTACACGGCGCTTACCGAGGCGGGGCTGAGCCACATCCTGGCGGTGTCCGGGATGCACTGCGGTTTTCTCATGGCTCTGGCGGGGTTTCTCCTGCCGGACCGGAGATTACAGGCCCTGCTGGGGATTCCGTTGCTGGCGTTTTACGCCGCCCTCACCGGGGGCAGCCCCTCGGTGCTCCGGGCCTGTGTGATGCTGTCCTTGCCGCTGCTGGCGATTCTGGTCCGCCGGGAGAGCGACGGGCCCACGTCTCTGCTGGCGGCGCTGTTCCTCATCCTGCTGGCCAATCCCTTTGCCGCCGCTTCGGTCAGCCTGCAATTGTCCTTCGCCGCCATGACGGGGATTCTCTGGCTGTCGCCGAAGGTCTACCAATGGTTGAAGAACGGGAAGAGGCGGGGGAGAGGCTTCCGCTTCCTGGCGGTCTCCTTTTCCGTGTCCATGGGGGCAATGGTGTTCACCGTGCCCCTGACGGCGTATTATTTCGGCGCGCTGGTGCTGATTGCGCCGCTGAGCGCCGCGCTCTGCCTCTGGGCCGCCAGCGGAGCGTTCCTGTTCGGGCTGGCGTCGGTGTTTGCCAGCTTTGTGGTTCCGCCGCTGGGAGCGCTGCTGGCTCTTCCGGCACAAGCGGCGGCGGCTTACATTCTCCTTGCCGCCGGGGGCCTTTCCCAGGTTCCCTATCACGCGGTGTATACCGCCAATCCCTATTTGAAATACTGGATCGTTTATGTCTACATCCTCTTTGCCGCCGCTTATCTGGCCCGGCGGGCGGGACGGCGGAAGTACGCGCTGGCCGCCGCGCTGGCGGCGCTGACGCTGGCCCTCACCGTCCGGCTGGGCGAGGAGCGGTATCGCGGCGGCCTGGAGATTCTGGTAATGGATGTGGGTCAGGGGCAGAGTGTGGCGCTGGCCTCCGGCGGGCGCTTCGCCCTGGTGGACTGCGGAAGCGCCAACAGCTGGAAAGCTCCCGGAGAGACCGCCGCCCGGCAGCTTCTCAGCATGGGATGCCGGCGTTTGGACTGGCTGGTGCTCACCCACTGTGACAGCGACCATATCTCCGGCGTGACGGGCCTCCTGGCCCGGCTGGAGGTGGAAACGCTGCTGCTTCCGGAGCCGGAAGACGGCCCGGGGCCCCAGGACGCGCTGCGGGCCGCCGCCGGGGAGCACGGCGTCCAGATCCGCTTTGTAACGGAGGAGGAGCGGCTGGACTTTGGGGAGGGAACGCTGACCGTTTTCCCGCCCCTGGGGAACGCCGGGGACAATGACCGCGGCCTGTCCCTGCTGGCCTCCGCCTGGAACCGGTACTTTCTCATTACCGGCGACATGAGCGCCGCCACGGAGGCGGTTTTGCTGGAGTCCTGCGGCCTGCCGGAAATCGAGGGAATGGTGGCGGGGCACCACGGGTCCAGATACGCCACATCTCAGCTTCTGCTGGAGACGCTGTGCCCGGAGACGGTCTGTATCAGCGTCGGGCCCAACAGCTACGGGCATCCCGCCGGGGAGACGCTGCTCCGTCTGGCCCGGCAGGGCTGTGAAATTTACCGCACGGACCTGCATGGAACCATCCATCTCGCCTGGAATCAGGAGGAATCCCATGGCTAATGCAAAAAGAGCCCCCCGCCGGGGCGCGGCCCTTCAAAAATTGAAGGCGGATCTGTCCGCCGGCACGCCTGCCGCCGCGTATATCTTCTACGGAGAGGAGAGCTATCTTCGGGAGTACTATCTGGGAGAGCTGCGCAAAAAGCTGATTCCCCCGGGTTTCGAGACCTTCAACTACCATGCGCTGGAGGGGAAGGACGTCACGGCGCAGAGCCTGTCGGAGACGGTGGAGGCCATGCCCATGATGGCGGAGCGGACGATGACGGCCGTCACGGACTATGATATCTTCAAATTGGGAGAGGAGCAGCGCGGAAAGCTCATCGCTTTGCTGGAGGACCTGCCGCCTTACTGCTGTTTGGTCTTTGTCTATGACACGCTGGAGTACAAGCCCAACCGGACCATGAAAAAGCTCTGCAAGGCCCTGGACACGTATGTGGAGGCGGTGGAGTTTCCGGCGGCGGAGAACAGCGACCTGCTGCCCTGGATTTCCCGCCGCTTTAAGGCCTTGGGAAAGGAGATCGACCGGCAGACGGCGGAGTACCTGGTCTTCACCTGCGGCGGCCTGATGACGGGGCTGGTGCCGGAGATTCAAAAGATTGCCGCCTACGCCAAGGGAACCGCCGTCACTCGAGAGGACGTGGACGCCGTGGCGGACCCGGTGCTGTCGGCGGAGGTGTTCCGCTTGTCGGACGCGGTGCTCCAGGGTAATTACGATCAGGCGGCGTCCATTCTGGGGGACCTTCTGAAAATGCAGACAGAGCCTATTTTGATTCTGGCGGCCCTGGGCAGCCAGCTCCGCCGCATCTGGACGGCCCGGCTGGCTCTGGACAGCGGGCGGGACCGGTACTGGCTGATGGAGCTGTGGGGCATGAAGAGCGACTATCCCGCCAAGCTGCTTCTCTCCGCCGCCCGGCGGACCACGGGAGAGTGGTGCGCCCAGGCGGTGCGGCAGTGCCAGGTCCTGGACCGCCGGATGAAGAGCGAGCGGGGCGTGGACAGCGCGGGAGAGCTGAAGCTGCTGCTGGTCCGGCTGGCGGCAAGGAGGAGATGAGCCGTGAAACGAATCAGGGAAGTTATTGTGGTGGAGGGCCGCTACGATAAGAACACGATCTCCCAGGTGGTGGACGCCACAGTCGTCACGCTGGGGGGCTTTGCCGTGTTCAACGACCGGGAAAAGCTGGCGTTCCTGCGCCGCCTGGCGGAGAAGCAGGGCCTCATCATCCTCACGGACAGCGACGGGGCCGGGTTTCTCCTCCGGAACTATCTCAAAGGAGCCCTGCCGAAAGAACGGGTGAAGCAGGCGTATATCCCCGATGTGAAGGGAAAGGAGCGCCGGAAGCGCCGGGGCGGCAAGGAGGGGAAGCTGGGAGTGGAAGGCATGTCCCCCGCCGTTTTGCTGGAGACGCTCCGCCGCGCCGGGGCGACGTTTGAGGACGAGCCCTCCGCCGGAGAGAGGGGGGGGCTCACCAAGGCGGACCTGGTTGTCCTGGGACTCAGCGGCGGGGAGGGGAGCGCGGAACGGCGCCGCCGCCTTCTAAAACGCCTGGACCTGCCGGAACATCTGACGGCCAACGGACTGCTGGAGGCGCTGAACCTTCTCTTCAGCCGGGAGGAGCTGGAAGCGCTGCTGTCGAAAGCGCCTTCCGAACAGGAGGATTGCCTGTGACCCGGGCGGTCCTCTTTTTCGACATGCCGCCTTCTCCGCCGCCTTTTTTTCGACAAAATTTGCGCTTTGGACGAACCGGTAAACCGGATTCGACAAAATTCGACAAATTTTGCTGGACAGCCCATGCTATCCTGAAAATAGAAACGGCTCGTTTCCTGAACGGAAGCGAGAGAAATATGAAAAGGGGGCGGCGGCGTGCAGAAGCGGTTGATGAGAGAAACCCAGTGTTTGGCGTCTCAGGCGCGGTACTACCTGCTGGAGGGAACGCCGGAAGAGCCATCGTATGGCATTCAAGTGGAGCTTGACGGAGAGGAGGCGGCTGTTTGGGACCTCAGCCCCTCGCGGGAGAAGGTGCAGGAGCTGCTGGCGTCGCTGATCCGGGGCGGCGTGACGCCCGTGGCCCTGCGGGACATCGTGGACGATTGGCTGCTGGAGTAGACGCGCCGGCACGAAGCGCTTTCCTGAAATGGAACTTCCTGCAACATTTACAAATTCTTCATAACTTTTGAGAAAATCCCCCTTTACAAATGGGGGCGGCTGTACTATGATAATCACTGTTAGCACTCCTGGTATTTGAGTGCTAACAGTGATTATGTTTTTTCAAATTTTTATATTTTAAGGAGGAAACCCAAATGAAACTCACCCCGCTTGCAGACCGTGTCATTCTGAAGATGGTAGAGACCGAGGAGACCACCAAGGGCGGCATCATTCTCACCGGCTCCGCCAAGGAGAAGCCCTCTGTGGCCGAAGTCATCTGCGTCGGCCCCGGCGGCATGGTGGACGGAAAGGAAGTCACCATGACCGTGAAGCCCGGCGACAAGGTCATCACCAGCCAGTACGCCGGCACCAAGGTGAAGCTGGAGGATGTGGAGTACACCGTCGTCCGGCAGAACGATATTCTGGCTATCGTGGAGTAATGCAAGACGCGCTGCTGCGCGTTTCAAGAGGGGACTTCGCCCCCCTTGAGAATCCCCCCTCACCAGTGACGCGGCGTCACCGGTGTGTGCGCCCAGGGCGCACGGGTCGGGGAATTTTCCTGACGCGCATGTTGTCAGGAAAATGATAGAACTTTTTTCTCCGCTTGGCGGAGAAACCAGGGGGACACCCCCTGGACCCCGGTGAAATCAAAGAGGCTTCGCCCTTTGATTTCACGGTTCTGACAAAACACTGCTATGGAGGTAGATTTATTATGTCTAAGCTCATCAAGCGCGGCGAGGACGCCCGCAAGGCGCTGGAGACCGGCGTCAATACTCTGGCTGATACCGTCAAGATCACCCTGGGCCCCAAGGGCCGGAACGTGGTTCTGGATAAGAAGTACGGCGCGCCCCTTATCACCAACGACGGCGTGACCATCGCCAAGGAAATCGAGTTGGACGATCCCTTTGAGAACATGGGCGCCCAGCTGGT
>Ga0073908_1001000_pt1 | contig 43127 bp, 33 predicted proteins | sample MucameincwithD2O_FD_65484 | JGI IMG/M metagenome (GOLD analysis project Ga0073908, IMG submission 65484) | Mouse cecum microbial communities from Vienna, Austria - Mucus amended microcosms incubated with D2O | ecosystem: Host-associated > Mammals > Digestive system > Large intestine > Cecum... | reverse complement strand
TGTAAATCTGTTCAAAGATCGCTGTCTTAACTGCGATGCTGTTCCTTTCAGAAAGCGGGTGCAAAGGTAAGAACTTAAAAGCATAACTTCCAAATTTTTCCGGAAGTTTTTTTCTTTCTTCTTTTCGACTCCTTTAAATAAGGATAAGGAAAAGCAAAACAAGAAAAAGTTCTTCTTTGCGAATCGGACTACAAAGATAAGGAGAAATATTAATAAGTTTCAATTCATCTTTTTCTTTCTTTGCGTCACCTTCCACAATTCTGTTTCAGCATTTCAATTTCACCACTTTCCGTCTCTTGGAAAGCGGTTGCAAAGGTATAGGATTTAGCAATACAAGCCAAACATATCTGCCATTTTCTTTTAATAAAAACGAAACTTTTTTTGTAACTATCTGGTTCATAAAGATATTTTGAGCGAACATTTTTGAGGAAAGGAAAGAGAGAGAAAATAACAACACACACTATATATACGTGCGCGAGAAACGCAAAGAAAGAGAATAAAACATTCTATAAGTATGCCGGATTGGGTGGTGCAGGCTCTGTCAAAATAATCGTTGCATCAAAGCAAGGACATTGCTTCACCCACTCTTCCGGCTCTATCTCCCCGTTATGGTTCAGGTCGGGGCTTAGGTCGCGATGACCGCAAAGCCGGGCACTGGGATAATCTTTCAGCAACAGCAACACAAGTACGCGCAGAGAATGCCTTTGGAAAGGGGTACGCGCATCGGCAGGGCGACCATACTCGTCAAGACCACCTTCGTAACAGACACCGATGCTATTTGCATTCGCCTCCGGGCAGGGACAAGGGGCGAAGAGACTTGATGTCACCATTCTTCCGGATATAAAAATGATAGGAGGATGTGTCCAAACACCAAAAATATGAAAATCCCCCCCTGTCACAGATATCTGTAGCAAGAGTGATTTTGTTAAAAAGAGGTTTTTGACAACCTCTGGTCTGTCGTCAAGTCGTGCTCCGTATAGTAGCGGTCGCAGCGGGTGGCGGAACAATGGACGACGATAAGATTGATGAATCTCATGAGAGTTAAGAATTAACTTTTTAATTTAAAAAAGCTACACCGTCATGACATGGATGCTTAAGGCACCAATGAGGGCAGAAGCTACAGCGATTATCACTTTCAGGATTTTATCCCAAACAGATGTTTTTGTACTTATAGGAAATTTAAATTAAGGATTAAGGGTTAAGGATTAAGCCTATTCAAATTATATTCAAAAAGATTTCTTTATTCAGCTTCTTTTGAGCTTCCTTCTGGTCTATCTTCCTGTTTCTATTTGCCACACAGCTTGCTATGATCCTCATAGAAACAGAGAAAAATCTCCTCAAAAAAGAACTCTCAAAATGATGCAGAATAAAATTTCATTTTTTATCCCAGCGGATTCTCGCCCTGATCACCGTCATTGCTGGACCGACGCCTTGATTGCCTTCGCCAGAACTACCCTCCTCGGGCTTGTCGAGCACATAGTCCACATAGCCGGGCTGCGGGTCACGGCGGTGCTGCCGTTCACCAACTTCAGCTCCGTGTCGAGGATAAAGCGTATATTCACCTTCGCGATAATGCGCACCGTACACTTCTCCGAGGTCTCCATGCCGGGACAGCGGAACGTCATGTGAAAAGTACCCAGCTGGTTCAGCTTCACCTTGTCACCGTTGGCAAGGTTGCCTTGAATCTCCTCTACCAGGGCTTCGATGACGTGCTTTACGTCTCCCTTTCGTCATGACACAGTTCTTCTGGATGGAGGCGGCAAGAACATCGACGTCTATGGTGCCGCAAGTCTTGGGTTTCTGACGGAGATAGTACAACATGGGCGAGACCGGGGTCGCTCACAATTTTATGCCGTTGGAAGCGTTCTACAATTACATTCATAAATTTGAAAAGTTATAGTTGTTTGCCAATATATAGTTCACAAAAACGCATCATCCGTCCACACCAAATGCATCATACATTAAAGGCAAACGGATGATATATTGAAGGTAAATATATGATGACTATTGCAGATAAACTTCTTAATGACTATTAAGTGTTGTTATAAAACATGATATTATTTACTGCATATTTGGAGACTATCAAAAAACACGTATCTTTGCAGTGTGTTTTTCATAGTATTAGATTTAAGGTTAACGAAAGATTGGCTGTCTGGGATAGATAGCCTTTTCTTTTTTCATACATTACCGTTACCGTTATGAAATTATTTTTTCTACATTTGCACCCGCTAAAAGGAAACAAAACCGCATCAGGCTGAAAAAACATGAGGAATACATCACCCACCGCACCTACCATCCGCTTCCGCCGCTGGAGCAGAAAAGCCTACGCTGCATTTGCCAGCATAGGACGGTGTGTCACCATCGGTTGCCTGCGCAAAAGCGTGGCAGACAGCTCTCTGTCCAAACAGAAAACTGCGGGAACCGACGGACATGCCGGATGCGGGGAAGAGAGTACCTGGAAAGGGAAAACGGAAGGAAGAGAAACCGACACCGGCATTCCGCTGGGTAGCAGCAGCGCCCTAACAAGTATCCTCACGGAGCTGGGAACAAACCGGCACATTCTTTTTGAAACACAAGTCATCCGCCCCTGCGGGAATACAGGCGGACAAGACACATATAGCCTGAAACAAAAGAGAATAAGAGGTACGAATTACCGGAAGCCATGCAGCAGAATGACGAGCTGCACCGCCCCGGCAATCCGTACCTCTGTCTTTATCCACGAACTTAACCCAAGAAAGATATGACCCTACAGAAGTTGAAGGAACAAGTGCTGCGCGGCAGCCACATCAGCAAGGAAGAAGCCGAATGGCTGGCTGTGCAACCCGACAAGGAAGCACTATACGAAGCTGCCCACGAGATAACCCAGGGCCTGGCCTCGGAGGAGTTTGATATGTGCTCCATCATTAATGCCAAGTCCGGACGATGCCCGGAAAATTGCAAGTGGTGTGCACAGTCGTCGCACTACAAAACCCAGGCAGACGTGTACGACCTGGTGGACAAAGAAGAATGCCTGCGGCATGCCCGGCATAATGAAGCCCAGGGCGTGGCACGTTTTTCGCTGGTGACCAGTGGACGGAAGCCCTCCTCCAGAAACATGGAGAAACTGTGCGAAGCCGCCCGGCACATGCGCCGGCACTCGTCCATCCAGTTGTGCGCATCACTGGGACTGCTCAACGAAGACGAAATGCGGGCACTGCACGACGCAGGCATCACCCGCTATCACTGCAACCTGGAGACAGCCCCCTCCTACTTTCCCCAACTGTGCAGCACGCACACGCAGGAAGAGAAGTTGCGCACCCTGCAAGCCGCCCGCAACGTAGGCATGGACATCTGCAGCGGCGGCATCATCGGCATGGGCGAGAGCATGGAGCAACGTATCGAATTCGCCTTCACACTGCGCGAGCTGGAAGTACAGTCCATCCCCATCAACCTCCTGAGCCCCATCCCCGGTACACCGCTGGAACAGCAGGCACCACTCAGCGAGGAGGAAATACTGACCACCATCGCCCTCTTCCGCTTCATCAACCCGACAGCTTTCCTCCGCTTTGCCGGAGGACGCTCGCAACTAAGCAAGGAGGCTGTGAAGCAGGCGCTGCACATCGGCATCAACTCCGCCATCGTGGGCGACCTGCTGACAACGCTCGGTTCGAAAGTGTCGGAAGACAAGATGCTGATAGAAGATGCCGGATACCGGTTCTGCGGTTCGCAGTTCGACAGAGAGCACCTCTGGCACCCCTATACTTCTACAACCAACCCGCTGCCGGTGTACAAGGTGAAGCGTGCCGAAGGCGCCACCATCACCCTGGAAAGCGGAGAAACCCTCGTAGAGGGAATGTCGTCGTGGTGGTGCGCCGTCCACGGATACAACCACCCCATACTGAACCGGGCGGCAGAGGAACAGCTGGGCAAGATGTCGCATGTGATGTTCGGAGGGCTGACACACGACCCTGCCATTGAACTGGGCCAGTTGCTGCTACCGCTTGTCCCGCCGTCCATGCAGAAGATATTCTATGCCGACTCGGGCTCGGTGGCAGTAGAGGTGGCCTTGAAAATGGCCGTGCAGTACTGGTATGGCAAGGGAAAGGCGAAGAAGAACAATTTTGTGACTATCCGTTCGGGCTATCACGGGGATACATGGAATGCCATGTCTGTCTGCGACCCGGTGACGGGCATGCATTCGCTGTTCGGGGCATCATTGCCGATGCGCTATTTCGTGCCGCAGCCGCGCTCGCGCTTCCACGGCGAATGGGATGAACGGGATACGGTGGAACTGCGGAAACTGGTAGAGGAGCATCACGAGGAACTGGCAGCGCTTATCCTCGAACCTGTGGTGCAGGGCGCTGGCGGCATGTGGTTCTACCACCCCCAGTACCTGCGCGAAGCGGCACAGATATGCAAGGAACATGGCCTGCTGCTGATATTCGATGAAATAGCCACGGGCTTCGGACGGACGGGAAAGCTCTTTGCCTGGGAGCACGCGGGTGTGGAACCGGACATCATGTGCATAGGAAAGGCCATAACGGGCGGATACATGACGCTGTCTGCCGTACTGACAACGAACGAAGTGGCGGATACCATCTCCAACCATACGCCGGAGGTGTTTATGCACGGCCCCACCTTTATGGGGAATCCACTGGCATGCGCCGTGGCATGCGCTTCGGTGAAGCTGCTGACCTCGCCCGAATACGACTGGCAAGGAAAGGTGAACCGCATCAGCCGGCAACTGCTGGAAGAGCTCGAGCCGGCACGCCGACTGCCGCAGGTGACGGATGTACGTGTGCTGGGAGCCATCGGGGTGATTGAAACCCAAGAGCCCGTAGACATGGCGTGGATGCAGAAACGCTTCGTTGAAGAGGGAATCTGGGTACGCCCGTTCGGAAGATTGGTATACCTGATGCCTCCGTTCATTATAGAGCCGCAACAGCTGACAAAGCTGACGGGAGGATTGATGAAAATTATAAGAATGTGCTAACATTGGCATATGGACACATTAAAAAGAATTATGAATACAACCGAATATATGCAGCAAGAACTGCAAACACTAAAAGAACACAGCAACCTGCGCCTACTGCCGCAACTGACGCACGAGGGGCGCACAGTGGTAGCCGATGGCCGACGCATGCTGAACCTTTCGTCCAACGACTACCTGGGCCTGGCCGCCGACCATCGGCTGAGGGAAGAATTCCTGCAAAATCTGACGCCGGACAACTTCCTGCCGACCTCCTCCTCCTCCCGCCTGCTGACGGGAAACTTCGGGATTTACGAAGAACTGGAGACGGAACTCGCCACACTTTTCGGCACGGAGACAGCGCTGGTGCTCAATAGCGGCTATCATGCCAATATGGGGATTCTGCCCGCCGTGAGCGATGCACAAACCCTGATATTGGCAGACAAGCTGGTGCATGCCAGCATCATCGACGGCATCCGCCTATCCACCGCACGCTGCATCCGATTCCGCCACAACGACCTGGCGCAACTGGAACGCCTGCTGGAACAGCATCATACGACATACCGGCAACTGATTATCGTCACAGAAAGCATCTTCAGCATGGACGGTGACCAAGCCGACCTCACGGCATTGGTGCATCTGAAAAAAAAATATCCCAACGTACTGCTCTATGTGGACGAAGCCCATGCCTTCGGCGTAAAAGGAGCACGAGGCCTGGGCTGCGCCGAAGAAACCGGATGCATCCGGGATATAGATTTCCTCGTGGGCACCTTCGGCAAGGCAGCGGCATCTGCCGGCGCATACATCGCCTGCTGTCATACGATACGCGAGTACCTCGTCAACCGGATGCGAACCCTCATCTTCACCACGGCACTGCCTCCGACAAGCATTGCCTGGACACTGTTTATCGTACGGAAACTTGCCGGAATGCAAGACCGCCGCGAGCATCTGGCAAGAATCGGCCGGACGCTACGCGAAGCATTACAAGCCAAGGGGTACGGATGCCCCAGCGCAAGCCATATCGTCCCCTTGATTATCGGCCCCAGCACCGACACCGTGTTGTGCGCAGAGCTGCTGCAGAGGCATGGATTCTATGCACTGCCGGTACGCCCGCCCACGGTGCCCGAAGGAACATCACGCATCCGCTTCTCGCTGACGGCAGACATTACAGAGCAGGAGATAGAAGAAATGATTAAATATATATAGTGTAAGATAACTCATCACATATATTATTATGAGACAAGTTTACATCATCAAAAAAAACAACCCCAAGCTGCTACTGTTCTTCGCAGGATGGGCCGCCGACGAAACACCCTTTAAACAATATTGCCCCCAAGGCATGGACTACATGATTTGCTATGACTACCGCACGCTCGATTTCGATACTTCCATCCTAGAGCAATACCGGCAAGTGAACGTAGTGACATGGTCTATGGGCGTATGGGCTGCTCCTATCGCACTGGCTTCCGTGCCCAAGGAGAAACTGATGCTTATAGCTTTTAATGGTACCATTACCCCTATCGGTGACACAGATGGAATTCCCGAAAAGACCTTCCGAGACACCTTGAGCGGACTGACTCCCGCCTCGCTCCAGAAGTTCATGCGCCGCATGTGCAAAGACAGCAATGCCTACAAAGCCTTCCTTGCCATCACTCCCCGCCGAGACTTCAACGAAATTAAGGAAGAGCTGGAACTCATTGAGAAAAAATACACCCGAATGAGAGGGATAACCATCGATGAAAACGGCAATTATATCTACCCCAATAATGACGAGACGGATGCCTATGCAAACGATAAATGCCAATACATCAATTATGACTACGCTTTCATAGGCGCCAACGACCGCATATTCCCTTTAGAAAATATGAAAACAAATTTCGATGACATGTTCAATGATGACAAACTAATTGTTGTAGACTGCGCCCACTATGACGAACCAATGTTCCGCTTCTTGCTGCAAGACATGTGGTCGATGCCCATTGACGACTTTCTAAGCCATCTGAGAGAACTGGATAGACAATAAAAGAATTGAAAAAAATGACAGACATCCCTACCCGCTCCATAGACAAAGAACTTGTAGCAAAACGCTTCTCCTACTCGCGAAGCACCTATGACCGCGAAGCCAGCGTGCAACGGCAAGTAGCCGAAAAAATGATGCGCCTGCTGACTGACGCCCTGCTTTCCGCAGGCATACCCCGTCCGCAACTTCCTACACACTTCCGCCACATCGTAGAGCTTGGCTGCGGAACGGGCAGCTACTCGCGCATCCTGCTGAACACCTTGCAACCGGAAACGCTGTTGCTGAACGACCTCTGCCGGGATATGGAGGAATGCGTCGGGGAGCTATGCACTACGCGCACTACGCGCGTCAGCTTCTTGCCCGGTGATGCCGAAGCTCTCGACTTCCCCGCAGAAACCGACCTGATAACCTCGTGCTCCACCCTGCAATGGTTCAATGACCCTGGCGCTTTCCTCACCCGCTGCCACCAAGTACTGATGGCAGACGGACTGCTTGCCTTCAGCACCTTCGGCACCACAAACATGCACGAAATACGCCAACTGACGGGGCACGGGCTGGAGTATCTCTCCATTGAGGAGCTGCAAGCCCTGCTCTCTCCCGGCTTCGATGTTCTCCATGCCGAGGAAGAGGTAGTGACCCTGTCCTTCCCCACCCCTCAGGCAGTGCTGAAGCATCTGAAGCAAACCGGAGTGACGGGAACGGAAAAAAGGATGTGGACGCGCAGCCGCCTGCAATCCTTCTGCGAAGCATACACCACCCGGTTCAGTGATGCCGCAGGCAACGTAAGCCTAACCTATCACCCTATTTATATCGTCGCACGAAAAAAAACAGAATAATGGAAACAAAAAACATCTACTTCATCAGCGGCATTGATACAGATGCCGGAAAAAGCTATTGCACCGCCTGGTACGCCCGTGAGCTTATGCAACGCGGCCTGCGTGTCGTCACCCAGAAGTTCATCCAGACCGGCAACACCGGTCATTCCGAGGACATCGACCTGCACCGTCGCCTCACCGGAACCGGCTATCTGCCGGAAGACAAAGAGGGGCTGACCATGCCCGAGATATTCTCCTATCCCTGCTCCCCCCACCTCGCCGCTCGCATAGACAAGCGCCCGATAGACTTCGGAAAAATAGAGCGTGCCACCAGGGAACTTTCCCACCGCTATGATACCGTGCTCGTGGAAGGCGCCGGAGGTCTGATGGTTCCCCTCACCGAAGATTTCCTGACGATAGACTACATTGCAGAGAAGCAGTACCCGCTTATCTTCGTCACCTCCGGAAAGCTGGGCAGTATCAACCACACCCTGCTGAACTTCGAAGCCATCAAGAACCGGAGCATCGCGCTCGATACGGTACTCTACAACCTCTACCCCACTGTGGAGGACAAGACTATCCAGGAAGACACGATGAAATACATCAAGCAGTATTTGTCCAAGCACTTTCCCGGAACAAAGTTTGAGGTAGTGCCGGAAATTGTGTAAATTTGCAGCACATAAACGTCCTACTGCACATGGAAGCATTTACATCAGATTCTACTGAAATTATCGTACTCGCTGCGGCGGGTGGCCTGTTCCTTATTCAAATTATCTACTACCTCTGTCTCTACAACCGTATCCATGCACGCAGCCGTGCCGTGAAACAGGGAGACACGCATTTCACCCAGGAACTGCCACCCATATCCGTCATCATCTGCGTCTGCGAGGAATCTGAAAATCTGCGCCGCAACCTGAGCGCCGTGCTGGAGCAGGACTACCCCAAATTTGAAGTCATCGTCATCAACGACGACGACACCGACAAGAGCGAGGATTACCTGACCATCCTCGAAGAGAAATATCCCCATCTCTACCACAGCTTCGTGCCCGAGTCCTCCCGCTACATCAGCCGCAAGAAACTGGCCGTGATGCTTGGAATCAAGGCCAGCAAATATGACTGGATGGTGTTTACCAACGCTGACTGCATGCCCCAAAGCAACCAATGGCTGCGACTGATGGCACGCAACTTCACGCCACGCACCCAGGTGGTGCTGGGCTACAGCGGCTACGAGCGCGGCAAAGGCTGGCTGCACAAACGGGCTGCATTCGACAACCTGTTCACTTCCATGCGCTATCTGGGATTTGCCCTGGCAGGCAGCCCCTACATGGGCATCGGGCGTAACCTGGCCTACCGGAAGGAACTCTTCTACCAGCAGAAAGGATTCTCCGCACACCTCAACCTGCAACGCGGAGACGACGATTTGTTCATCAACCACGTGGCCACCCCGGAAAACACACGGGTGGAAACGGATGCCAAAGCCATTGTGCGCATGCCGCCGCTTCTGCGTGCCAAGGATTGGAAAGAAGAGAAAATAGGCTATGCCTCCACAGCACGGCTGTATCATGGAATGCAACGCCGGCTGGCCGGTTTTGAAACCCTGAGCCGCCTGGCATTCCACGCAACTTGGACAGCCGCCATGATTATCGGCATTCTGCATTTCCACTGGCTGGCAGCAGGCGTGGCTTTTCTTTTGTTCCTGCTCCGTTTCACCATGCAGGCCGTCATTGTCAACAAGACTGCCTGCGACCTGGAAGAACAGCGCAGTTATTACTTCACCCTACCGGTTTTCGACCTATTGCAGCCAATACAGTCTTTGCGTTGGAAGTGGTACTGCCTGTTCCGCAAGAAAAGCGGTTTTCTGAGAAAGTGACTCTCTTATTCGTAACGGATGGAAGTTGCCGGATGGATGCGTGTAATCAGGAATGAAGGACCCAGCAGCATCAGTAGCGAAGCCAGCAATGCACCAGCATTCAGCAGCAGAAACAGCCAGATATTGAAAGATACCGGAACAGTAGCCATGTAATAGGTTTCAGGGTCGAGTTTGAACAAGCCAGACCAGCGCTGCACGAAATAGAATGTAAGGCCGATCATGTTCCCCCAGAACATACCTTTCCCGATGAGAAAGACCGAAAACCAAAGGAAGACTTTACGGATGGTAAAGTTATTGGCTCCCAAAGACTTCAACACGCCTATCATGGAGGTACGCTCTATGATGATAATCAGCAGGCCTGACACCATGGTGAACCCCGCCACCCCAATCATCAGAATGAGAATGACCCAGATATTGACATCCAAAATGCCCAGCCAGACAAAGATTTGGGGATTGAGCTGCTCTACATTGCGGACGCAATACTCGGCACCATAGCGGTCGGGATTCCCGTCCGCATCGGCAGCTATCTCATAGGTGGTTTCTTCCAGCTTGTCATAATCGCGTATTTCCAGCTCCACACCGCTCACCTGGCCGGGCTCCCAGTTATTCAGCCTATTCACCAGACAGAGGTCGGTAATCAGGAACAGGTTGTCGTATTCGGAGAAGTTGGTTTGATAGATACCTACAATCTTCAGGCGGCGGGCACGCACATCGTCTTGGATGAAGTAGGTGTCTATCTTGTCACCGAGCTTCAGTTGTAGCTTGCCGGCAAGAGACTTTGAGATGACTACACGGTTGGACGAAACAGAATCGCTGAATTGCGGAAACTCCCCCTCCAGCAGATGGCGGTGGAAGAAGGTGCTGTCATATTCCTGCCCCACACCCTTCAGCACCATTCCCTGAAAGGCATCGGCGGTCTTTATTATCCCCAGCTTGGTGGAGTAGCGTTGCACATGCTCCACTTCGGGATAGTCGGAAAGCGCAGCCATCATGCTGTCGCCCACCACCACCGGACGCGTCTCATAAGAGCGAGCAGCATCCAAGTTCCCAATCTGGATATGGGCACTGAACCCCACAATCTTATCCCTTACCTCGCTCTTGAAGCCGACAATGACGGACACGGCAATAATCATCACCGCCAGTCCGAGGGCAATGCCCACCATGGCGATAAGAACAGCCGGACGGGAAACCTGCTTGCCCGGCTCCGAGTTGCGATAAATGCGCAACGCTATAAAGCGAGATAAGTTCATGGGCCATTATTTTGTAGGCGCGGATTACACGGAAGATTTGAAACAGACCTCTTTATCTTAAGTTTTCCGTGTAATCCGCGCCTAATGAATTATTTCATTTTATTCGGTTCGTCCCGGATAGGCTTCCAATGCTTTTTGCAGGACAAACAAGGCGCGGTTCAAGTCGTCTTTTTTCAGTACGTATGCGATACGCACTTCGTTGCGACCGGACCCCGGCGTAGTATAGAAACCGGAAGCGGGAGCCATGAATACCGTCTGCCCCTCGTACTCGAACTCCGACAGACACCAGGCACAGAACTTGTCGGAATCATCCACCGGAAGCTTTGCCACCGTATAGAACGCTCCCATCGGGATGGGCGAATATACGCCCGGTATGCGGTTCAATCCGTCAATCAGGCATTTACGGCGTTCTACATATTCATCGTATGTGTCGCGCAGGTAATCCTCATCGGCATCCAGCGATGCTTCTGCGGCAATCTGGCCAATCAACGGAGGACTGAGGCGCGCCTGGCAGAACTTCATGACGGCATCCCTGATTTCCTTGTTCTTCGTAATCAGGGCACCGATGCGGATGCCGCACTCCGAATAGCGCTTGGACACGGAGTCAATCAGCACTACGTTGTTCTCAATGCCCTCCAGATGGCAGGCAGAGATATAGGGAGAACCCGTATAAATAAATTCACGGTACACCTCGTCCGAGAAAAGGAACAAATCGTACTTCTTCACAAGGTCGCGAATCTGGTTCATTTCACGGCGTGTATAGAGGTAACCCGTAGGATTGTTGGGATTGCAAATCAAAATGGCACGCGTGCGCTCGTTAATCAGCTCTTCGAACTTCTCGACCTTGGGCAACGAGAAACCCTCTTCGATGGTCGTGGCAATGGTGCGTATCTTGGCTCCGGCAGAGATGGCAAACGCCATATAGTTGGCATAGGCCGGCTCGGGAACAATGATTTCATCACCCGGATTGAGACAAGCCAGGAAAGAAAACAGCACCGCCTCCGAACCGCCGGAAGTGATGATGATGTCGTCTGCAGTCAGATTGATATTGTACTTCGCATAGTAGCCCACCAACTTCTCGCGGTAACTGCGGTATCCCGCACTGGGGCTGTACTCCAGAACTTTCCGGTCGACGTTCCGTATCGCGTCAATCGCGACTTGCGGTGTAGGCAGGTCGGGCTGTCCGATGTTCAGGTGGAATACATGTACGCCTCTTTGTTTGGCAGCATCTGCCAGAGGGGCAAGCTTTCTGATAGGAGATGCGGGCATCTCCATTCCGCGAATGGATATTGTTGGCATGAGGTCTATTTACTATTTTACGATTTACTATTCAATATAGAGTATCTATAGGTGACATTGCTATCACTTTATCTTAAAGTTGCAAATGTAGCGAATTATTTGAAACCAAAAGGAAGGCAGGACAATAAAAACTTTAAAAAACTTATCTATCGTGAAAACTCTATGATATGTAAACAGAAACTTGTACCTTTGAAAAAGCAAACGAACCAAGCAGGCTCAATTAATAAACAGTAAATTGTAAAATTGTAAATAACATCATGGTCATCAACCTTATAACTTTTGCTTCCATACTGCATAAACAAGCATCAATCCGTAACTCCCACGAAGTGATATTGACTGAGTTGGAGAAGTACTTTACCGTCAACTTCATTGATTACAAAGACATAGACAAGTTATCACCCGATGACTTCAGCATCATATTCATCGCGACCGGAGGCGTGGAAAGACTGGTAATCCAGCATTTCGAGTCCCTTCCCCGCCCCACCATCCTCCTGGCAGACGGCATGCAGAACTCACTGGCCGCCGCCCTCGAAATATCTTCCTGGCTGCGCGGCCGAGGAATGAAAAGCGAGATTCTTCACGGAGAACTGCCCGAGACCATCAAGCGTATCTTTGTTCTGCACAGCAATTTCATGGCACAACGCCGCCTTTTCGGCATGCGCATCGGCGTAATGGGCACTCCGTCCAATTGGCTCGTTGCCAGCAATGTGGATTATCTGCTTGCCAAGCGCCGCTGGGGTATCGAGTACACAGACGTCTCATTGGACCGCATTTACGAATACTACGGACAGATAACGGACGAGGAGGTGGGCGAAGCATGCGCCAGCCTGGCAGAAAAAGCGCTTGCCTGCCGCGAGGCAAGCCCCGAAGACATGATAAAGGCCGTGCGGCTGTATCGGGCCATCAAAAGGATTGTAGAGGAAGAGCGACTGAGCGCCATTACCCTCAGCTGCTTCCGCCTGATAGACCAAACGGGAACCACCGGCTGCCTTGCCCTTGCCTTGCTGAACGACGACGGAATCATTGCCGGATGTGAAGGTGATTTGCAATCCGTCTTCACCATGCTGGCCGTAAAAGTGCTGACGGGAAAGAACTCTTTCATGGCCAACCCTTCCATGATAAATGCCCGTACCAATGAAATCATCTTGGCACACTGCACCATCGGCATCGCACAAACGGAGCAATTCATCATACGCAACCATTTTGAAACGGAGAGCGGCATCGGTATTCAGGGAATTCTGCCAACGGGAGACGTAACCATCGTGAAATGCGGAAACGAGAGTCTGGACGAATATTACTTAAGCACCGGCGCGCTTGTTGAGAATACAAACTACATCAATATGTGCCGCACCCAAGTGCGGATAAAGATGAACTCTCCTGCCGATTATTTCCTCAAGACACCGCTGGGCAACCACCACATCATGCTGCATGGCAATTACGAGGATATATTGGAGGAGTTCCTGCAAGCCAATGCCTGCAAACGGATTGAATGATTATTCGTTCGCATCCGGTATCACCACCTCGCCTGAAACGGGGAAATACGTTCCCTAAAATGAGCACAGATTACTCAAAAAAACTCATTCATCATGCAATGCTTCAGCGGGCTGCACCTCCATGGCCCGTGAAGCCGGATACCAGATTCCTGCAATCACCATCAATGCCATCAATATCCAGACAATAGAAACGCATATGACAAATCTCCCCCAAGTAGCATCCGTGGCTTCCGTAAAAGTGACATCTGCCATAACCATGTTAATACATATTGTCAAAGCGGGGATAGAGGCAAGCGCCAACAGCAGCAACCCTTCACCCAGCAATTGCCAGCGTATTCTTCCGCGGCTGCTGCCCATGGCCATGCGCAAAGCAATCTCGCTGCGGCGATGGCGGGTACGGAACCAGAAAGTTCCCATCAGCCCGATGAATACATTGAAAACGAAGAATATCACAATAAGCCTTGCACTACGGATATAGGGGGTGATTCCTTCGGCAGCATCCCGTTCTATCTTCTGGTCCTTATAGCTCTGTATGTCGAAAAGATAGAATGGAGCGACCTGCAGCTGCGACGTCATATCCTGATAGAAACGGGCTGCAAAATTATCCGTATCCGCCTCCGGGCGTATCCGTAGGGAGATGAACGGAAGATACTGGTCTTCATAGAACCAACCGGGGAAAGGAGTCAGGACAAAAGGCCCGTAACGGGCGTAATCATCCGTCTTCTGCAAAGCACAGACTGCAGAGACACGGTAACGGAGACCTCCGCTGTAATAATCCAGAAACTCGCGGCCCACCGCCCCGGCACTTGTCTGAAAAAGACTGTCTGCCAAATCACGGGTCAACACGGCAGGCAGAGGACTGGCAGTGGAATTCCAATCCGAGACATTCCCCTGCAACAACGGAATGCGCATGACGTCGAAATATTCGGGAGACACATAGCGCACTGTAGTCTCGACAACATGCACGCTGTCCGTCGTATACCCCTGGTAAACACGCCCGCGGGTATAGGTATCGGTACCCAACCACGTGGCAGCACTTTCCACTGCAGGATATTGCCTGATACGCCGGAGCACCTCCTCCATCGGTTTGAACCAGAAGGTCTGCAGGCTGTCTTCCGACGTGCACGACACTATCTGTGTGGGGTTGCAGGAAATCCTTATTTTATAGACATGCTCCAAATCATACCCCTTAGGCTGCCGTTCTGCATGGGCAAAGCCATAGAGCACATCCACACAATACCACATCAATGTAAATACAATCAACAGCTCGGCAAACAGCCAACCGTTACTGCGGCGCTGGTTCCATATCTGGTGCAAAATAGAATGTATCATACTCGTTACTGTTTTTAAATTAGAATTTGTTTATCCGCTCATTCACCGCCAAGAACCTCGGCTATGGGACGGCGAGTGGCATGCCAGGCCGGAATAAACACAGAAAGCAGGTTGAACAACAGACATACCACCAATACAGCCACGAAAACCGCAGGTCGGAGGAAGAGCCAGATGCTTACATCAAAATTCGCTCCGGGAGCGCCATCGCCAAGCATCCAGTCCTTGCCCAGCCATAGGAATATGCACGAAAAGAGAAAACCGAGCAATGCGCCGGCAAATGCCAAGGCCAGGTTCTCGCGGAGCAACTGCACCATCAAGGTAGAACGGCTGGCACCGTATGCTTTCCTTACCGCAAGCTCAGCCATGCGACGGGACATTTGCGAAGATATAAGTCCGCTGACATTGATGGCGGGCACAATAAGCAATATCAACCCCAGAATTATGCAGGTTACGGCAGGGCTCATCGTGTCATTACGGAAAAACTGCCGTTCCGTATAAGTGCTGAGATCGGGAAGTTCCAGTTTATATTCGGTCAGTGTCTCGTTGAAGCGGGCAAGCGACTGTTCTATCTGCCGCTTGAGCTCCTCTCTGCCGACACCGGGCCTGACAAGAGCCACAGCCTCGAAACCTCCCCGCAGCCCTTCACTGCCCAGACCAGAATCCCGGGTGGAATAAGGCATCCACAACTCTCCATAAGCAAATGTGAACAGAGAGCTCACATCCTTGGTGACCCCGACAATGCGCTTAGGGCGAAAGTTAACAAAATAATTCTTGCCAATGGCTGTTTCGGCAGACCCGAAAGCTTCGCGGGCAAGCTGTTCGCCTATAACCACGACATCCCGGCAAGCATCGAACTCTTCGGTACTGAAAAGACGGCCCGCCACAAGAGGGATATCGTAGACACGCCAATAGTTCAAATCCACCTGACGAACCGTGCGGTGCATTCCCCGCGCGGGTGAATCCCCACAATATCTAAGATAGGTAGGTCCCAGATAGGTGACAAGTTCCGCACCCGGAAGTTCTGCAAAAATAGCGTTGACAGCCCGATAAGACATACCCGTATTAGAATTGCTGTGGTCGGCCTTACGGTAAGAGTATCCATAAGAGGAATATACCATACTACTGCGGTGCGACTCGGGAGCCAAGTCAGCCGTCTGGATGTCATACACCATGTAAATGACCATGACAAAGGTGATGCTCACTGCCGTACCAATGACGGAAACAGCACTGAAAAAGGGATTCTGGTGGACAAGAGCTAAAGTTTGTTTCATAACTTTCTATTCATCATGTAATGCTTCAGCGGGCTGCACCTTCATCGCCTTTCGGGCGGGAACGGCCTATTTTCAAATTATCAGTATTTACCCCGCCTATGCCTCCTTTAGAAATGTCAGCATGCCCGGCAGTTCCGCTCAGAGTAATTTCGCCGACTCCTCCCACCTTGGCAGAGAGATAATCGCAAACTACATGGATGTCGGCACTACCCACACCCCGCAAAGCCACCCGTAGGTCGCGGCAAGTCAAATCCTTCACATGCACATCACCCACGCCTTTCACTTCAAACTCCAGTTTATCCAGCTTCAAGGGTTCCTCACAGTTGAATTCACCCACACCGATAAATTCCACCATCTTTAAATCCGGAGCCGAGAGACGGATGGTGACACCGTCATCTTGGTTGCGCATCTTCTTATCCTTGAAGCCGATGGTGAGATGACCATCCTTCACTGTGCTCTCCGTATTCTTCACGTACTTCTCCCGTCCTTCAATCTGTAGGGAGTAGCTGTCGCTCTGTGTGAAGTAAACCGTACCCACAGAAGTTATCCTGATGGATGAGAAAGCCTCCACCTTACGCACTTCACTCACTTTGTTATCTTGTCCCCATGCACAAATTACGCCTGCAAATGCCAATGCCAATGCGATGATAACACCTATAATATTTGTCTTCATATTCTTGCTTATTTATTACAATGATGACTTACTTAAAAAAAACAGACAATGTGTTTAGTACGAACGGATGATGTATTTGCCCCAAACAAGTGATGTGTTCGATACAAACAGATGATACGTTCTTTTTTATCGTTGATATTATTTTCTTATTCTTCATGCAGTGCCTCTGCCGGCTCTATCTTCATGGCTTGCCGTGCCGGATACCAAATGCCCATCATCACCATCAGCGCTATCAGCAGCCAAGCCCCCAGCGAGCCTATCAGGAAGCGCATCATGCTCCACTCCACGGGCCAAGTGGCAATCAATGCAGTACGTCCAATGGTGAATTCGCCGACACCTACGTTGTAACATACCAGCATGGCAGGCAGAGTAACCAGCGCCAACAGCAGTAACCCCTCTCCCATAAGAAGGGCAAAGACCTGCTGCTTGGTACTACCCATCGCCAACCGCAAAGCTATTTCGGAGCGACGGCGGCGCGTGCGGACCCAGAAAGTACCTATCAGTCCCAAGAAGACATTTCCCAAGAGGAACAGCACCACTATTGTCTGACTGTTCACTTTGTCCGTATCTCCATACATCACTTCAAACTGTGCCTGCATTTGCGTGTAAGGTTCCGCACTGGCAACAAATATATTGTCCGTATCCAGCCTCGGCGCTATCTCGCGGAGAAATTGTTCCCGGTAGTCCGGCCCGTCGGCAGCAGGCTTTACACGGAACACAATCTGCGCCTGCTGATTTCCGAATCTCTCACGCATAAGCTGCTCGCCCAGGCGCATAAAAATCCAATGAGCGTCATTGCCATAGCGGTAATCGCGGAAGCTGCCGACAATGCCACCTTGAGTAACCGTATTCACCGTATCTCCACGCCATGTCAGCGGTGTGTTGAGTGAGAATTCCGGCAACCGTTTCTTGAAGGCATCGGCAATAGCCTGGCTCAACATCACATTATTGATACCGACAGGCAAAGCGGCAAAAGTCCGCCCTTGCTGCTCCTGCATATGAAAAACCCGTGTATATCCACCGGTAGCATAAATTATACGCCCGTTCTGCCCGATAGTATCTTGTACAGCCAGCGAGTTATAACTATTCGCGCCACTCATAGGCAAGCTCCAATAGCTCAACGAGGCGGCCTCTACAGTAGGTTCTTGCTCCAGCCTTTTCAGGATATTCAGATACTTGTCGGCATTGAGCAATGTCGTATCACGGCTCTCGCCTCCCTGCACCGTAGTAAGACGATAAACATGGTCGATATCATATCCCAACGGACGATAGAAAGTATATTTCATACATCCCAGAGAATCGCAAAGAAACCACATCACGATGAATACCAGAAAGAGTTCGGCCAACACCCACCCACTATTGCTCAGGCGTGCCCATATCATGCGTAAGTTGTGTAAAATGAATTTCATAATACTTCTTGTTTTATTTATCGTTTAGTGAATCTACAATTGTCCGTCTTGCCGCCATCCATGCAGGCAGTCCGGCACTAAGCATATTGATGACCATGCAGAAAGCAAAAGCCAGCAGAAATACCCAGGGACTGAACAATGCCTCCATGCTCAGGCTAAAGTCACCGGCCGTACCGACATTCTGGTCATTGGTAAAAAGCCAGGTACGCATTCCCCATACAGCCACATAGCTGAACAACAATCCTCCCACACCGCCAAGCAGTGTCAGCACCAGATTCTCATTCAGAATTTGGCGTATCAGTACACCGCGCGTTCCACCGAAGGCCTTACGCACTCCAAGCTCCGAGATGCGCTGCTGCATCCGGCTGTTACTCAGTCCGCACAAATTGAGCGACGGCACCAACAGAATGATGAACAATGCAATGGCATATTGCAGGTATAGCATCGTCACATCCGGTCCCACGTTAGACCATACATGGTTCACATGAGCCACGATGCCGTCCGGTTGCTCCATGATGTCTAGCTGCATATCTCCCAATCCTGCATTGACAGCCTCTATCCGTTTGGCAATACCTTGACGAATGGTCTGGAAATCATCGGATGTATGTGCCAGTACAGCAATATGAGTATCACCGCCATAACTCCATACCGAAGTCACTTCCAACTTATCCGCCGGATACATGCTCCATATTTGTGCGTAAGCATCCTTTGCCGTGACAGAAACATCCTTTACCACTCCTATCACACGCACCGGTTCGCGGTTCAACAATAACTGCTGCCCCACCGCATCCGTCGTGCCAAACAGCTTACGTGCCACAGAAGCACAAACCACAACTGCCTTTGTACCTCCTGCACGGTCTTCTTCGCCGAAACCATGTCCTGCCAAAAACTGCAGGCTGAATACCTTCCAGAAACCCTGGTCGGTCTGCATAGCATCCACTTTTACCCGGTTGCTGCCATCTGTAAGAGACACCAAAGCGGCACTGGCCGGAGCAAAAGCAGTACAAGCTTCCACTTCGGACAGCGGCTGTATACATTCTTTCATAAATGCCGGTGAAGGAGTATTATAGTTTTGTATCCTCTTCTCTGTCTTGCTGCTTATATGCATGGCAGAAAAATAAAGGCACCGGCTACGGTTCACTTCCGGTTCCAAATCGGCATACTTCGTTTGCCAGATAATCACAATAGCCATAATCATGGTAATGGCAAACGCCGTACCCAGTATGGAAATTATACTCAGCAGCGGATTCTGCTTCAAGATAGTAAAAGCTTGTCTTACGGTTTGCATTTCATTTAATTGATAGTTGATAATTAATAGTTGACAGTTGCTAAGCAGTAATTATTCCACCTGACGTCCGTCGAAGAAACGGATGGTACGTGAAGTCTGTTTGGCCTGCTCTTCATTGTGGGTCACCATCACAATGGTACGTCCGTCTTCCTTGTTCAGCTGATGCAACAGCTCCATGACTTCGGCACCCATCTTGGAGTCCAGGTTACCGGTAGGCTCATCGGCGAGGATTATCTCCGGGTTGCCGATAATGGCGCGGGCAATGGCTACACGCTGGCACTGACCGCCGGAAAGCTGTGTAGGCATGTGGCGCATGCGGTGGCTCAAACCTACCTTCTTCAATACCTCTTCTGCCAAACGGCGGCGTTCTTTGGCAGACACCTTTCTATACAGCAAAGGCAGCTCTACATTATCCAGTACATTCAGCGAGTTAATCAGATGGAAAGACTGAAACACAAAACCCAACTTCTGGTTACGAAAAGCAGCCAGCTCCTTGTCCTTCATGCCGTCCACTTTCGTACCAGCTATTTCGATGGTACCGCTGGTGGGTGCATCCAATAAACCCATAATGTTCAGCAACGTAGATTTTCCGCAACCGGAAGGTCCCATGATACTGAGAAATTCTCCCTTGTTCACTTCGAGGTTTACATTTTCCAATGCCACGGTTTCAATCTCGTTTGTACGATAAATCTTGTTGATGCCAGTTAACTTAATCATAATGGTAAGTATTTAATTGTTATTATTCTGTTCTATTTCTATCCCGCACAATTTCTGCTTCAAGGGATCAAAAGCTGTACCAAAATCGTTTATCATTGATTATCTGCTATTTATACATGCAGTAAGGTGTCCGAAAATGAACACCTTGTCCGTTTTCATCTATTCGTCACGCAGAGCTTCCGTAGGTGGAATGCGGCTGATGTTGCGCGCCGGGATATAGATTCCCACCAACACTACCACCAGCAGTATCAGAAAGATGACGAGCGACACGAGCAGATAATGCGAGGTGAAATCCGACACCCAATAGCTCTCTGTGCTCTCCACCCAATTCTGTCCTTTGGCCAGCCCTTCTTTCAGTGCATATTGCAAATAAAGCAGAAAACCAGTCAGTGAAGCAACCACGGTCAATACCGTGCCTTCGCCCATCAGCAGGCGGACAATGTCACTACGTGTAGCTCCGAACGACAGCATCACTCCCACTTCCTCGCGCCTCGTACGTGTCTGCAACCAGAAAATGGCCAGCCCCGTACCCACAATGTAGAGCATGCTGAACAGTTTATTCTGCTTCAACAGTTCCCAGGCTTGTTTCCAGTAAACCTTTATCATTTCAGTTTCAACTTATTCTTGTTCTTATAGTTACTCATATCGCTCACCACCACTTCATCACCCGGTTGCAAGCCACTGACCACTTCTACAAACTCAAAGTTGGAATCGCCCAGCTGCACCTTGCGCTTTACAATTTCCTTGTCGGAATTGCGTACAAAAAGTTCATACTCCCCACGTCCCACATAATAGCTGGCATTGGCTATGCGCATCACGTCTTCCTTCACTGCATTCATCACATAGACGTCGGTTTTCAGACCGGAACGCAGTCGGCGGTTGTTGTCCTCATTCAACTGCACGGTAAAGGAGATGACGCCATTCTTTGAAAGCGGAGTAACACTGCTTACGGAACCTTCCAGCTTTTCGCTGCCAATCTTCACAATGGCCTTGCCGCCGGCAGCCACACGGTCACCATAAGTATCGGCAATCTCGCCTTCCACCTTGAAGTGACTCAAGTCGGAGATGACGGCAATCTGTGAGCCTTCGGGAACCTGGGCTCCAATCTGATTGTTGATATAAGTGAGGATGGCCTTCCGGGGCGAACGCACCTGCGCGTCGTCGAGCGTACGTTTGGTTTCGGCCAGTGTCTTGCGGAACATGCTGAAGTCCAACTCCTGCACTTGGTATTCTGCAGCCAGCACTTCCTTCTCGTTGGCATATTGCTGCTGCAATTGCTCGTATTCCAGTTGTGCTACGTTGTAGCTCAGTTCGGCTTGACGCACTTTGTCGGTGGTACCCGAACCGAGGCTATCGAGGTACTGCTCGTTGCGCAGCTCCACCTTCATGCGGTCCAGCTTCATGGCGGAGACTCTTATTTTCATCTGAAGGTCGGTCAGCTTGGTCTGGTTGTCGAGTTTCAGCTGTTTCAGCTTGTAGCTGCGCATCTGCTCTTCGTCCAGCATCTTCTTGTAGTCGGTTTCGGCACTCTGCAAGTCCAGTTTCAGTATGGGGGTACCTACATCCACGCTGTCGCCACCTTTTCTGTACACTTCCAAAATGCGGGTATTGATGGGCGAGTTGATGATTTCCTCGAATGCCGGGACCACCTTGCCGGAGGCGCTGACGCTGACTTCAATCGTTCCCTTGCCTACTTTGGAGAACACAAGGTCTTTCTCCTTCACTCCCGTACGCATCAATGAAATGAGTACACTGACCACTACGATACCTGCCACACCGATAGCACCGTAGCGGATGATTTTCTTATTGCGTTCCTTGCTACGCACTTCTTTGGGGATTTCTCTATCCATATCTTTAAATTTTATTGTTTGCGGACATAACGCTTAACATACACTAAATCCATGCCAAAATCATAACCTGCTGAAAGTAAGCGGAAAGAGAAAAACAAGGGTGTCCGTTTTCGGACACCCTGTACATTTTCGGATATATTCACCACATCTGTACCTCCAACCGCTTGTTTATGCAAATGAGCCTCCTATCCTTACCGATCCTGCCCATCCCTTCACTATAGTGAATTGTCATTAAAAGGCTTTTAATACGCTATTGAAAGCCTTTCAATGTGATATTAAAAGCCTTTTAATGACATTTCAGATATATACCCATCCCTATACGCTCCTATAGGCACACCGCCTCATCTCAATCTTAAGCGGTCTCCAACCTCCGGCACATATTCCGCATCCTTGCGATTCATCTTATAAAGGTTCTTCAGGCGGATGCCGTACTTTTGGGAAATGGTGTGCATGGAATCGCCGTCCTTCACAATGTAGACGGTATGGGGCTTGGCAGCCTTCTTGCGCTTTTCTTTCAAGTAGATGATGTCTCCCGCCTCCAGCGTGTATTCCTTATGGAGGTCGTTGTATTTCACCAGCCTCTTCCAGCTGATGCCAAACTCCTTGCCCAAGACCTGAAAAGTATCTCCGTTGCGTGCCACCACATAAGCCATATCGTTGGCTATGTATACCCGATGCGGATTGGCCAGCCAGGGCTTCTTTTTCAGTTCCCTCTCCCAACTGCGGGCATCGCGCTTGCTCATGCCACGGCTGTCGTACTTATACAGTTCATAATCCTCGATAATGGTTATCAGGCGGTTGGCATACGACGGATCGGTAGCGTAACCGGCCTTCTTCAGGCCACGCGCCCAGCCTTTATAGTCCGTAATCTTCAGTTTGAAGAGAAAGGCATAGCGTGCTCCCCGTTTCAGGAAATCGGAATGATCCTCGTATGATTCCCTCGGATGGCGATAGGCGCGGAAACATTCATTGCGGGCATCGTCATCATGCCTCACTGTCCGTCCACGCCAATTGCCTCCACACTTGATACCGAAGTGGTTGTTGCTCTTGCGTGCCAGCTCGCTGTATCCGGCACCGCTCTCCAGCAATCCCTGCGCCAGTGTGATACTGGCAGGTATCTTATGACGCTGCATCTGCTCCACGGCAAGGGGGGCATACTGCTTGATATACTCATTGTAGCGGGCATTCCGGCGTTGTGCCTGCACTGTTGTAATGGAAATGAAAAGAAATGCTATGATAGCAGTCAGTCTGAAAATCCGTTTCATGCTTAAAATGTTGAGTTTTGCACAAAAGTCCGTAAAAGAATTGAAATAACCAATCTCTTTCCTATCTTTGTAACATTAATTACAAATAATAACCCCTTGCCTTATGAAAGAATTGAATATCGAAATCGCCGTCAAGATATACGACTATGAAGAACTGGATGCCGCCGACCGCGAACTGATGGATGCCGCCCGCGAGGCTACCAACCGCAGCTATGCCCCCTACTCCCACTTCTCGGTAGGAGCTGCAGCCAGACTGGCAAACGGTATTGTAGTGACCGGCACCAACCAGGAAAACGCCGCCTATCCTTCCGGGCTGTGTGCAGAACGCACCACCCTATTCTATGCCAACTCCCAACATCCCGACCAGGCAGTAACCACCCTCGCCATTGCTGCACGCAACGAGCACGACGAGTTCCTGGAGTCTCCCATCCCGCCCTGCGGCGCCTGCCGGCAAGTGATGCTCGAAACGGAGAAGCGCTTCAAGCAGCCAATGCGGGTGTTGCTGTATGGCAAAAAGGGAATCTACGAGCTGAAGAATGTGGGAGAATTACTGCCACTCTCGTTCGATGCTTCGGCCATGAAGTAACAGAACCAATAAAGTATTAACATCGTGTCTGCAGGAAGTTAGTTTCTTGCAAACACGATATTAACTTATTGCCGACACGATATTAATATCGCAAAAAGCCTTTGTTATTCAGTGGAAATCATTACCTTTGCGCCCACTAACCAATTAATTCCACCGATGAGAATATCCGACTAAAGACAACACATTTCGGTAAACATCACTATCAACATGCTTTTTCAGACTGAACGCTGAGCATCACCTATATAGATGTTTAGCCAATGCTGTGTTTGTCTGTACCCCGGCCCTTCGAGAATTTCAATTTCGGGGAATGCTTGCATCTCCCCTATCATTCTTACTTCTAAAAACACAGTAGAAACTTATGAGCTTTATCATCAAAGACCTTAGCTATATCCATGCAGATAAGGAAATCTTGTTTTCACACCTCCACTTGAGTATCAACTCCGGAGATAAAATAGCCCTGACCGGAAATAACGGTTGCGGCAAGTCTACCCTCATGCGCATTTTGGCAGGAGACTTGTCACCAAGTTCGGGAACGGTGCTACGCCCCGAACATCTGTACTACGTGCCCCAGCACTTCGGACAATACGACCGGCAGACAATAGCACAAGCTTTGGGAATCAGCCACAAGCTATCTGCCCTGCATGCCATCCTAAGCGGTGACGCTACCGAAAAGCACTTCAATACGCTCAATGATGACTGGAACGTGGAAGAACGCGCCCAGGCTTCTCTCGACAGCTGGGGACTGGACGGTATCCCACTCTCCCGTCCGATGGAAGGACTTAGCGGCGGCGAAAAGACCCGCATCTTCCTGGCAGGCATGGAGTTGCACAACCCAACAGCCATCCTGCTGGACGAACCGACCAACTATCTGGACGCGGATGGACGGGAACGTCTGTATAACTTGATACGACGGACATCGGCTACCGTGCTCGTCATCAGTCACGACCGCACGCTACTGAATCAGTTGCCTGCCATCTGCGAACTCTCCTCCCAGGGATTGACGTATTACAGCGGAAACTACGACTTCTACAAAAAACAGAAGACCCTGCAACAAAACGCCCTCACCCAACAACTGGAAGAGAAGCAGAAAGCCCTGCGCCTTGCACGCAAAGTGGCACGCGAAGTAGAAGAGCGCAAAGCCAAACAGAATGTGCGGGGAGAAAAAGCCTCCATCAAAAAAGGGATTCCCCGCATCCTAATGGGAGGACTGAAAAACAATGCGGAAAACAGCAGTAGCAGACTCAGCAGCATACATGCGGAGAAAGCGGAAAAGCTGCAGACGGAAATGGCAGGCATCAAAAGTTTACTGTCGCAGACGGACAAGCTGAAAACAGACTTCAACGCCTCCCATCTGCATACGGGCAAGATTCTGGTTACGGCAAGGGACGTCAACTTCCATTATCCCAACTATCCCAACCATACAGCCTCCCCCGCAGAAACACCCCACACGGAGACGACTGCAAAGAGCCTCTGGGCTTCTCCCCTCACCTTCCAGCTAAGAAGCGGCGACCGCCTCAGCCTGAAAGGAAAAAACGGCAGTGGAAAAACAACCCTGCTGAAACTCATCATGGGCGAATTGCACCCCACCGACGGAGTGATGGAGCGTGCCGGCTTCACCTCCGTCTATCTGGACCAAGAATACTCCCTCGTCCGTAATGAGCGCAGCGTACTCCAACAAGCAGAAGCTTTCAACCACCGCCACCTGCCGGAACATGAAGTGAAAACCATCCTCAACCGTTACCTCTTTCCCCGCGACGTGTGGAACAAGCCGTGCGGCAAACTGAGTGGCGGCGAAAAGATGCGCCTCTCCTTCTGCTGCCTGATGATTGCCGACAATACCCCGGATATGTTCATTCTGGACGAACCCACCAACAATCTGGACATCGAGAGTATAGAAATAATAACGGCAACGATACGCGACTACGCCGGCACCGTAATTGCCATCAGCCACGACCGGGAGTTTCTGAAAGACACCGGCATCGAACGGGAGATACTTTTGGAATGAATCAGTAATTTAGGTAACAACAACCGTAATGTGTATACTGCCGTTCTCATAAAATCTGCCTATTTTTGCAGCACGTAATCATTTACTAACTAACGATCAACGAATATGAGCAAAAAAGTATTAATCCTCTCCTCCAGCCCTCGCAAGAATGGAAACTCCGACCTCTTGTGCAATGAATTCATGCGCGGTGCCGCAGAGGCTTATGGCGTGGGTGCCTGGAAGGTGGGCGAGATAAACGACAAGCCTTCCATGCACGAAGCCTACGAGATGGGAAAAAAGGTATAAAGAACGAATACTAACCGCTATACAATACATTTATGCTACGTACCATCAGACTGACCCTTGCCGTCATCTTCTTCGCACTCATCACGCTGTTGTTCCTCGACTTCACGGGAACACTGCATACCTGGTTCGGATGGATGGCGAAGATACAATTCCTGCCGGCCGTGCTGGCACTGAACATCGGTGTAGTGCTGTTTCTTGCAGTGCTGACCTTGGTATTCGGACGCATCTACTGCTCCGTCATCTGCCCGTTGGGAGTATTCCAGGACATTGTTTCCCGGCTCTCCGCCAAACGGAAGAAGAACCGTTTCCGCTACTCGCCCGCATTGAAATGGCTACGCTACGGCGTGCTGGGAGTATTCGTACTTGCCATCGTCGGCGGGCTGAACTCTTTTGTCGCGCTACTGGCCCCTTACAGCTCATACGGGCGCATCGTTTCCAGCCTTTTCTCCCCGCTCTACCAGTGGGCAAACAACGGACTGGCCTACCTGGCCGAACGTGCAGACAGCTATGCCTTCTATGAAACGGATGTATGGATGAAGAGTCTCCCTACCCTGCTGATTGCCACGGTCACTCTGGTAGTCCTCATCGTGCTGGCATGGCGGGGCGGACGTACCTATTGCAACACTATCTGTCCGGTAGGTACAGTGCTTGGCTTCCTCTCGAAGCACTCCTTGCTGAAACCGGTGATTGACACAAAGAAATGCAACAGTTGCGGACTTTGTGCCCGCAACTGCAAGGCATCGTGCATCAACATCAAGGCACACGAAATAGATTACAGCCGTTGCGTGGCATGTATGGACTGCATCAACAAGTGCAGGAAAGGTGCCATCACTTACACGCGCCGCAAGCCGGCCTCCGTTGCAGTCTCCCGGGAAACCTCCGTGGCACCGGAGCAGGTAAACGACACCCGCCGCGCATTTCTCTCTACAACTGCTGTGTTTGCTGCTACGGCAGCCCTCAAGGCGCAAGAGAAGAAAGTGGACGGCGGACTGGCTGTCATCGAGGACAAGAAAATCCCCAAGCGCGCCACTCCCATCACTCCTCCGGGCTCACTGAGCGCCCGCCACTTTGCGCAACACTGCACAGCCTGCCAGCTCTGCGTATCGGTATGCCCCAACCAGGTGCTCCGGCCTTCTTCGGACTTGACAAAACTGATGCAGCCGGAAATGTCCTACGAGCGCGGTTACTGCCGCCCCGAATGCACCAAGTGTTCGGAGGTGTGTCCTACCGATGCCATCCATCTGACAAGCCTCGCCGAGAAATCGGCCGTCCAAATCGGTCATGCCGTATGGATTAAGGAGAATTGCATCTGCATCACAGACAAGATGGAATGCGGGAACTGTGCCCGCCATTGTCCGGCCGGTGCCATACAGATGGTTCCTTCAGACCCGGAAGACGAAACCTCCATCAAGATACCGGTAGTCAACACCGAACGCTGCATCGGATGCGGAGCATGCGAGAACCTTTGTCCGTCGCGTCCGTTCAGTGCCATTTATGTGGAAGGCCATGTGATGCACAGAACTGTCTGAAGCAAGTTTATCACCCTAATATCCATTTATAATTTCAGTCCTATCACAATGAAAGAAGACAATAAGAACAAGATAAACCGCCGCGATTTCTTCAAACTCGCCGGTGCAGGAACGCTTGCCTCGGCAGCAGCCCTATACGGCTGTTCGGGCAACAAGAACAACGGTGACAGCGAATCGGCCGCGCTGGGCGAGATACCAACCGACAAAATGACCTACCGCACCAATCCCAACACGGGCGACCGGGTTTCTCTGCTGGGATACGGATGCATGCGATGGCCCACCCGGAAACGTGCCGACGGAAATGGAGACGAAATAGACCAGGAAGCCGTGAACGACCTGATAGACTATGCCATTGCCCACGGAGTGAACTATTTCGACACCTCCCCCGCCTATGTGCAAGGTCTGTCGGAGCGCGCCACGGGCATTGCCTTGAAACGCCACCCACGGGAGAAATTCTTCCTTGCCACAAAGCTGTCCAACTTCAGTCCCGGCACGCACAGCCGCGAAGAGTCTCTTGCCATGTATCACCGTTCTTTCCGCGACCTGCAAGTGGACTACATCGACTACCTCTTGCTGCACGGCATCGGCATGGGCGGCATGGAAGCCCTCCACTCCCGCTATCTGGACAACGGCATGCTGGACTTCCTGCTGAAAGAGCGCGAAGCCGGACGCATCCGCAACCTCGGATTCTCCTATCATGGAGACATCGAAGTATTCGACTACCTGCTCTCCCGCCACGACGAACTGAAATGGGACTTCGTACAAATCCAACTGAACTACGTGGACTGGCGGCATGCCAAAGAAGTGAATACCCGCAACACGGATGCCGAATACCTATATGCCGAGCTGACGAAGCGAAACATTCCCGCCGTCATCATGGAGCCGCTGCTGGGCGGACGCCTATCCCGCCTGAACGACCACTTGATGGCACGTCTGAAACAACGCCGTCCGCAGGAGAGCGTGGCTTCCTGGGCCTTCCGATTTGCAGGTACTTTCCCCGATGTGCTGACCGTACTGAGCGGAATGACGTACATGGAGCATCTGCAAGACAACCTGCGCACCTTCTCACCGCTTGTTCCATGTACGGAAGAAGAGTGTACCCTGCTGGAAGATACCGCCCGACGAATGCTGCAATACCCCACCGTGCCGTGCAACGACTGCAAATACTGCATGCCGTGCCCCTACGGACTGGATATTCCAGCCATCCTGCTGCACTACAACCGCTGCATCAACGAGGGCAACGTGCCGCAGAGCAGCCAGGACGAGAATTACCGCGAGGCACGCCGCGCCTTCCTGATAGGCTACGACCGCAGTGTTCCCCGCCTTCGCCAGGCAAACCGTTGCACCGGTTGCGGCCAATGCAACCCGCACTGCCCGCAAGGCATCGACATCCCGGCGAAACTACAGGAGATAGACCGGTTTGTGGAAGCGCTGAAGCAGGAAACCCTTTAACGGAGTTATCTTCCACATCCGTTTTCTTTTCGAAGATTACCAATCATATGCCGATTCTTCTTTTTGTATAACTTTGCAAAAAGAACCACGGATAAACGATGAATAAGAAGGTTTTAACGGCTATTTTAAATAAGTACCGACCTGCCGGGAAATGGGAGTGCAAGTGGCAGGCAGATATTTACTGCTGAAACATAGCCTTCAATAAGCACGCTTTCAGGGCAAACCCTATTTCAGTAATTCCGCGAAGGAATGTATCCCGCCCGATAGATACGGTCGAAGAACGGTGTCCACTCATTGTCCGTGATACCAATCTGCAGACCGTAGAAGTGCGTACCGGCTTCCCGGCAACGGCGAATCTCCTCCATAAAGGCAGGTGAAGAGTGAGGAATCTTGAAGTCGCTGACCCAAAGCACATCGGCATTCATATACTCCCTGCCTCCTTTGAGCAGGCGGAACGTGGCTTCCAGCATACGGGTGGCATCCGTATCTCCGCAAGCTGTCTTTGAGAAGAATTCGAGCAACCTTGCCCGCTCTTTCCTTACGTCAATCGGATGGATGGAAACGGAAAAGGCTATCAGAAAGCAGTTCCGCCGTTGACGGTCGGCTATCTCCAGGAGCTTTATCAGCAGGGAGTGGGCAATCTTCTCCGGCTTGCCAGCCATGCTTCCCGAGGTGTCTAGACAGACAATCATCGGACCTTTGGGACGGGCAGGCTTGGTTTCGATGCGCCGGGCAGGCTGCATGATTTCCGATTTATAACGGAAGGTCTGTAGCTTGCGAGTAAGGTATTTGTAGACGAACAAATCTTCCAGTTCGCTGTCAGCGGAATGGGCAAGCTCAATGGGAAGCAGGGCATTGAGGTCGTTGCCGGTACTGATACCCAGGATGTCACATTTGGAGGAGTGCTCCATCTTGTAGACGTTTCCCTCGGCAACGCGGATTTGCTCACGTCCTTCGTCGTCTGCCATACGCCCCATCTTGCGGGCCACTTTCACTATCTCGGGACACGACCGCTGGATACGCACGATTTTCCGTATACGTTCAAAGTCGACGGTATTCCATAGACCGCTCATCATGCCCCAAGTCTGGAAGAATTCGTCCTTGTCCACCCGGTTCTGGCGGACGTACTCGGGGATGTCTTTCAGATTGGAACGGAGTCTGCGCTCGAGGGCGTCTTTGCGGAAAGCTATCTCTTTCTCCTTTTCTTCGTGCATCTTCAATTGGAAAGCGCCTTCCCAGTCATCCACCATTTTCTCCCAGACTTCATCGTCCGCATGCCCTCCTTCGGTGCCGAAGTGGCTACGATAGAAGCGGGAGTCGAAGCCGTACTTCCGGTATTTGTCGGAAATCTGCTGGAGCAAGGCTTGCCAGCCGTCTTTCCGCCTTGCTATGGACCATTCCAGCACGAGTTTCATCTCATTCCGTTCCGACTGGCTTTTTCTGAAGTTATACTTCTCCTTATCCAAATTCAATTGGATGAACTGAATCATGGTGTCGTAAAAGATACGGGCACAGAGTTCATCACTTAGCACCTGCACCTTGACCATAGAGTCGTTCATCACAGAAAGAAGATAGGCATACAAAGGCTCAGTATCCGTCTCCGCACACTCTCCGGTAGCTACGAAGCGGTCTAGTGCCTGCACGTAGAAGGCGGCGTCATATCGGGTAGCGGTGGTGTTCATCTTCTTCTCGGTTACCGGAGGATTATTCGTCTCCATATCTCAGTTTACGCATGTCCACACGCGCCCAAGCTATTTCCTTGCGGACGATGGAGACGTATTGCGCTACGCTCTTTTTGTCTTCTTCGGAGACGAAAAGGTTGTCGGACAAGTCTCTCACCAAGCGGTCTATGTCGGCGGCGGCAGTGTCCAGTTCCGTCTCATAATCACGGTCGGTGATGGAGAGGTTTCCCAGCCAGAGTTGTTGCTCCTCGCCCCGCTGCAGGCGCCGCATGGGGAAGCGCACACCATTGATGTAGAGATGCTTGTCGTCGCGGTAGAGGGTGACGCGTTCGGTGCCTTTCTCTTTCATGGCGCCAGTATCGGCAAAGGCGCGGATGATAGTACGCTTGGGATTGAAAGGATCGGCATACATTACGCCCAAGGTGGGAGCATCTTTGGCGCTATACTCCTTCAGATTCTTGTAGTCCACGATAAAGATGTAGGTGTTGCCCGTACCATGTTTCTCCACCTGGTAGTAGAAGTGGTCCGTTATCAGCAGGTCATCATCCCTACGGTCGCCGGCAAGGCGGGCCTTGTCGAGAGCTTCGCGCACATGGCTGACTTTCAAATCGGATTTCAGCGAGGAGACGATACCGGCAATCTGCTTTGTGTGGGGCACGAACAAGGCACGGATAACGATGTCACGGATGGCAAGGCTCTCATCAGGCTCACTCCATAGGCAGTGGTAAACGGGAAGCAAGTCGGTCAGGGAGACTTCTGTGCGGCCGTGGACAAAGGCGGAGGTCTTGAGCAGCTTCACGATGTTTTTCCAGCGGCGGTCGCTGACGTAGACATTACGGTGCAGGTCCGAGTCCTGCATCTCCACGCTTATCAGGCCCCGACGGATGGCTGTGATGCAGGAAAGAACATCGAGAGGCAAGGTCACGCGGCGTATCTCTGCTTGCCATTCGGCATACTCGCGGTCGGAGATTTGCCATTCGCAGGCAGTCGTTTCCGGATGGTCGGCAGAATCGTCCAGCAGCATTTTGTAGAAAGACTCTTCCTGCTTGACGCAGGTGCAGAGGATGCGAATAAGGAAACGGTCCCACAGAGCTTCCAGCCCTTCACCCTGCGCGGGCAGTTCGTTGCTGGCGGCTACGAGCAGTTTGAGGGGGAGGCGCAGTTCCTTGTCGCCGTTGCGGAAAAGTTTTTCGTTGATGACGGTCAGCAGAGTGTTCTGTATGGCAGGGCCTGCTTTCCATATTTCGTCCAGAAACACGACATCGGCTGTGGGCAGATAGCCGTCGATGGCACGTTCGTACTTGTCGGATTCTTTCAGCCGGCTGATGCTGACGGGACCGAATATCTCGTCGGGGGTAGAGAAGCGGGACATCAGGTATTCGAAGGCACAGGCATCTGTAAAAGCCGACTTTAGCCTCCTGGCTACCATTGACTTGGCTACTCCCGGAGGTCCCAGAAGGAGAACACTTTCACCTGCCAGGGCGGCCAGCAGGGAGAGGTTTATCTCGGTTTCTTTTTCGTATACTCCCCGGTTCATTTCGGAAAGGAGGAGACGGATGCGTTGGGTTATTTCCACAATATGATTTATTTGTAGTCAGTACTTATGTATAAAGAAAAGCGTGTAAAGATACAAAATAGTAGCGAAATCAGAGAGATTCTTATTAAGATTCACTATCTTTGGAAAACAAATACACACAGACACGCACACACGTTGTGATTTGCTTTCATTTTAGTATCTTTGAACCATTGGAAACAGCTTGATTCATTCTTTTTCATAATGTCTATATGTTGTGATTTGCTTTCATTTTAGTATCTTTGAACCATTGGAAACAGCGTTTGTGTTCGACGTTTATGTGAGAAGTACGTTGTGATTTGCTTTCATTTTAGTATCTTTGAACCATTGGAAACAGCGTCACAGCGCAAAGAAAAAGAGTATTCCACGTTGTGATTTGCTTTCATTTTAGTATCTTTGAACCATTGGAAACAGCTCTTCGTGAACTCAGTAATGTCGACTGGTCGTTGTGATTTGCTTTCATTTTAGTATCTTTGAACCATTGGAAACAGCTCTGCGCCGGAGTCCGAACTATGCCTTCAGGTTGTGATTTGCTTTCATTTTAGTATCTTTGAACCATTGGAAACAGCTGATTACAAGTAACAATCTAATATTCAAACGATTACACATAGTGTTAGAATATAAAAAAAGAATGCTGCTTCTAAAAAAATCCCGCCATTGCGCGGGATTTTTTCAGAATAATTCTAATTGTTGTCCAGGCGTATTCACATCCACAGTCTTTTTCCCATAAAAAAGTGCTATATTTCCAAATTGCTTGTCCGTAATGCACATAATTCCGACACTTCCATAGTCCGGTAAGAAAGATTTAACTCTTTTTATATGTACCTCCGCATTCTCACAACTCGCACAATGACGAACATATATAGAGAACTGGAACATCGTAAATCCATCCTTTTGCAGATTCTTTCTAAATTCCGCATACGCCTTTTTATCCTTCTTGGTTTCGGTAGGCAAATCAAACAACACTAATACCCACATAATGCGATATTCACTAAACCGGTCCATCACATCTCTGGATAGGATATTTTACGCAACTCACCACTGAAACATTTATACAGAGAAGCCGTAGTCTGCCCAACAGCTACCATCAACGGACTACGTTTTCCCGAAATAACAGTCTCTAATGTAGGAATTGTCAGTAACCTCGCTTTCAATTCTCTCGTCAATTCAACACAATTCGGTTCTGCTTCCTTGAATATATCATATACCAACCTATCCACATAAGGGCGATAAGGTTCCATTATATCATCTGCCAGACAATAAGCATTATAACGATTATGATGATGTATTCCCAAAGTAGGTAGAAGCCCACTTGTCACCAAAGCACGAGCAACAACTGCCCTCAAAATAGCATACCCATAATTTAACAAATTATTAGGAGGAATACCTTCTCTATCCCTTGTAAAGCCTTCTATTTTAAACAAATTCTTCCAATAATAAGCAGCTGCACGAGCCTCCAAATTATCAGAATCTCCACTCCTTACATCTGCAGCCCACACCTTCATACACTTTATTTCTTCTCCAGCACATTCATGCAATACTACCGTCTGATTCTCTATTTTGGCTTTTATTGTTTGCTGCCAAAGTTGTTTCATCAATGGTAGAGACGCACCAAGTTGATGACGAAACCTTTCATTTTGTGTAGTATTCCCATACAAAGGAAGCATTAAACCAACCGGCATACTTTTAGAGTCGCAGGTTATGACTGCACAATTATTCTCAAGCAAAGCTTCCAATACTCCCGAAGTAATGGTTATCTGCTTATTGTCCAACACCACTACTCCAATATCTTCTATTGGCTTAGTCACTTCGGACATTCGTTTGAACCCTTCGGGTAAAGCACTGTTCTTCACCACCTCCGGCAATTTAATCACCAACTGGGCATTTTTTAAAGACAAATAGACCGGATTCCCAAAATAAAGTGTTTTCTTAATCATAGCATATAGACTTTACAAGTTATTCATTCATCATTTTCAAGAAAAGGAAGCTCTAAAGTATCATTCTGTTTATCAGAATCCAACAGAAAATTTTCAGGAGAAACAACACTTCTACCCAACTCTTTTTCAGCTTGTTCACGTGCTACTCCGGCTACATTTCCTCCACGTTGTGCTACTTGCTTACTTTTAGTAAATGTATCTGGTTTTTCTTTCTGAGAAATTTCCGTTGTGACACGTTCTCCAAGCATTGTAAATATCAACTCCAAATCAGACATGTGGTCACGAAGATTCTGATTTTTCTTCGTCAGCCCCTTATATATTTTATAATCCGAAGGAGTCAATCCAAACGTTGCTCTAGATATTTCTGCCGTAAGAATGGCATAATCACTTTTTTCCGTGATTCCCCTTTCTTTCCATTCATCCGTCAAATTCTGACGAATGGCGATTCCTCTCAAACGTTTGTCAATCCAATCTTTTGGATAACCTTTTTGCTCATATAGTTCTTTCATGCGCTCTTGAGCCAATTCCGGATTTTCTATTTCCTGTACACGCTCATAACCTACTTGTGCTAACCAAAGCTTGAAAGGTTCAGCTTTAGGAGAAGGAATAGATTGAATGATGCGGAATAAAGCCTGCACATTTGCCGCCAACGTTTTTCGTTTTTTTCCTGTATCTGTCACCATTTCTACCTGGGGACAAGTTGTCCCCAGGTAAGTAGCCAGTTCTTCATCCCGTTTTCGCATCTTCTTCAGATAATCCGTAGGATTCACACTATCAGTCAATACACCAACTACATCTACAACAGAGAAATACCATTGCTGTTCTTCCTCGTTCCATACGGAACGAATCTTTTTCTCTTGAAACAACTTTATATTATTCATTTACTCTATACTTAACTTCTATAATACGGCCTAACCTATCAACTTTTACTGGAATACAAATATTCTTTATCATTTCACCATCCCATGATTTTTCTGCTTTATTATTAGAACCTAATTCTTTAGTGGGAATAATAGCATTTGATATACTTTGAGGTATAAAAAAGCATTGATTACCAGAAGATGAAACCATCTTATAAATCCTCCCCCTATCTATCGGTTCATTTATCCTACCAAAATCCCGCTCTTCTTCGGTTGGCAGATATACCAAATCATTAGGAGACAGCCAAAACAATAATTTATCTCCCTTTTCATTTCTGTCCGGTACAGGAACAAGCCCTTGTTTCTCACGCTCTATAACCCAATTTAAAGGAATAGTCTCATACGTTCTGTTTCCATCTTCTGTTATGTAAATAGCAAAGAACAAGTTAGTACCTTTAGCAGCTTCCACCCATTTGGCACCTTTATTGCCAAGTACACCGACTTTAAATTTATTTCCACGCGGTTCATACACCCTCACCTTATATATAGGCTGATGTCCTTTACCATCATTCAGTTGTAAAAGATTACGGTTCATTTCTTCTATACCTTCTGCAGAAAAAGCCAACTCCGCCTTTCCTTCTTTTGATTTCAGATGATTCAGGAGTATTTTCTGTATGCCAGTATCCGTCACCGATGCTATCTTCTTCTCATTGAAAGTTGAGTCCAATGATTTACGTACTGCAACTAAAGGTTCAGTAGTATTTTCCGTAAAATAATAAACAGCGACTTTGGCTATATCCAGCTCTTTCCACAAGAAAGCATTCTCTTTGAAATATTTTTCAATTTTCTTCTTATCATACTTATATGATAACAATTCAAGAACCTTATTTTTTACTCTTTTGTCAACAATCATAGAAGGAGTATCCAAAGCGACAGATAGGCGTACCACCTTTACCTTTCTTAAATTTACCGCTCCAAAAACCGTATCTTTGTGCATCGGTTTACGGATAGCCCAACTATCACCGATTTTCTGTTTCTCATAAACACGAGTCCCATTTGCATCAAAATGTTGATAGATATTGGTTGTTTTATTTATTATACGCAAGTTCTGTTTCAAGCTAACTATTATCCCACTCAACGCTTCCCTTGCATCTTGCGTAAAAGTAGTCCATGGTTTCTTTATAATCCATCTATAATTACCATTACCATCCCCCCTACTCTTATCACACAACAGTCTCTGCAAATCATAACGGGAAATTTTCGCATTCCGGCTTGCAGACTCATTATTCAGATAGTTTACATGATTCCGTGTAGCACAAGCTATTACTATTGCATCCATAGCATGATGCCGATGGTCTATACGCTTCTTACTGAATCCTTTCTGATATTCAAGGGGCACTGCTGTTTGAAAAACTTTTTTTCCGTCTTTATTCTCCCAATGTCCAAAACACTGGGTTTCGGTCAAAGCATTTAAACGTTCAAAACGAGGACTTACAATACTATTCCAGACGTCATTCATGCCCCAATCCTTTTTCAGCCTGTCCGTCACGCTTCCTGTACAAACTAATATGTTTTTTGAAACAGCCTCCGGTTCATATTCACCGCTATCATTCTTTTCACGAACGATATTCGACAAAAGTCCTTTGACAACCTTACTGATATACCGGCTATCGTTTAATTGGCGTTCAATAAATTGCTCGGGAATATCATCCATCAACAATTTCTTCATTTTTATGCCCGATTTTGCATATTGTTCTTTTACAAAACGTTCGTAACTATCCACAGAAAAGATTTCTACTGTCTTTCCAAAACCCACTTCCACTTTCTGTCCATGATGATTCTTGATAAACTCATATCCCAGTTGATTATCTTTCAACTTGTTCACAGCAGATTCACATATCACTTTGTTAGAGAATGAATCATCAAAATAGCGGGATTGAGGTATAACATGTTCTATCTCATACGCAGCAGTAAATAATTTAGCCAAAGGTATCAGCTCACCGGTATAAGGTGAACGATATTTCTGTTCCAGCCATAATTTATAACGCAAGAATTCTGATTTCGTCGGTAATTTACTGGTATTGAATTTTTTCAATATCACATCTATATCTTCCGGAATCTGTTCTTCCCCCTTTAAAACTGCATCCTCATAAATCCGCAATATTTCTTGTTGACTTGGTGAATAGGGACGGACATTCTCTACCCCATATTCCGGATTCACAAATTCAGCAAGCAATGCCTTTATACGTAAATTGGCATTTTCATTCTCCAGAATCTGAGTAGTCATTCTTTTTCGCTTGTCCGCAGGATTTTTCATCTCGCGCCCTAACTCAATATGGATTTCATCAATTTTCCCAACCTGTTTCCAAATATCCCTGACAACTCTCAATGTCTCGGTTATCACTTGTTCTACGATAGGATTTCGTAGTGAATGTTGCTTAAAAGCAGCCAGATAAGCATCAATATCAGCAGGGGTTTCCCATTTGGTTATTTTTTTATCTTCGGAATGACGATTATACACTACATAACAAGCCAACCACAACGGAAGCCTCTTAAAACAAGATATATCCGACAAGTTCATCGCCTTTTCTCTAACCTTGGCACCTATACTCTCATCACACTCACCTGCTATTATCCTTTCTATTCTTTCCTTGGTTGTACCATCAATCAACGACATATCCCAATACTTTCCACACCTCATCAAAGGCAACAACTTCTTTATCGCCTTGGCAGAATAAGCGCCATATTCAGACTTGAAAGGAGGAAACTTCTTGAACACTTCCACAAAGGATTCATTCAATCCGTTCTTAACCGCAAAAGTCGCCAATGCTTTCTCTATTTCCTGCTTGTCACTTACAGAATATAAGATATGCCACAAGGCTGTTTCTTTTTCATCAGATAAAAAGTCAATACCAATACCGGCCTTTTCCAAACGGGAAAGAATCGCATGTCTCGTCTCATTACATGGGTAGAACTTATCCTCGACATAATTCCAACGATAATTATTTATTTCCTTTTTCAGTCCAAACGCAGGATATCTCAGAAAAGCTTTCTGATCTATTTCCTTTCGAGAGTTCAGCCAATCAAATAGAGCCACATAATCATCTTCTGTTTTCAAAAACTCCGTTGTCACATCCACATCCAAATGTAAAGTTCCATTTACTTCCCTTTCCTTTTGATATACCCGAATATTGGAAAGGAAATACCATAAACGGAATTCCTGAAAAAGAGGATGTGACTTGGCTATACACTTTAACGAAGCTGTTTTGATTTCACCTGTTTTGCGGTTTACATATTCATTTTCCTCATAAGGGCAATTAGCTATCAATGACTTTTTGGTTTTCAACGGCCTTTGATAAAACAAGACATCATCTATTAACAAATAGATAAAGTCCCGGTTAGCTATATTTCTCCGTTGCACTTCATTACCCGGATACAACGCTTCAATACACCTCATGTATAAATCTCTATCCTGCAATTCTGCATGAAAAGCACATTGCTTCTGCAAAATCAAGTTCAGTTCCTCCTTGTAAAACTTTCGTTCTACTGTTTTCACCAATTTTCCCATTATCTTTTGTTGTGGCTCCTGCAACAAAGCATCATATATATAACTCCCAATCGTTTTATGAGTACCGGCAATGTCCGCTTCAGTCCTTTTCTTTATCAACATCCAATCATCCTCTTTAGGCGCTCTGAAAGAACGCTTCACCTCACCATACTTATCAAGCTTTGGAGTACCGTCCGGATTTAAGTCAGTAGTGACAATAAACTCTTTTACCCGTCCTTCCCAGTCCAATGGGACATTACTGCTTCTACGATATACCCATCCATTCTCCAGATGTACATTATACCATATATCCCGGCCTTTCTTTTCATCAGTCGCTTCCACCGACAAGACTTTCAATGCATAAAATTCAACAGATTTTCCTGCATTGTCTTCCTCCTCTTCTCCTCTAAGCTGATAATAACCACGTTTCTGATTAAAGTTCAAAAGAATCCATGCCAGTTCTTCTTTACTTATCATTTCTGTCAAAGCTTTCTTACGGAGATAATAAACTGTCCAGTCATAAGGGATTTTTTTACCATCAAAAACCAATGAAGGTTGGTGTTTTGCAAAATCCGCCAACATTTCATTAAACGCTGTCTGAAATAAAAAAGAGTGTTTTCCCCATCTATCCTTTACCCATGGCAATTTCGGTTCGCTGCCTGACAAGAATTTACCCGTATGCTTTTCAAAATCTATTCCTTTTAAATAGTGTTCCGGCAGGAAGCCAAGAATCTTCAAAACTTTATGCAACCGTTCACGGCGTAGTAATTGTCGCTCTCTCAATCGACGCACCCCTCTAAAACGGGTTCTTTCAGCTGTCTGTGATATAGAATTCCCTTTGTCAAAGTCTCCCAAGATAGCAGCATCCATCGGAATTATTCTACTGCCAGCCATTTCTATCCAAATTTTCTCGGTCTGTTCTTTAATTACAGAGTTTATTACAGCCCATCCTATACTATTGGTTCCCAAATCCAATCCAAGTATCGTTCTCATAGCATTATATTTTGAATATTTTCTTCAAAGGTATTTTTTTTTTCAATATAAGCATTGTATTTCCATATTTATTTTATACATTTGTCATACTAAAATGAAGCAAGTCACAATAAGGATTATTCCGTTGTGAAAACATTAGGTTCCCTCGTCCTTAACGGGGGATTTTTTATTTCCAAAAACTAATTATCATTCCCAATATCCCTCTTTTGCCGAAAACTAAAACTTTCTTCCCCAAACACTACTCTTCGTATCACTATATTTTATACCTTTGTTCACTAAGAATTAATCGTCCCATACCCATTTCTGTTTCGTCCGACAGCTGTCGGACGATAATTAAACAACCGTTGGACGATAACGCAACAGTTGTCGGACGATTAGTTCTTAGGAAAAAGAAAATTAATTCGCTTAGCGACAAAAATAATTCCCCGAAGCGACGAGAACTGTTTATCGCTATAAACAAAAATGAATATCTTATGAGCGCGTATTACGACCTTTACGAAACGCCTTCGCCCGACGGGAAAGAAGACAAGAAAGCACTCCACGCACGTATCTGCCCGAAAAGGACTTATACCCAAAAGGAGTTTGTGGAACATATCGCAACTTTCCAACATCTGCCCAAGAATGTGATAGGGGCAGCATTGGATGCCTGCATTGACGAGTTGTGCGATTTGCTGGCCAACGGAAACATTGTGGAGCTGGGAGAACTCGGATTCTTCAGCACTTCACTGAAATGCTTGCGCGAGACCGACGACGAGAAAAAGAAGATCCGCTCCGAATCCGTCCAATTCCAAAACGTACACCTGCGCATCAGCAGCACGTTCCGCAACAACATCAAGAAGAAAATGACGTTGGAACGTGTACACTCCACTACCAAGAAATCGAAAAAAGTAGTAGAGACCACCGAAGAAACAAGAAAAGCCGAACTGGAACTGTTCCTCAAGCAGAATGTATGTATCAACAAGAACGAATACATCCAGCTAAGCGGACTAACCAGACATGCCGCCATAGACGAACTGAACAACTTCATCCGGCAAGGGTTCCTGCGCCGCCGCGGGATGGGAAGGTCAACGGTCTATGTGCGACAAGAAAAAGACACAGCAAACGAAATTTAGGGGGGCAAACACAGAGACATAGAAATTAATTTGAAAAGAATCTCTGTGCCTTTGTATTTTCGTGTTCATCCCCCCCAAATAATAAAACAACAAACAATGGAAAGATCAACAGAACCCCAACCCTGCACGCAGTGGTTCGTCTTCTTCAAGGACCAACTGCTGCTGAAAAAGGGATATACAGACAAAGGAGAAATAAAATACAGCGTACCCGTCAGTATAGAGCCTCCTCTGACACCGGAAGCCGGAAGTAATATACACGAAGTGTTCCCCCCCAACGGCAAGCAAGTACGTGCATTCGCCTTGGAACAGCCCGTGGCCGAAACCGACGAATGGGTAATGATAGGCCTGCGAGCATCGTACGACTACATCGCGCCAGACGAGTACCGTTCCGCAGGAAAGGCTTTCCAGATACTCTACTGGGACGAGCACAGCCGCTTCTGTCCCGTGTGTGGCACCGCTATGGAGCACCAGACCCCCATCATGAAGAAGTGTCCCGACTGCGGCAATGAGATGTACCCTCCCGTTTCCACCGCCATCATCGTATTGATACGCAAAGGAGACGAAATCCTACTGGTGCATGCCCGGAACTTCCGCGGAACCTTCTACGGACTGGTGGCAGGCTTCCTCGAAGCCGGCGAGACACTGGAAGAATGTGTGGAACGGGAAGTTTTTGAGGAAACGGGGCTGAAAGTAAAGAACATCACTTACTTCAGCAACCAGCCCTGGCCCTATCCCAGCGGATTGATGGTGGGCTTCATTGCCGACTACGAAAGCGGGGAAATAAAACTGCAGGAAGATGAACTGACCTCCGCCGCTTTCTATTCCAAAGACAACCTGCCCGAAATTCCACGAAAGCTGAGCATCGCAAGAAAGCTGATAGACTGGTGGCTGGAGAATAATTGAAGAGTTAAAAACTAAAAGGAGAAGGGAAAAGCAGATTGCGGAACACACACACTCACAAACGAACAACTACAAATGAAACGACTCTCATCCACATCAACCAATCGGTGTGTAACCGCAATCTGCATATACTAAACTTCTCTGCAAACGTTTTGTTCATCAACCATCGGGTTTAAGCCTTATTTAAGTTTTCTTTCAACACAGAAGCAAAAGGAAAGAGGTTGAATTCTAAGTCCTCTCCAAACAATATCTATAAGATCTTACCCAGGTTTACGAACATTAACGTATCCTTGGGTAAGTTTGTATATAGACATAACTACTCTTCAGAAGTGTATAGCTACTTCCTAAACCTAAGATACTTTCGAAGTTAAGGACCTTTTTGACCTTTTTATTATACGGCTAATGTTACAAATGGAGTCTGCCTTCGTATCACAGCAAAAGACCTTGCTATGATTTTGGCTCTTACAGCATTGATTACAGCTGCTTTATGTTTCCCCTCTGCTATTTTCCTTTTATAGTATGCTTTCATCTGCGGATCCCAAGAGATGGCAGTAATAGCTGCCCGGGTAAGGTATACTTTTACTTCTTTGTTAGCCAATGAAGAAGTCTGCGTTTTTCCCCTTATGGAAATACCTGAAGTATGTTCAAATGGGGCGACCCCACAATAGCATGCAAATTTCCTCGGGTTGTCAAATCTTTGAAAATTGTCAGTAACACACAGTAATACAATGGCATTGATAATTCCTATTCCTTTTATACTTCTTAATAGCAAGTAGTTTGTGTAAAGCGATGTACTGGCGGCTATTAGTTGCTCCATATCCTCTTCCACCTCCAGGATTCTTTCTTTTATCGACTTGAGCTGCTCTTCCAAAAAAGAAATGGATTCTGTCACATCAGCCAACTTAGCCATCTGGGAGAATGTTTCCAATAACTTTATGCTTGATACTTTTTGCTTGACCAAATTGTCACGTATAATAATCCATCCCCGCAGTCTCACCAAGTCTTTGTCAGGCAATTTGTATAACTCCAGTTTTCGATAGTGTAATACCGCATAGTTCGCTATTCTTTTGGCGTCAATGCGGTCATTTTTGCCTCGTTGCAAGCCTATGGACTTCTTGATGGTCAACGGGCAAACCAAAGCCAGGGAAAATCCCATGGAGACACTG